>MDSZ01040207.1_pt1 | contig 13984 bp, 14 predicted proteins | sample 811201 | NCBI WGS metagenome assembly MDSZ01 (sample SAMN05326647, study PRJNA326480) | marine metagenome | isolation source: seawater | place: Indian Ocean: North | collected 2010
CCCCATAAGTTGAAAATGGTGGAGGTGGTGGGTACTGCCCCCACGTCCGCAATGGTTATTACGAAATTCGTTTATCGTCATAGTTGGAAAACCAACATTTATAATATAAAACTTGTTTTGAATAATTCAATACAATTAAACGGTATTGTATCTAAATATTATAAAAATGAGCAAAAATAAAAAAATTGCAGTCGGTATTATAGGAAAAAATTTTGGATACAATGTTATTTACAAAGCTATTAATCAAAGTAAAATTTTTAACGTAAAATCATTTTGTGTAAGAAGAAAAAATGATGCACCAAATTTTACAAAAAAAATCAAGATATTTTCAAATTGGAAAAAATTAATTTTAGACAAAAAAATCAAAGCAGTTTTTATAGCTACCCCTCCATATTTACAAAAAAAAATACTACTTTTTGCATTAAAAAATAATAAGCATGTTTTTTGTGAAAAACCCTGCACAAAATCATTTAAAGAGCTGAAACAAATTATAGATGTCATTAATCAACGACCCACATTTACTTCACATATGGTTAATTACACCCTTGCTTATTTGCCAGCTTTTCAGTTTTTGAAAAAGGAAATAAATAACAAAAACGTAAAAGTGGATAAAATTGATTTAGAGTGGATTATTAATAGTAAACCTCGAGCTAAAAATTGGAAAAATCACCATGAAAAAGGGGGCGGAGTACTATTCAATTTTTATTGCCATAGTTTATATTATTTAGAATTATTATTTGGCAGAATATCTTCAACAAAGGTTAAAATTGAAAATAAAGCAACGAGTAACAACAATTTTGTAATTGGAGATATTCTTTTAACTTCTGGGATTAAGATAAAAGTAAAATTATTAGTCGGCAGCTTGAATAAACACAAAAAATCAATTCATCGAATGAAAATTAAAACAAATAAAGATTATCACTATCTACTTCAAAGTAGTACAAAAAATTTAAATGACCAGTTTCAACTATTTAAAATTAAAAATTTTGAAAAACAAAATATGAAAAGGTCTCTTTTTAAAGCCAAACCTACAAAAAAAGATTTTAGAGTAAATCCTACTTTGTCAAATTTAAAAAGATTTGCTGGTTCTATTCAAAACGAGAGGCTTGATAGATCTAGTTTTTTTAGAGCAAATCGTATACATTATTTAATTAATCAGTCAGTAATTTCTTCTAAAAAGAAAAAAAGGGTTACTATCAATTGATAAAATAAAAATAGATGGCAAAGAAAAAAGCATTAATTATTGGTATCACAGGACAAGACGGAAGCTATCTTGCAGAATTTTTGTTGAAAAAAAATTATAAAGTTCATGGAATGGTAAGGAGATCTTCCATGCCAAATACACAAAGAATTGATCATATTCTTTCAACATCCAGAGACGACGAGTCTTCGAGCAAAAGAATTATAAGAGAATATGGAGATCTTAGTAGTTCTGAAAATATTCAAAACATTATTAAAAGGATTAAGCCTGATGAAATTTATAATTTGGGCGCACAAAGTCACGTAAAAGTAAGTTTTGAAATTCCAGAGTATACTTATGATATCGTTGCTGTTGGACCTCTAAGAGTTTTAGAAGCTATAAAAAACATAAAACCAAATACCAAATATCTACAAGCTTCTTCGTCTGAAATGTTTGGTAATAGTAAAAGAAAAACACAGAATGAAAATACAGAATTTAAGCCCGAGTCTCCTTACGCCTCTGCAAAAACTTTAGGTTACTGGACTACAAGAAACTACAGAGATAATTTTAAGATATTCGCAACTAATGTAATTATGTTTAATCACGAGTCTCCTCGAAGAGGACTTAATTTTGTGACAAAAAAAATTGTGAGAGGTTTAATCGAGGTTAAAAAAAAGAAAAGGAAATTTTTATATTTAGGAAATTTAAACGCCAAAAGAGACTGGGGTTATGCACAAGAATATTGTGAAGTGATGTGGAAAATGCTTCAATTAAAAAAACCTGATGACTTTGTTATAGCTACAAATACTCATTACAGTGTTCGTGATTTTGTAGAGGCTGTAGGTAAAGAATTAAATCTAAATATTGTTTGGAAAGGCAAAGGGACAAAAGAAATTGGTTTTGATAAAAAGACAAAAAAAACAATAATTAAAATAGATCCATATTATTTTAGACCAAATGATGTTCAAAGCCTTTTAGGAGATGCTAGCAAATTATACAAAACTATAAAATGGAGGCCTAAAACAAGTTTTAAAAAATTAGTAAAAATTATGGTTAAAAAAGAAATTGAACTTATAAAAAATCATAAAATTTATTGATTTAAAATTTAATTTAAGATTTTTGGATAGGGTAGTGGTAAAATAAATTTTCCTTTGTAACCTTTATTTCTTAGATTTTTCATGACATTTTTTCCGTAATGCCAAGATAAAATTAGCGCATACTCAGGCTGATCTTCAAAAAAATATTTTTCATCTAAAACTTGCAAGTGAGTGTTCGGAGTAAAAAGATTTAATTTAAGTGATGAACTTTGTTCAGCGATATAATCAAGAAACTTATTGTTAATGTTGCAGTAAGCTAATAAAGTAATACATCTTCCAGGACAACCAATTCCAACTATTCGTTTTTTCTTTTTCTTTAAATTTGAAAGTAATTTAATTAATTTTTTCTTATTCTTTACTATGTCATTTGAAAATTTTTTATATTTTTTAGAGCTATAGAAACCTTTAGATTTTTCTAAATTAAAAATTTTTTTAACGTTTTGACTTGGCTTTATATCTGGATTAAGCGAGGCAATAACTCTAATAGAGCCACCATAGTTTGGAATTCTTATGGCATCTATAATCTTAAATCCGTACATTTTCATTAAAACATCTAAGGGTTTTAAGAGATAAAATCTTAAATGTTCGTGGTAAATTGAGTCATACTGCAACTCATCAATGATATTAACTGCGTAATGAGACTCGGTTACGAATAAACCATTTTTTTTATCAAGCAAAACTTTTACTCCTTCCATAAATGAATTTAATTTATTTACATGAGCAAATATATTGGTACCAGTAATAACTTCTGCTTTTTTAAATTTTTTACTTATTCTTTTTGCTGATTTAGCATCAAAAAATGTTTGTAGTGTTTTGATACCATTTTTATTTGCAAGCTTTGCTATATTTGTTGGTTCAATTCCTAGAACTTTAAATTTTCTTTTTTTAAACCCTTGCAACAAAGTACCATCGTTAGACCCAACATCTATAGCAAGAGGATTTTTTGAAAATTTGAAATTATCTTTTAAATATTTACTTGTACTATGTAAAAGCTTTGTCAAAGGTTTTGTAATTCCACTTTTGTAAGGGTAATTTAAATGAAAAACCTCTTTGTTATTAACAGCATAATCAAGTTGTAAAAGTTGACAATTTTTACATCTATATAAATTAAGAGGATAGCTTTTTTCTTTATTAAGTTGATTTTTTTTAAGCAAAGAATCACATAAACCAGTAGATCCCATTTGAATGACTTTTTGCAGTTTTTTTGAACTACAAACCTGACAATAATTAATTTTTCCAGGGCCTGCGTCTTTAGCTTTCATAATTTTATATTAACTGTTATTGATCTGTATATATTATTAATTATTAGAAATCATACACTATGAAATATGATCTTGAAATAGTAGTACCAGTTTTCCACGAAGAACGCAATATTGTGGAGACATTGGAAAGTATCATACAAAAAATTAAATTAAATTTTCGTATTTTAGTTGTTTACGATTATCCAGAGGATCCTACTTTAAATGAAATAAAAAAAAATATTAATGATAATAAAATTGTTTTGATACAAAATAAATATAAGGGACTGAACGGTGCAATGAGAACAGCTTTTGAGATGTCAGACGCTAAAGCTTCAATGCTTTATACTGCGGAGGACCATCAAAATTATGACGTAATTAAAAGTATGTATGGTAAATTTTTGGAAGGATATGATGTTGTTTGTGCTAGCAGATTAATGATTGGCGGAGATTATCATAAGGTGAAAGAACCTTTTATAAAAAGTTTATTAGTAAAGATTGTATCATTTATATTAACTAACTTTACTTCATTACCAACAAAAGATCCTACAAATGGATTTAGACTATTTTCAAATCAAATAATTAAAAAATTTCCAATCGAATCAAAGTTAGGATTTACTTTTGCTATTGAATTATTGGCCAAAGCTTATAGATATAATTTTAATATTACTGAGGTGCCAGCTCAATCTCCAGTTCGTAATTTTGGTAAAAGTAAATTTAGCTACTATTCAATTGCTTTTTATTTACCGTGGTTTGTTTATATTTTGATATTTAAGCCCAGTCAAAAGGCACGCAATAATCCTAAAAATTAGGATAAACAAAGTTTAAATTAAATCTATTATAAGTTGAATAAATAGAATTTTAATAATTAGGAGAATTAATATAAAAAGTATTAAAATAAATTCTCCAATATGAAATTAACACCTGAACAAGAAAAAGATATTAAAGAGCAGCAGTCACAAAAGAATCCAACTAAAAGAGTTACTTCTCCTGAGTTAGAGAAAATTCTTTATGAAGCCCTTCCCGTATTAGATCATGGATTTGTAAGGGTTATTGATTACATGGGCGATGACTCATCAATTGTTCAGTCAGCCAGAGTATCTTATGGAAAAGGAACAAAAAAAGTATCTACTGATGAAGGACTTATAAAATATTTAATGAGACACTGGCATTCCACACCATTTGAAATGTGTGAAATTAAATATCATATTAAACTACCAATATTTATTGCACGTCAGTGGATAAGACATAGGACTGCTAATGTTAATGAATATTCAGCTAGATATTCAATATTAGATAAAGAATTTTATATTCCCTCAAAAGAGCACCTATCTGCACAATCAAAAACAAACAGACAAGGTAGAGGTGAGCTGATTACTGGTGATCAAGCAAATGAGGTTCTTAAAATTTTAAAAGATGATGCTACAAGAACCTACGATAATTACGAGACAATGTTAAACGAGAGATTTGACGGTACAATAATAGACAAAGACAAGTCTGGTCTAGCAAGAGAACTTGCAAGAATGAATCTAACTTTAAATTCATACACACAATGGTATTGGAAAACAGATCTATTAAACTTACTTAATTTTTTATTTTTGCGTGCAGATAAACATGCACAATTTGAAATAAGAGTTTATGCTGAAACTATGCTTGAAACGGTTAAAAAATGGGTGCCGATAACACACGATGCATTTTTAGATTATAGAGTTGGTGCTGTGCATGTTTCCTCAAAAGGAAAAGAGATAATTAAAAAAATGGTTAAAGGTGAGAAATGTGATTTTGAAACCTCAGGATTATCGAAAAGAGAATGGAATGAATTAATGACATCATTTGATTTTAATGAATATATTAAATAAAATGATTTGATAAATGGTTAAAAATTCAAATTACTCAGAAACATTCGGATCCTATATAAGAAGCCTTCGAATTAAAAATGATATTGGTCAAAGAGAGTTAGCAAAAAAAATTGGAGTTGCACCATCTTATTTAAACGACATGGAAAAGGGCAAACGTACTGCTCCAAAAAATGAATTAATAAAAAAATTATCTTCAGCATTAAAAGCTGATTTAAGTTTAATGTTTGATCTCGCTGGAAATTCAAAAAAAACTGTTGCTCCTGATATTGAGGAATATATTATAGAAAACCCAAGTATTTTGTCTCTGTTAAGAGCAGCTAAAGAGAGCAAAATTAGTAAAGAGGAGATCGAACAATTGGAAAAAAAGATTAATAAATCAGAAACAAAAGCATTAATCGTAGCAGCTGGTCTAGGAAGTAGACTTAAAAAACATACAGAAAACTTACCTAAATGCATGTTGGATTTTAACGGCAAAACTCTTCTTCAAAGACAAGTCCAAGCTTATAAAGATTGTGGTATAAATGATATAACTGTTATCAGAGGTTATAAAAAAGAAAAAATTAATTATAAAAACTTAAAGTATGTTACAAATCCGGATTATAAAGATAATAACATTTTAAATTCAATCTTTTTTGCAGAAAAAATAATCAACGGAAATATTATAATCGCTTATTCAGATATACTATTTGAGTCTAACGTAGTTAAAAGATTACTCGAGTCCGATCATGATATTTCCGTTGTTGTCGATATAGATTGGCAGGGATATTATGTTGGCCGTAAAGATCACCCTATTTCAGAAGCAGAAAATGTTATTTTTGACTCAAATAACCAAGTTTTAAAAATTGGAAAGATAGGAACTCAAAAGGAAGAAGTGCATGGAGAATTTATTGGAATGATTAAACTTTCTAATCGTGGAACTCAAATATTTAAAGAAAACTTTCATAGAGTAAAAAAAATATATTGGAATAAACCTTTTCAAAGAGCATCGGTCTTTCAAAAGGCATATTTAACAGACATGATTCAGGAATTAGTTGATATAGGTGTAAAAATACACTGTGTAATTATAGAAAGAGGTTGGAAAGAAATCGACACAGTTGAAGATTATCAAAAAGCACTTAAAGAATTTAATCAATAGCGAAAAAAAGTTAATAAAAACCTCTATTAAGATGAGGTTGACAAAGTCATGTATAAAGTGTTATTATGTTAGCGAACATTAAGAACAATTAAAGAAAGAACTTTAAATTAATGAAAAAGATAACTTTTACTATTTTAATCATTCTTGCGTTCACAAATATTGGAGTTAGCGCAGAAACTAAAAAATTTAACATGGTTTTTGTGCCAGCCAGTGAAAAAGGAGATGAAAACGATTACACAAATTTAATTAAGATAGTAAACAAACTTACTGGTTTTGAAATTAATTTTATAAAGGTTACAGATTATAACGCGGCAGTAGAAGCTATGAGAGCTGACAGAGCGGATATAGCCTGGTATGGTGGAAAAACATATATTAAGGCAGCCGAATTAGCTAACGCTGAAGCTTTTGCTGCAGGCGTGAGACCTGGAGAAAAAGATGCAGGATATTACACCTACTTTGTAGTTAGAAAAGATAGTGAAATAAAAAAATTTTCCGACATTGAGGGAAAAGTTTTATCATTAAACAGTATTGGATCTACAAGCGGTGATTTAATTCCTCAAGTCGAACTAGCCAAGATAAATCTTTCAATTAAGAATAAAACTAATTTTAAAAATGTTTTTTATGCTGGAAGTCACGATGCATGCTTATTGGCAGTTTTAAATAAAAAGGCTGATGTATGTGGTATGAGTTCGCGTAATTTTGAGGCAAGGCTAGCTGATAAAACATTTAAAAAAACGGATGTAAGAATTGTACATAAATCTGAAAAAGTACCTCCACCGCCATTAGCTTATTCGACAAATATACCAATCGAAGATAGAAAAAAAATTAAATCAGCTGTTTTAGAAGCACATAAGTATGGAGAAATAGGTGGATATGGAGGGACAATGTCTCATTATATTTCAGTTAACGACTCAGATTATGATGTGCTTAGAAATGTTGTGAAGTTATTGGAAAAAAATAAAAGTTAATGTTGATATGCTAGAAATTAAAAATCTTAAAAAAACTTTTGATAGTGGTACAGAAGCTCTTAACGGGGTGAATCTGAAAGTAAAAAAAGGGGAATTTTTATCGATACTTGGACCGAGTGGATCTGGAAAAACTACCTTATTAAGAAGCATTAATGGTTTAGAAACCATTGATAGCGGTAAAATATTTTTTGATAGTGAAAAAATAAACAAAGATAATTTATTCGAAGTTCAGAAAAAAACTGGAATGATATTTCAAGAATTTAACTTGGTTAATAATCTATCTGCAATTAATAATGTTTTAACTGGTCTTTTGAACTCAAGTAGTAAATTTTTCTCTATGTTTTATCTATTTACAAAGGAGCAAAAATTAGAGGCACTTAAGTCACTTGAAACAGTAGGCCTACTTGAAAAAGCATATAGTAGAGTTGATGAATTATCTGGAGGTCAAAGGCAAAGAGTTGGTATTGCTCGAGCTATTATAAAAAGACCAAAATTATTATTAGCCGACGAACCTGTTGCAAGTCTCGATCCAAAAGCTGCTGATTTGATAATGTCATTATTAAAAAAAATAAATAAAGACTTTAATATAACCGTAGTTTGTAATTTGCATCAGGTCGATCTTGCCTCAAAATATTCCGATAGAATAGTAGGTTTATTGGATGGAGAAATAATGTTCGATAAAACCGCTTCAAATATAAATAAATTGAGTATTGGGGAGATATATAAATAAATGGCTACTGACAATATTCTCAAATTAAAAGTAGAAAATAAAACCAAACATCTTGAGAAGTACATCAGACCACAATGGACTTGGAAAACGTATCTTTTTATATTTGCTCTTATTTCGTCATTAATTTTTGTTACTATTGATTTAGAGATAAACTTTGTCGAACTTTTTACTGACTCTTCAAAATATTTTGGTGATATTTTTAACAGAATGGTACCACCAGACTTTTCAAATTTTAATAATTTAATTTCAGCAATGTTCGAGACTATTGAAATAGCTTTTTTAGGAACTTTTATAGCGATAACTTTATCAATACCGGTCGGATTATTTTCGGCTCGAAATTTAGCTCCAAATTATTTTGTTTTTCTTATCGCGAGAATAATAACAATTTTCTTTAGAGCTATACCAGAATTTATAATTGCTATGATACTAGTTATAGCGGTCGGGTTTGGAGCAATACCAGGCGTCTTAGCCTTAGGTTTACACACTATGGGTTTCTTAGCAAAATTTTATGCAGAAGATATAGAACACGTTAACAAAGGACCTATTGAAGCTCTTAAGTCTTCAGGGGCTTCTAAGAGACAAATAATTTCTTTTGCAGTTATACCTCAAATTATACCCTCTTTTGTCGCAAACAATTTATATATTCTTGATAGAAATATACGAATGGCAACCATGCTCGGCATAGTGGGTGCAGGTGGAATTGGATATGAATTGCAATCGTCTTTTAGGATGTTCGAATATCAAAAAGTTTCGGCTATTATAATTATAATCTTCATTACCATTTTTATTATCGATCATTTATCTTCTTTTATAAGATCAAAAATAAAATAAGATTTTTATTTAATTGAGGATTTCACTTTTTCCGCAATGATTTTAAATATTTTTGAAACCTCATGGTCGGGATTTTGATGAGTAAGTGGGTTTCCTTTATCTGCAGAACTTCTTAGATCTTGGCTCAGAGGTATTTTACCTAAAAAGTCTTTCTTAAATTCCTTTGCAGTTTTCTCTACTCCACTTTCACCAAAAATTTTATACTCTTTGCCATCATCACCTTTAAAAAAACTCATATTATCTATAAGACCTAAAATCTTAACACCAGTCTTATCAAACATTTGGATCCCCCTTTTTACATCTAAAAGAGCTAAATCTTGAGGCGTTGATACAATTATGGCTCCATCTACTTTCACCTCTTGAGCAAAAGTTAATTGCGTATCTCCAGTTCCTGGCGGCATATCAATCACTATAACATCTAAATTTTTCCAAAGAACTTTTTGTGTCATTGTTTTAATAGCGCTGATGACCATTGGGCCTCTCCAGATCATAGGTGTTTGTTCATCAACTAAGAAACCCATTGACATGCACTGAGCATCATATTTTTCAATTGGGATCATAGCTTTACCGTCTTCACTTTTTGGTTTTTCATTTAAATTTATTAGTTTAGGTAAAGATGGCCCATAAACATCAGCATCAAGAATTCCAATTTTTAAACCTAAATTTTGTAGTGCAAAAGCAAGATTGACAGCAATAGTAGATTTTCCAACACCACCCTTAGCGCTAGAGACCAACAGGGTATATTTCGCACCTATAATTGGAGTTTTGATAAACTTTTTTGGGGCTGGTTTTTCTCTCACTGGATTACTCATTTTTTGCTTTTTTTATTGGACATTATATCACTCTTACTTAACTTGTTTTTAGCTAAAAAGTCACTATATAAAGTATAATGAGTTTTAAAGACAAAATATTTAAAAATCAGTCACCTTGGGGGTCTAACCCAGGAGGAGGTGGAGACAATGGTTCAGGGACAACTAGAGAACCACCTAGCCTTGACGAAATTATTAACAACATTCAAAAAAAAATTAACAAATTTTTACCTGGTGGAAAATCGGGAGGATCAAGACCATTTGTTTTGGGTTTTTTAATATTAGTTGTACTTTACGTTGGAAGTGGTCTTTATAGAGTTTTACCAGATGAGCAAGGTGTAGTTTTAAGATTTGGAAAATATGTTCATACGACTCAACCAGGATTACACTATCACTTTCCTTATCCTTTTGAACGAGTTCTAACTCCTAAAGTAACAAAGGTTAATAGAGTGGATGTTGGTTTCAGGCCAGCGAGTGACAGTGGAAGAGTTTCCGGAGTAGGAAATGTACCTGAAGAAAGTTTAATGCTTACCGGAGATGAAAATATTGTCGATATAAACTATTCTGTTTTTTGGGTAATCAAAGATGCTCAGAAATTTTTATTTAATATTCAAAGTCCAGTTGAGACAGTAAAAGCTACTTCAGAGACAGCAATGAGAGAAGTTATTGCAAAAAATGAAATACAAACAATTTTAACTGAGGGTAGATCAAATATAGAGGTTGAAGTTCAAGAAATTACACAACAAATTTTAGATGAATATGGTTCGGGAATTCAAATCACACAAGTTCAAACGCAACAAGCTGATCCACCAGCACAGGTAATAGATGCATTTAGAGATGTGCAGGCTGCTAGAGCAGATAGAGAGAGATCCAAAAACGAAGCTGAAGCATATGCTAACGATGTAATTCCTAGAGCCAGAGGTGAAGCGGAACAAGTTTTACAAAAAGCTGAAGCATATAAAAAAGAAGTGGTAGCATTAGCAGAAGGTGAAGCTAGCAGATTTTTAGCGATATATAATGAATACAAAAAAGCCAAACAAGTAACACAAGAGAGAATGTATTTAGAGACGATGGAGAAAGTTTTGGCAGATATAGATAAAGTTATTATCGATAAAAATTCTGGGTCAGGAGTAGTACCTTATCTTCCATTACCTGAACTTAAAAAAAAGGCAACTGAATAAAATGAGAGCACCTAAATTTATAATTCCTGTGGTAGTTTTGATTGGAGTAGTAATATTTCAATCTTTATTTATTGTACAAGAAATTAGTCAAGCCATTGTTCTTCAATTTGGTGACCCAAAAAAGATTATAACTAAAGCTGGATTAAATTTTAAACTTCCTTTTATTCAAAACGTTGTTTTTTTGGATAAAAGAATTTTAAACTTGGATAGTGCACCAGAGGAAGTAATAGCTGCTGACCAAAAAAGATTGATAGTAGATGCAATAGCTAGATTTAAAATCATTGATCCTTTAAAGTTTTACATTTCAGTTGGAAATGAAAGAGTTGCGAGATCTAGACTTTCAACAATTATAAATTCAAGGATAAGAGGTGTTTTGGGAAAACAAGAACTCGCTACTTTATTATCTACTGATAGAGCTAAACAAATGTCAATTATTCAAAACGATGTAAATACTGAAGCAAAAAATTTTGGAATTGAGATAGTTGATGTAAGGATTAAAAGAGCAGATTTACCACCAGCTAATAGTGAGGCTATTTATTCAAGAATGCAAACTGAAAGGCAAAGAGAGGCAAAAGAATTTAGAGCACAAGGAGCAGAAATTGCTCAGAAAATTAGATCTACTGCAGACAAGGATGTAACTGTAATTATAGCTAACGCAAATAAAAAATCAGAAATAATGAAGGGTGAGGGAGATGGGGAGAGAAATAAAATATTTGCAACCGCTTTTGGCAGAGATCCTCAATTTTTTGCATTCTACCGAGCTATGCAAGCATATGAAAAAGCCTTAATAGGCGGTGAAACTTCCTTAGTGTTATCACCAGATAGCGAATTTTTTAAATTTTTTGGAAAATCAGTTAGCCCAGCTATTAAAAAAAGATAAATAGTTTTATTGTGAGCGACATCATTACTGCTATAGGATTACTTCTATTTATTGAGGGATTGGCTTTTGCCATTTTTCCGTCAAGAATAAAAAATATGCTTAAAATGATTGAAAATATCCCTGAAAACAAATTAAGAAGCATAGGAATTTTTTTTTTACTGGTGGGATTTTTCATTGTTTGGTACATAAAAAAATAGATGAAAAATTTTCTTAAAACTCTTTCAATATCATTTGTTCTTATATTTGGATCTATTAATTTATCTTTTTCAAAAAATGTACCCGAGTCCTTCGCTGATTTAGCAGAAGAACTAATGCCGTCTGTTGTAAATATTTCTACAACTCAAATTATAAAAACAAGCGGAAATCCTTTTCCTTTCCAATTTCCTCCCGGGTCACCATTTGAAGAAATGTTCAAAGACTTTCAACAACCTACAGAAAGAAGAGCTTCCTCTTTAGGATCAGGGTTCATAATTAATAAAAATGGTACGGTTGTCACAAACAATCATGTTATTAAAAATGCAGAGGATATCGTTGTCAGAGTTAACAAAAAAGAATACAAAGCTAAAGTTTTAGGCTCCGACCCTTATGCAGATATTGCTGTATTAAAGATTGAGTCTAATGATGTTTTTAAACCAGTAAGTTTTGGAGACTCCGATAAAGCAAGGGTTGGCGACTGGGTAGTTGCAATAGGAAATCCTTTTGGCTTAGGTGGAACAGTTACTTCAGGAATTATTTCAGCAAGAAACAGGGATATAAATTTGACCAGATATGATGATTTTATCCAAACTGATGCATCGATTAACCAAGGAAATTCAGGTGGTCCGCTTTTTAATATTAAAGGTAAAGTAATAGGAATTAACACAGCAATTATTGCACCTAATCAATCTGGTTCGATTGGAATTGGGTTTGCGATACCAGCTAATTCAGCTTCCAACGTTATAAATCAACTAATTAAATTCGGGGAGACCAAAAGAGGTTGGTTAGGTGTTAGAATTCAGGAGGTAACAAAAGAAATAGCTGAAGTTGAAAAACTTAAAGAAGTACAAGGCGCTTTAGTTGCCAGTGTCTCAGAAAAAAGTCCAGCTGACAAAGCAGGTTTGAGAGCAGGAGATATAATTTTAAAATTTGATGGAAAAAAAATTGAAACTATGAGAACTCTTCCAAAACTTGTTTCTAATACCGAGGTTGGTAAAGTTGTTGAACTAGAGATCTGGAGAAATAAAAAAATCATAAAGAAAAAACTTACATTAGGAAGGCTAGAGTCCTCTAAAGATTTTAAAGCAGAAAAGGAAGCTGAGGAACCAAATAAAAATAGAGAAGTAGAAGTAGAGTCATTGAAAATTACTGTCAGAGACTTAACATCTGAGGACATAAAAAATAGAAATTTGAAAAAAAATACAAAAGGATCTCTAATTACAGACATTTCTAGAAAAAGTCCTCTAATTGGATTGTTATCAAAAGGTGACATTATTCTTGAAGTACAAAAGAATAAAGTTACGGTGTCGAAAGATCTAAACAAGCTAGTTAAAAGTATTCTTAAAAAAGGAGAACAAACTTTACTTTTGACAATTATTAATAATAATAATCAAAGAAGATATCTAGGTGTAAAACCAAATTAGCTTTGACTAAAAAAATAATTCTCTTAGCAGGTCCAACAGCATCAGGAAAATCAAAACTCGCAATTCAACTTGCCAAAAAAATTAACGGAGAAATAATAAATGCAGATAGTATGCAAGTTTATAAAGAATTTTCAATTTTATCTTCTAGGCCTGAAAAAAATGAGATTAAAAAGATTAAACATCATCTGTATGGGGTGATTTCTGTTAAAAAAAACTTCTCTGCCGGAGATTGGCTTAAGTTAGCTAAAAACAAGATAAATCAATGTCACAATAAAAAAAAAACACCTATTATAGTTGGTGGAACAGGATTATATTTTAATACTATTACTAAAGGTATAACACGAATACCCGACATAGATGGCAAAACTCGAAGTAAAGTACGAAAGCTCTTTTTAAAATTAGGCCACAATGATTTTTACAAAAAACTCCTTAAAATTGACCCAAAAGTAAAAAACAA
>MDSZ01252904.1_pt1 | contig 13984 bp, 16 predicted proteins | sample 811201 | NCBI WGS metagenome assembly MDSZ01 (sample SAMN05326647, study PRJNA326480) | marine metagenome | isolation source: seawater | place: Indian Ocean: North | collected 2010
CGTTAATACTGGCTATAAATGTAATAGTTGGGACAATCACTTCGTCACCTTTTTTTGTATCTAAAACCTTTAAACATAAATGTAATCCTGATGTACAATTTTGAACAAGAGCAGGAAACTTTGATTTAGTTAAATCTTTTATCTTTTTTAAAAATAAATCAGTATGTTTTCCAAAAGTGAGGTGATTATTTTCAATACACTCATTTAGATACTTTTTTTCTTTACCAATTAAATTTGGTGAGTGTAGAAAAATTTTATTTTTTTTCAATTGATTTTACCTAATTTTAATTATATTTTTTTATATTTGTTATCTCTCTCTGTATTTTGTCATAATTAGTTATATAAGTTTATATGACCTTTAATCTTATAATTTCCAAAGAAATCTTTTGATTGACTTAATTTATTATACTTTTTTTTCTTCATGGCTTTTATAATTTCCTTAATTCCATAATCAACGCTGTATTTAGGAGTAAAATTTAATTTTTTTTTCATTTTATTAAAATTAACTTTATAATTCCTATAATCTGATTTTTTGTTTACATATTTAATCTTATTAGTTTTAATATACCGTTTAATTTTTTTTATGATTTGCTCTTTTGTAAAATTATTTGAATTTGACCCAACATTATAAATCTCTAATAATTTATTATTTTTTGACAAAATTGAACTATATATTGCTCTTGCAAAATCTTTAACATGACAATAAGGTCTCCAAGTACCTGTATCGTAAACTTCTAAATCATTTTTAAGAAATAATTCTCTAACAAATTGATTAATTGTTAGATCAAATCTCATTCTACTTGAAATACCAAATGCAGTTGCGAATCTTAATATGGTAATTTTAATATTTTTTTTTTTTGATTTTGTTTGAAGATATTTTTCAATTTTTATTTTTGATTTTGCATATATTGATAAAGGATTAAGTTTTGACTTTTCATCTACCATTTTTTTTGACTTTGTAATACCATAATTTGAGCAGGTTGATACGAAAATTAAATGTTTAACTTTTTTTAAAAAACATAAATTAATTAATTTTATCATATAATCTTCATTAATTTTTTTTGATATCTTGGGATATTTTTTTGTTATTGGATCTCCCACTAGACCTGCAAGTAAAATAACTATGGAATTGGTGTCAATTATTTTATTAATTTTATTTTTTGATATATCCAAATTATGAAAATAAAAATTTTTTTTATTTAAAGGGAATTTTTGTTTATATATTAAATTATCAATACTTTTTACTTGAAATTTTTTTTTTAAAAAAAAATCACCAACAACAGATCCAATATAACCCGCTCCACCAATAATCACAATATTTTGATTATTTTTTATTTTTTTTATCATGGAAAATTTAGATATAAAATCTTAATTTAAATATAATTAGCCATAGCTCCGCACTTTGTAAAAATATATTTTTTACAATATGCATTTTCAAAATATTAATTAACAGGTCTAAATAAATAATTATTTTTAGACACTGTAGCCGTAAATTTTCCAATTAAAATTTTGATAGTAGTTTTTTTTCTATCAATAATTTTAAAATCTGTATTTATAAATGGACCATTCATAAATTGGAAAATACTATCTTCTTTAAATTCAAAAAAACACTGTTTGATAAATCCATCCTTATCTTCATGTTTTTTACATTTATCAATAAATTTACAAATTTCCGCTTGTTGTTCTCTAAAATTATTCAAGAAGTATTTTAAACCTTTGCAATATTTTAATGCGGTGATTATTTTTTTATTTTCAAAGCTTTTATGAAAACAAAGCAAATAATCATCTAAAAGATAGCTACATTTATAATAAAGCTTATTATTAATTTTTTTTTGTAAATTAATTTTCGGTAAATAAAATTTAATATCATTACCCAAATATTCAAGTAAATTTTTTTTTAACATCGGTAAATTATTTTTTTTATATTTTAATATAGCCCACATTTTATTTCTTATTATCCTCTTCAATTTCTGCTTTTAGTTCATCAAATTCTTTCATTTTTCTTTTCATGAAATCTAAAGTCAATTTAGTTTTTGTGGCAATTCCCTTTGGAGTTAAGATATAAACATAACCAATCTTGTTGGGATTTTTTTGAAAATTATTTATTTTTATTAACCCCTTATCTTTAAGAGCTTTTAGACAATAGTTAAGTTTGCCTAAACTAAAACCTAGTTCATAGGCAAGTTCTCTTTGGGAATAATCGGGCTTTGATTTAATCTTTCTAAGAACATTAAACTGGTCTGGATTATTTTTATTCATTGTTCAATTTTTGAACAGTTATAGCGTTCAATTTTTGAACTGTAAAGCTTAAAGTAGTAAAATTTTTTGTATTTTGTTACTTTTTTTTATACTTTAACATTTTGTGAAGAATACTTTTTTTATTTACCTTAAGTTTTGAATAAACCCCTTTTTCAACAATTTTCCCTTTATCTAAAATATACAAAAAATCAGTCTTTTTGAGAGAAAATAACCTATGTGAAACAATTATGATTGTTTTTGATTTTTTAAATTTCCACAGGAAATCTGTTATATATCTCTCGTTATTTTCATCTAAAGCACTCGTGCATTCATCTAAGACAATTATTTCTGGGTTTTTAATTAATGCTCTTAGCAATGCTATTCTTTGTATTTGCCCTCCTGATAAACTTAAACCGCGATCTCCAACAAGTGTATTTAATCCGTTAGGAAGTTTTTTTATGAAATTAAAAGCTTTTGATTTATTAATAATTTTTTTAACATCTTTTTTAGTCGCATTCGCATTTGTCCATAAAATATTTTTTAATATTGAAGTATTAAATAATACAATATCCTGTGATACATATCCTATTTTTTTTTCTATAATTTTCTAAATTTATATTTTCAATTTTTGTATTATCTATCTCTAAATTGCCCTTTGTGGGAAAGTCAAAACCCATAATTAAATCTATTAGAGTTGACTTTCCACTTCCAGACTCACCTGTAATACCTATTATCTTGCCTTTTGGAATTAACAAATTACATCTATTTAAAATCAAATCCCCTTTTTCGTATGAATAATTTACATTTTTTAATTCTATCTTTAATTTAAATTTATCTAAATTTTTAACTCCTTGTTTAATAATGAATTTCTTTTCTATTTTATTTATTAAATTAAGCTCTTTTAAACTTGCTATTGTTGCTTCAAGAACAGCCTTTTCTCTAATTATAAGACCTAATTTACTAGTCATTCTCAAAAAGGCTGCAATAACAACTGTTAATTCAACAATTTTTAATTCCAAAAAACTAAATGAAAAATAATATAAAATCGTAAATCCTATAGCCATTAACGGAAGAACTATAATTGATAAAGTATTAAATAAAATTGATCTCAAGATAGCTACTTTTATTAAAGTAGAATATTTGTTTATAAGATCAATTCTAACAATTTTTTGTAATGAGTTACCAAATATAACTTTTAATCCAGAAAAAGTTTCTTGCAGAGATGATAAAAAATTTTTATTAGCTGATGTATCTTTTTCTCCTACTTTTTTTGCTTTTTTTGATAAAATTAAAAGTGGTGAAAAAACAATCAATAAAGTGAAAATCATTATAAGTACTAATTTCCAGGAAATTAAAAAAGGTAATATTGCAATAATTAAAAATTGCACGGTATTTGCAATTGCTCTAGAAAAAACTGCTATTGTTTTTATGACTTCTTGTATTTCCCTATTTAATGTATTTAAGAGATTTCCTTGTTTTACTTTTGTAAAAAAAGACCATTTTAAAGAAAATAAATTTTTCATAGTCTCGGACATCAATTCACGACCATAAGAAAATTTAATTTTTTCAGAGAAATAAACACACATAATTTGTAATAGTGCAGTAAGTACTGTGCTTAGTATAAATAGAATAAATAGAATTTCAGAACTAATTTCAAAATTTATATACTCAAAAATAGTATAAATTTTTTTTGTTAAAAAACTACTACTCTCAAAATCATTATTTAAAATATTATCAAAAATAGGTGCTAAAAAAACTAATGCAGTAGTTTCAAGAATTCCGGCAAATAAAAGAATTAAACTAAATAATAAAAGATGTGAAAAATGATTTTGATAAATATTTTTTAGTAAAGTTGTTACTGTCATAAAAACTTTCCAAATATCTTTGTAATTAAGAACTTCATTTTTAGTAATTCTAAAATATAAATAGACCTCATTAATTTCTTATTTTGTAGTATTTCATATACCAGTCTAAAAACTTTTTAATACCAGAATTTATATTTATCTTTGGATTATATTTGAGGTATTTTTTTGTTTTGGATATATTTGAAAATGTATTTACTACATCCCCCTTTTGAAGTGGCAAAAATTTAATCTTTGCTTTAATATTAAGTAATTTTTCAATTATTTTCACAAAAGTGATTAATTCAACATTTTTTCCATAACCTACATTAAAGACAATATATTTTATCTTAGTTAATTTTTTAAATTTAAAATGTAGACTTTTTTCTATTCCTTTAACTGCATCATCTATATATGTAAAATCTCTGGTATGTTTGCCATAATTAAATAATGTAATTGATTTTTTATTAATAATTTTTTTTACAAAATCAAATAATGCCATATCTGGTCTTCCCCAAGGTCCATAGACTGTAAAAAATCTCAAACATACCATTTCAATCTGATATAGTTTAGAATAACTATAAGCCATTACTTCGTTGGCTTTTTTGGTTGCAGCATAAAATTGTATTGGGTTATCAGTTGAAAAATTTTCTTTAAATGGTGATTTGGCTTGATTGCCATAAACGCTACTCGAACTTGCAAAAATTAATCTTTTAACGTTAAAATTTTTACAATTTTCTAAAATATTAAAAAAACCATTTAGATTACTGTTAAAATATTCCCTAGGATTTTTAAGAGAATACCTTACACCAGCTTGTGCAGCGAAATGTACTACTTTTTCAAATTTAAACTTTTTAAAAATATCAGATGTTTTTTTAACACTGCATAAATTAAAATTAAAAAATATAAATTTACATTTATTTTTGATCGAAAACTTTCTTAATATTTCTATTCTTTTTTTTTTTAACCTTAAATCATAATATTTATTCATGCTATCTATTCCAACTACAATATTTTTTTTATTCAAAAATTTTTTGGCTGTATGAAAACCAATAAAACCTCCTACACCTGTAATTAAAATTCGCATAATTTCAAAATTAACTAAGATATTTAAATTTACTTATTTTTTTTACAATTAAGATTTTTTTCATTTTTTATCAATTTTTTTTTTTCTTTTATAAAAATATTCATTATATTTTTTTTTGTAATTCGTATACATATTAAATTCTTCCGTTGATAGATTGTTTATTAAATCTTCTCTTTTATATAAAAGCCAATTTTCAGGATTTTTATTTGGTTTAATTCTTAAATCTATTATCTGATTCTCCGATATAAGTCTTGTTTGTGCATGATTTTTTCTGGGATCGTTTAATTCCGATAAAACAAATCTTTCTTTATTACTCATTTTAAAAAAATTCTTATCGAATTCATTTTCTGATACAGAAAAATCATACAAACTAAGGACTGAGTTGTAAAAATCTGTGTGTGAACTAAAAATTTTTGTATCACCTTCAATTGAAAACCTTTTTTTTATTTCATCATCAAAACTGATAATTGATAAAGGGATATGGGTACTTAATTCATTTAATGGTCCATTTTCTTGTAAATAATTTGGAGATAATACACCCATATTCCCATGATCAGAGGAAAAAAAAATAACTGTGTCTTTTGCAAAATTCTCTTTTATATAATCTAACATCTTTGCAACTTGTTTATCCAAATATTCATGGGCCAATAATTTCATTTGTATAAATTCCTTATACAAACCTTGGTCTTCCCAGCATCTTTTATAAAAATTTTCATATCTTTCAGGACTTAGCAGTGGTCCAAAAGGTTTTGGATTAAGGTTTTTAAGGTATGGATATTTTTTGTATGTGTAAATATTATTTAATATTGTTGAGGGTTTCAAATAAAGTCTCAAAAATCTTCTAGGAATTCTATAAAAAATTTTTTCATAGGTAAAAAGAAAATTCCAAATATTTGGAAATAAGTTTTTATTTATTAATTTATGACTAACTGGTGTTTCGTAAGGTTCATGACAATCAATATAATGTAATCCAAGAAAGTAATTATCTTTTGTTGATAACTCATTAATTTTTTTAAAGTAATGTTGTATATTTAATTTTTCTGCACAAACTCTATAATCAGCCATTGAACTTGATAATGTAGTAAATGTATCAAACTCAATTTTATAATTTGGATTAGAGGAAAAATGAAATTTTGTTGGGGTAATAAAGTGTGAAGAACAATTCACCGCTCTTAAAATATTTTGCAAATATCCATATTTATTGTTCTCAAAACCCTGGACCCTTCCGATTACGTGGGTTAATGTTGGACTTAATCCACTCAGCAAAGCACCAAAATTTCCTATTGTATTATGAGTAACTGCATAATGATTATGGAAATTGAGACTCTGTTTAGAGTAATTTTTTAAATATTTCATTTTACTATCTTCTTTTAGCCAAGAGTCCTCATAAGAAATAGCATCAAGCAAAAGATAAATTATTTTCATATTTAATTTTAATTAATGATAAATTTTTTCTTATCTTTTTTTTTTTTGAAGAGATTATGTGCTTTAATAGAATCTTTCAAAAATTTTACACATTTAACTGGGTCATTACCTATGGCTGACTCAGCCGCAAGCACTAGACCATTTACACCTTGATTTAAAGCATTATAAATATCGTTACATTCTGCTCTAGTGGGAGATGAATGTTTAATCATATTTTCTAATAAATTTGTTGCTACAAAAACTGGTTTTGATTTTTTTTTTCCGATGTTAACAATATAATCTTGTGCATACGGAATTTTAGTAAGATTTACATACCTAGACAAGTCACCTCTGTCTATTAATAATGCATTAGAATTATTTGCTATTTCTCTCAAATTTTTTATAGAATTTTCCGTTTCTATTTTTGAAATTACAAATGATTTATAAGGAATTAACTTTTTAAGATTATAAACATCTTTACCTTTGTTTGCAAAAGACAAAGCAAAAAAACTTATTTTATTTTTTATTCCAATATTAATTCCCTCAAGATCTTTTTCAGTAAGTGAATTTAACTTTATATTTTGATTAATATGAACTCCTTTATTTGATTCTAATATTCCTGAACTAATAACTTTCGCATAAAGACAATTATTATAATTATCTTTTTTAATTATTTTTAGAATTAAGTCATCAAAACCTATTGAAATTAATTTACCTATTTTACATGATTGGATATTAAATTTAGGATATAAAAACACTGTTTTATTTTTAGAAACATTATTTTTATTCAAAATTTTTAAGATTGTACCTTTTTTATAGAAAATTTTCTTTTTTACTTTTGTTGTTCTCAATTGAGCGCCCTCAGTATCAATACAAATATTTTTAATTTTATTTTTTTTTAAGAATTTTATTCTGGATTTTAGTTGAGAGATCGAAGTATGTGACAAATTAATTCTATAAAGGAAAACTCTTAATTTTTTGAATGAATTTAAAATTTTTTTTTTAAATGAAGATGGGCCTAATGTTACTATAATTTTAGTTTTATATATCGACATATTCTAAAATTTTTATCATACATTGTTTTTTTGTAAATTTATTTGTATTTAATCTTAAATGTTTGTGAAAACTTCTTTCATACTTTATTCCAGATTTAAATCCAATTAAATTTTTTATCACCCCCTTTTTTGATAACGCATACAAACCTTTAGTATCTCTTTTTTCCAATGATTTAAGATTTGCAAAAACAAGCACTTCAAAATAATTTTGATTAAATATCCTATTTGCAATTTTTCGTGTTTTTCTTAGTGGAGAAATAACTGATACAATAATGTAATCGTATATTTTAAATTTTTTTTTACAATAGTTAATAATTCTTAAGTTATTTTTAATTATATTTTTTTTGTCAAATGACAATTGTTTAGTTTTTTTCCGAAAAATGTCACCATCAATTATTAAACATTTTTTTTTTTTAAATTTTTTTTAAGTTCTTTACTAATTGTTGATTTTCCTGAGCCAGATAATCCTGTAAGCCAAATTATTTTAGCCAATTTTTAAACTCTTTCTAATATTGGTCGCAGAAATTTTTTCAAGCTCTTTACCAATATTGTATTTATTTATTTTGTACCCTACTTTTCTTCCATAAATTAATTCTGAGACTACTGGAATTTTTATAATTTTATATTTACTTTCAAATCCTATTAATTTTTTAACTATTCTTTTTTTTACTTCTCTAAAGGTAAGCGGATTTTTTTTATCAATATTAAAACTATCCATAACCAAAATAGCAATTTGTCCATTTTTTTTTATTGCTCTTTTAATAATTTCAAAATGTCCATCATGTATTGGTTGAAATCTTCCAATGTAAATTCCAGTTTTTTTCTTCCACTTGTTAGAATTCTTTTGCATTTTGCTAGTGTCTTACTCTTGTTTTTTTTTTGTCTAGATAAAAAAAGTAAAAATGTTAAACAAATTTCTTATGAATATTGAAATCATTTATTTTGGATTAATTTTGTCATTAGTCATAATTCAATCAATTGTTGGTGTTGGGGTCTTGGTTCTTGGTACCCCGATAATGTTGCTATTAAATTTTTCATTAATTGACACTATTGGATTGTTATTGCCAGTATCTATAATCACTAGCTTTTTAAATTTAATCATATCAAAATTAAAAAAAAAGAAGTTTTTTTATAATTTAGATAGATTAAAATATTTTTTTACAATTTGTATCCCTTCAGTATTTATTGGGTTACTCATATTAAAATTACAAAATAATAATATAAATTTTGATTATCTTGTAGCAGCTTTAATCATTATTACTGTTGCTCTTAGAAGTAAAATAAATCATTTTTTTAAAAACTTATCCAAAAAACTAACAAAAATTATTTTAGTAATAATTGGTATTATCCACGGAATGACAAACTCAGGGGGAACGCTCTTATCAATTTTATTAATAAATATGAACAAATCTAAGATGAATAGTAGAAATGAAATTACCTTGTTTTATTTCTTCTTAGCATTAGTTCAGTTTATAATGTTCTTATTTTTGTTTGATTACGCATTAAGTTTTAATCAAATCTACTTGATTATTTTTTTAATTTTAATTGGTGTTTTAATCGGAAACGTATTAATCAAAATTACTAAAAATAATATATATAGAGAAATAATTTATTTTATCGCATTAGTGTCATCTGTATCTTTAATAATAAAAAATATTATCTAAAAATTTTTTTATTTAAAATAAACTACAACTCTAAGTATAATAATGTGTATAAAATGTATAATCTTAAAAAATTGAAAAAAAATATATAGTTTGAATATATTATTAAAGAGGGTGTCTGAACTTTTAATTCTTATATTTTGATTTTATGAGTAAGTTTTCACATTGCATATATTCTAGTTTCATTAATTTAAAAGATTTAAGCGCATCATAAAAAGTATTTACAATCGGTTCATAATGTAAATTGAATGAAGTATTAATTAAACAAGTTTGCCCTGAAAAATTTTTATAATACTCCAAAATTTTATATAATTTATTATTATCTTTTTTTTTTAAAATTTGAGGTCGTACAGTTCCATCATAATGAACTACACCTAAAATTTTATTTTGTATATTCTTTTTAACTTTTAAGGCGATAGTCATATATTTTGAACAATATTCATCCTTATTATTTTTCTTAAAATATTTATGAGCATACTTATCTAATATTATTGGTGCAAATGGCATTATATCAGATCTCTGAAGTTTTTTATTTAACCAAATTTTTACCTTATCATCTTGAGCGTTACATAATATAGACCGATTTCCTAAAGCTCTTGGGCCGTACTCCATTGCAGAAGAATATCGTGCTATAGCTTTTCCTTTAGATAATATGAGTCCAATTTCTTTTTCTATATTTTTAGGTTTAGAAAAAGTGAGTTTTAATCTTCTAATTTCTTTTATAATATCTTTTTCATTACTATGCTCTGGACCTAAATAAATTTTATCATTTTTCCTTCTTCGACTTTTTTTATTTTTTTGAAAATATTGAAATAATGCGGATCCAAGAGCTAAACCTGTGTCTGTCATTCCAGGATGTACATAAATTTTTTTAGTATAATTCGTTTCGTACAATCTTTTATTTATTAAAACATTAGAAAAAATTCCTCCTGCGAGACATAAATTATAAATTCCATATTTCTTTTGATAAAAATTAACTAATTTCAAAACAATTTTTTCAGTAAAAGTTTGAGTTGTTTTACAGATATCATTTTTACTAACTCCAGTTGTTATTTTTTTTAATTTTTTTATTATCTCTCTAAACAAAGTGTGTGGATAAGGACCTAAGTAGAGATCTTTATTTAATTCACTGTAAATGGTCCCATCTTTCGTAACTTTTATTAATTTTTTAAATGTATTTAATAAGTTATAGTTAATTTTTCCTTTTGCTGACAAACTTGTAATTTTTCCCTCATCCCTGATAGCTCTAAAACCACAAACTACCGTAATCGCACTATAAAAATGACCTAAAGAATGAATATAATTAATTTCTTTTAAAATATTAATTTTATTTTGTTTACCTATTGCAATCATTCCACATAGATCATCTCCCTTACCGTCTAAAGAGAAAATTAATGCTTTTTTAAATGGTGAAGAAAAATAAGCTGAACTAATATGAGCTAGATGATGATTGCAAAATTGTATTTTAATTTTGCTAGTGTTAATCTTATTTTTTTTTAAACATTTAAGTATGTTTTCTACTCTTTTTTTTTGTGTATTATATGGATATTTTATTAAATCATTTAAATTTAAAATTTTATTTTTTATTTTTTTAATTTTAATTCTTTTTCTAAAGTTATCATCCAATGAGTTCGCAAAAAAAGAATTTAAAGCTTTTGTTTGAATTTTTTCTGGTGAATCAAGAGCTAATGAAATTAAATCAATTTTATTTTTGTAACCATGAACACAAAATTTTATTGACTTTATAGGGCCTCCATTTTGAGCTAATCTTCCATCATGATTTTTTATTCTTGAAAATCTTTCCTCTTCAACTGCTTTTAAAACTTTTCCATTTTTAATAAGAGCTGCCCCAGCATTGTGTCCATCATAAACTCCAAGAATAATCATATGTTTGTTACATATATTTTTAATAATTGAAAAAAGCTATAATTAGAATATTTTCTTAAAGGAGATTTTGACCTTTTAACACTTATATTTTTTATTTTATGCGTTAAATTTAGTATTAAAGGTCCAAACGGTTCATTTTTTTTATTATGATATTTAACAATTTTTTTCCCAAAACTTTTTGTCATTATTCTAAATGAACTTGTAATAATGAAAGGAATTATCTTACTTCTATTATGATAATTTATAAAAAATCTACCTAACCTTCTCAAAAAACTTCTATTATCTTTTACCGAATACCCTATTACTAAATCATATTTTTTTGAATTAAATGATTTAATCAATTTTGAAATATTTGAATAATCATATTCTTCATCATCATCTAATGTAATAATCGCTTCCCCGCTGCTTTTTTTAATGCCTTTAACTAAAGAATTAAATTGACCCTCTTTTTTTTTATTTGAAAATAGTTTTATTTTTTTATTTGATCTTATTTCATCTTTAATAATTTTAAATGTATTATCAGAACTAAAATCATTTATTATGATAATTTCATGTTGAAATTTTTCCAAAATTTTATTTAATCTTTTAAGTGAAGTAGAAATAAATAATTCAGAATTAATTGTTGGTATTATTATAGAAATTTTCATTTTACTGTAACCTCAATTATTTTTTCTAAATATTTTTGTATGTTTAAATATTTATTATGCACTTCTCCCAAAACCATACCTATTCTATCATTGCCATATTTAAACTTTCTTACTTTTTGACCATATTTATAATCAATGTCAACTTTATTGATTTTAATCAATTTATTAAAATAATTATTTATTTTAATCTTTTTTAATATTCCATTTTTTTTTGCTTTAATTAAATAACTAAAGTAAATTTTTTTGGGCAAAAATATTTTTTTTCCATAATTAAATCTTTTTTTATTCATGGAAAGTAGAATTCTAAAAAAATTCTTTTTTGTGGCCTCATTAATCAATTCAGGTATACCAGTTCCACCTGGTCTTAATGAAAATTCTAGTATGTATAATTTTTGATTTTTTAAAATAAAATCAAAGTTAATAAAACCAGTTTTAGCTTTTACATTTTTAATTATTTTAGATGCGTAGTGTCGAATTTTTAATAAAATTTTACTCTCGAGTTCTAAAGGTAAATAATGACCTACTGGAGTTGTATTTTTTCCAGAAGAAATAAAATCTCCATGAGGAACTATGTCTAAAATACTATTGTTTTGAAAATATACTTGTGCTCCAAACTCTTCTCCAACAATGAACTCTTCTAAAATAAATTTTTTTTGATTTAATTTTTTTTTAATTATATTTGCTAAATCTTTTTTTTTTTTTAAAAGAAATATTCCTTTTGAACCTGAAAGATCTACTCTTTTCAAAAGAATTGGAAATGATAAATTAATTTTTGTTTTTTTAGAAATTGAAATCAATTGATATTTTGGGGTAGGAAGGTTATGCTTTTTGAAAAAATTTTTTAATAATCTTTTATTGTTAACTAAGGATGCATCTCTAATAGAAACGCCATTAGTATTTAAAAATTTGTTTAGCTTACCTAAAGCTGGCAAAGCTATATCTGAACCAGTAGATGCAACTTTTTTAATATTTAGGTCTTTAGCAACTTGATAAATTTTATCAACATTTTTTAGATCGATTTTTAAAAAATTTTTTTTATAGGGATTGATTTTTTCATTGTAAAATTTTGATACAATATATACTTCATGATTTGTTTTTTTTGCCTCTTCTATAAGTGGCAATTGATAGCAATTACATCCCAATATCAGGATTTTTTTTCTCATTTTTGATCATTCCATAATTGATAATTTTTTTAAATAAGATATTCGGTACTAAATCGCAATGAAAGATAAACTTCAATTAAATTATTTATTATGGGGAGCATCATCTACAATAATAAACCTAATAATTTTCAAAATAATCATCAGTTTTAGCCAGAACCTTTTTTTAACTGTTTTGATATATTATTTGATAGGGACTTTAATTAAATTTTTAGGATATAAATATTTTGTATTTAAAAAAAAAATGCTCAACTCCTTTATATATCAATTAATAAAGTATGTTATTTTTGTTTTTTTTATGATGTATTTAAATTATTATTTTTTAGAAACTTTTTTTGAAATGACTAATATTCAATATTTTTATCTTCAAGTTATTTGGATTGGAATTTTTACACCATTATCTTATTTTATTTCAAAATTGATTATTTTTAAATAATTTCTTATTTTTTTATAAATTTGTTTTGATCATTGTCTTTAAGCACTGTTGTTCCGGCAGTTACTACTGAATTTTTACTTATTGTAACACCTGCTACTATGATACAATTTGAACAAATCCAAACATTGTCTTCTATTGAAATTTTCTTAAATTCTGGTTTTGAAAATCTGTAACCTGTAGAATTATCAAATGTATGATTAGAAGGTAAAATGCTTACATTATTTCCTATTAAAACATTATTTCCTAGAAATATTTCACCATTGCCTAGATAACTTGAAACTCCAATGTAACAGTTATCACCAACATCCAAACTCTGTGGAGAATAAATAAAAACGTTTGATGCTACTTTAAAATTTTTACCGGTGTTTACTCCTAACAAAACATAAAAGTAACCTCTTACTTTATCTAAAGATCTAAACTTTGGAATTAAATCAATGATGAATATCAATAATATTTTGTAAAAACTTCTTAACATAAAAATTTTTTTCAGTGCATAAATCAAGCCAATTGAGCTATTAGTACTGGTCAGCTGCACGCATTACTGCGCTTCCACATCCAGCCTATCAAC
>MDSZ01241639.1_pt1 | contig 13983 bp, 33 predicted proteins | sample 811201 | NCBI WGS metagenome assembly MDSZ01 (sample SAMN05326647, study PRJNA326480) | marine metagenome | isolation source: seawater | place: Indian Ocean: North | collected 2010
GCCAGTCCTCTACGTTCACTGTTCTCATGTTGTCCTCCGTGGTGGGTTGCTGGGCGCCCTGCGGCGCCCTGTGGTGGTGGGTTGTTAGCTTATTTTTGACTTGGGCCATTCGGTGACCCAAGCCTCAGAAGGGTCAACGCTAAGACCCACCTCTTTAACCCAGACAAATCCCTCACGGGCTGGCCTGTGCATTTCGGCTCCGTCAACAATACGCGCGCCAAATTCGTTGCCCAGAAATCCCTTAGCGTCGTGGCAGACGACTAAGGCGCCGACGGGAAAAGAAATGCGGGCAAGAGTAAAAGGTGAAAGCATGTCGCCTCCTTCGGCGGGTTGGTTGTTGCTGTTCTCCGTGTTGCTTATGTGGGCCAGTATAGCCAGCAGCGCAAGCAGCGCAAGGGGAAAAACAAGAAAAACCTCAAGCCCGCCCTAAGTGCTTACCCTGCAAGCACAGAAACAACCTCTGCGCCAAGGTGCCAGCCGGTTCGGTGGTCGAAAACCCGGCGGAATCCAAGCACCTTCCAGGCTTTCTCGCCTGGCGTTGCGGGCAGCGCCTGGAAGTCTCCCCAGGAGTCCCGCTCGATCTTGACCACTTGCCCCGCCTTGAGGTTGTAGGCCGCAGAAACCACAAACACCTCGCACTGATTCGCCTTCTTCATTGCTTCGGCTCCTTTCCAGCCTTGACCACTTCAGACACCTGAGAGACATAGGCCCAGGAACGCACGCGGCGCCCGCTGCTGCCGATTACCTCAAGGCCGGTTGACTCGTCCACGGTCCAGCCCGAAACGCCCTGGCGCCCTTTAATGGGCTCCACGCGGCGAATCTTGAGGAGCTTGGAGCCGCCCGCCCAGGACGACACCCGGACAACGGCGCCGGGGACCACAGGAGCCCCGCCCACGCGGGGAGCCATGAGGCGCTCGGTCAGTGTGAAGTTTCGCTTGATTGTGATCATTTCTTTCTCCTCTGTGCTTTTCTTTAGGCGCGGTAAACGCGGGCCTTAGCAACGGCAGGAGCCGTCACCGAGGCCACGGCCTCCCATGCGTCAACAAAGTCAGCCGGGCCAGGCCCGACTTGCTCCAGCGCTTCGACTACCTCAGCGGCGTTGTCAAACAGGGCGTCGAGGCTGAGGTTGTCCATGTCAGTAATGTCGATCAAGTTCATGTTGCTCTCCGTGTTGCTCATGTGGGCCAGTATAGGCCCGGCTGCAAGCATTGCAAGGCAGAAAACTAAAAAAATCCTGAAGCCCCTTTAAGTGCTTGCAGGGCAAGCCCTAAGAAGCCAGGAGGCTTCTCACGCGCTGCTGCTCACGCTCGCCTTGAGCCTGGAGAGCCCGCGCAATGCGGAGCACAGCCTCAAGCTGTGCGCGGTCGGCCTTGAGGGTGTAGGGGCGCCCCGTGCGGGCGCTGAGCGCCTTGAGGATCCCGAAGCGGGAGGAGACGTAGACGAGCGCCCTGCGGGCGGTGTCGAGGCGCCCCGCCTTCAAGGCGCGCTCGGCGGTGGTGATTCCCTTGCGGGTGTCGCGCCCTGCGGCGCTCGGCGTGGTCGTGTCGTTCATGCTGGCCTCCGTTGCGTTCATGAAGGGCAGTATAGGTTACCCTGCAAGCATTGCAAGAAGAAAAACAAGAAAAACCTAAGATTTGACGCAAGCCCTTTAGCCTCATGGCTTTGGCAGAAGCCTTCCGCGCTCGTCCTCAAGCGTGTCTGGGTCGTTCATGACCCTGAGCGCACCCGCGCACTCCCTGAGGCGCTTGGGGAGGGGGCTGAGCCTGTCGTGTAGCTTTCGCGCAGGATAGTCCTTATAGGCTGTGCAGCCGCAGTGATCGCAGCGCGTTGACTCCGTGCAGAGCGTAGCGGCGACCTCCTCAATTAGAGACGCCGCCAGCTTCAGCTTTTGATCCGCGCTCACCTTGAACCTCCTGCGCGCTCGCGCGCCTCCCTGTAAACGTCTGCGCGCTGCTCAGGTGTCAGGTGGCGGCGCATCCACGCTTTCATTTCGCCTTTCTTCAGCTCGCCAAGGTAGGGCGGCGCGTGCTTTCGAAGAGCGGCCCTAAGGCTCTTAACCGTGCATTCCGACTCGCTCATCATTTGGAGCCCCTGAGGTGCCCGAACACGCGCGCAGCGTCAAACGCAGCCGTCAGGGGGTCGCAGAAGGCTCCAGACTTCCCCCAGGAGTCGAGGCTGAGCAGCTCGCTCACCTCGCGGAAGGTGAGCCCCTCGCGCTCTCCTGTTAGCGGCCCGTCCTCGCGGGCTCGCTTGAGCGTTCCCTTGAGACGCTCAAGGCTCGCGGCCAGCTCTTCGATCTTGCTGAGCGCGTCCTGATCCCAGGTCGCGTTGTCTAGCACGTGGGCGTGCTGCCAGTCCTCTACGTTCACTGTTCTCATGTTGTCCTCCGTGGTGGGTTGCTGGGCGCCCTGAGGCGCCCTGTGGTGGTGGTGTGTTTGCCTGCGACCGATCACAAGCGCGGCGCCAGGAGAGCCCATTCACGGGGCTCTCCTTCGCCCTGTGGCTATTCGTAAACGGAGAACCCGTGAGCCGCCGCCAGCTCAACGCCCTTGTCGGTGAACTCGATCCACGTGGAGATCTCTCGACCCTCGCGCTCTTCCGTGGTCGTGATCAGTCCTGCTTTTTTCATGTTGACTAGGTAGCCCTTATCAGCGGCGTCGCCGCCCACGTTGCCCCCTGCGAGCGGGCAACCGCTCCAGTTGGCGGCGTCCTCTGCGTAGGCGAGGAAGCGATCTAGGACGGACGCGGTGACGAATTTTTCAGTGTTGCTCATTTGAGGCTCCTTGGTGGTGGGTTGCTGGGCGCCCTGAGGCGCCCTGTGGTGGGTTTGTTTAAAGGGTGGTGTAGAGTCCGGTCTGTGAGGTGATCAGCTCCTTCAGGGAGCTGACGTAGACCCCAGAGAAGTCGCTCACGTCTTTTACGTTTACGCCCCGGCGGGTGATTTTCTTGAAGTCGACGCTGTAGGTGTCGTCGGCGTCTAAGGTGATCTTGATATAGTTAACCTTTCGGCTGCCCTTGATCTTGAAGCTCAGGGCGTCGCCGTGGTCGGCCAGGCAGTGAGCGCCAAGCATACGAAGGGCGAAACCGAGTTGACGTTGGATGGTTTGAGCGATCATGTTCTTCTCCGTGGTGGTGGTGGTTTGCGTTGCGTTCATGTGAGGCAGTATAGGCCCTGCTGCAATCAACGCAAGGGTAAAAACTAAAAGAATCTTAGGTTTCTCCTAAACCCTTTGCGCCCAATGATTTCATGAGCCCCTCCGTGCTCACTTCGGAGAGGTCCAGGGACGCGATCAGAGGGCGCCGCACAGCGTCCAGCTTACGCCGAAGGCCCACGAAGCACTCCCGCACGCGCCTCCCTAAGAACCGCTCCTGCTGAAGCGTGAGGTCTTTGTTGACGTCCCCAAGGGCGAAGAGCTGCGCCTCCTCAATCGCTCCCTCACAGGCTGCCCGGTCCCTCAGGGTGTCGAGGGCCTCCGCGTCCTCAATCAGCGCCCAGGAGGCGCCCGCAGCGAGGATCATGGGAGCCTCCACGCTGTCAAGATCCTCCAGGCGCTCAGCCTGGCGCCGTGTGAGCCTCCGCACCAGGACCGGTCCGAAGCCTAGCCCGTGCCCTTCAAACGCAGCGCGGAGCCTCTGAAGGCGCCCAGCGTTGCCCTCCTGGGAGGCGGTCGCCCACTCCCGGCTGAGGATCTTCTCAACGCGATCGCTCACGCCGCCCCCCCGGTGAGGAGCCCTGTGTGAATCGCGTTCCTGGCCGCGCGAAGCGCCAGGATCTGCTCGGGGTCGCTGTAGAAGTCGTCAACGCTCGTGAAGATTTCTCCCGCGCCCTCTTCCCTGGCTTCTGCAACCCCCAAATCACCGTTGCGCATGTTCACCAGCACGTAAGCGCCCAGAGCCACAGGAGACCCCGACGCCCAATCTGCCTTGATCACGGCAGCTAAAGTCTCTTCAATACCGTGATCGGACTCAACAAAAACAAAGGTCCCTCCCCCCAAAATCTCCCCGCTGTAGGCGCAGCGCCTTACGACCGCCTCAGCAGAGGCGATTCGCTTAACGGTGGGGAGGTCTACCGAAAGGTCTTTAACCGTCACATGGACAGAGGAGCCGCCCGCGTAGCTCTTGGAGCGCACGCTGACCTTTTTGGAGTTGAGCCCCAGGCTCTTGAGGTTGGTCCTGATCGCTTTTGCTACTTGCTTGCTCATGTCGACTCCTTCGTGGTTATGCCCAAGTTATACGACACCAAAGCAAGCAGCGCAAGCACCGATTTTTATTAAATCCCCTTTTAGTTGTAATGCTTGCAATTGCAGAGCCTTACGGCTTAGCTTTCCTCCTCCCTCGCGGCCAGACCCGGCGCGAAGAAGATCATAAACACGACCCAGAGAGCGAAGGCGGGCGTCATACGTCGCCCCCGATCTCTCTTATTGCTGCCTTAGCGTCTCTCAGAGAGCCCCAGATCCACAGAGAGCCGCCAGGGTGGACAATGTGCCACGCCTCGCCCTTGCGCTCTTGTGTGGCCTCTCCGCGCCCCTGAGGGGTTGTGAAGTAGATCTTCATAAGACCTCCTCAATAATCTCAGCGACCGCCCTGAGCGCGTCTGCGTCACCGTCAAGGGCGCGCTCACAGACCGAAGCCGCAGCCGCGTCACCGGCCCTTTCTGCTGCGGCGTGTAGCTCTTCGATTCTCCACCGGGCGGCGGTTCCGGTCTCGGCGGGGTCGGTCATTAGTCCAACCCCAGGAAGAGCCGAACCCGTTCGGTCTGCCGCTCTACAGCGGCGTCGATCTGGGCCGCCTCTTTTTCAGTAACGTCGTGGGCTTTGTCCTCGACAAGCAATCTCCAATGGGCAGCGCGCAGCTCCCCCTCGGAGTAAATGACAGCCTTGGCAAATTGAGTCGGTGTTGGACTCTTGCCCCCCGTGTAGCTCTTAGGAATCATTGGGTTGCCTCCTTTAGTGGCTTGGTTTTTTTGTGGTCACAAAGCTCCCTCACGTATCTCCCTGGGGAGATACGAATTCGCCTAACCTTGACGAGCCGACCGCACCTTGGGCACTTGGCCCGCCCGTCGGGACCGGTCGGCACCTTGCCCGATATTTGACTGACCCGGCACCAGTGGCTAAGCGGAGCCCCTCGGTAAATAGCCTCATGGCCGCTCATGAGCTGGCGCCCCTTTGGATCTCAGCCTTGAGGAACAGGATCTTCGCCATGTCCTCGTCGCTGATCTCTTCAACGGTAACGCTGGCGCAGTTCTCGCCCAGCACAGCCCGAAGAGCCCTCCCGATCGGGAGGGCTTGGTGGGCTGCCCTGTTAGCCGCTCGCCTCTCTCTGCCCCGCGCGCTGGCCAACTTCCAGAGGCGGGTGCGCTCGCAGCGCGAGCACTCGGTGAGGCGCGGGTCTGTCGAGTAATCCCCCAGCCCGCCGACCGGGCTCGCTCCGCAGGCTGCTCTGATCCCGTCTGCGCTGTAATGATTCAAATCACTCATGGTCTCTCCTTAGGTGGTGGTGGTGGTCAAATCGAAAACGAACAGATCATTAAAGCTGTTCACGTTGCTCATTTTTTAAATAATGTAGCCTTTCCTCTGGTCGAGAATTAGAACCTGCCCCGTGATCCAGAAGTTGTCCTTCACCCAATCGCTGCGCTCGCAGTCGCAATACTCTTCGGTGATCGCCCACGCCTTTTTCCAGGAGCGGGTCTCTTGCTTGTCGACCCAGATCCAGCGGTCGCCCTCCCAGTATCCGGACCCTACGGTGATCTTGGCTGCTCTCTTCTTGGCTTCGTTCATGTTGGCCTCCGTTGCGTTCATGCCCAAGTTATACGCCATTCAAGAAAGCAGCGCAAGCACCGATTTTAGCGCAACCTTGACGCCCTGCGCAAGTCCAGCAACCCCAGGAAGATAAGAGCCAAAAAAAATCCCCCAGGAGCGCTTAGGCTCCCAGGGGATCAGGGCAGATCGGGCGCCTGAGCTAGTAAATGCGAGCCCAGACCGTCGCAGCCCGCCCGCTTCGCGTGGCTCGCCGCTGCCCGCTGTCGATCACCAGACCGAGCAACACAAGCTCTCTCCTGCGCGCGGAGGCTGTCTGGTGCCGTAGGCTAAGAGCCTGCTCAATCTCGTCGTCGGTGGCGCCCGTGGGCGAGCGACCGATAAACTCTAGCACCTTCGAGCGTATGCTGGAGGCAGCCCCCGACACGGAGCGCGCCGCAGCTTTCGAGGTGTCGGAGCCCCGCACGCTCCCAGGGAAGAGCGGGTAGACCTCTTCGCTCACCGCTGGTCGTTTCGCTGTGCTTCTAACCAGTTCGCCTGGAGGCGCGCGAGAATTTCAATCCCTCCCGTTTTGACGTGATCGGCCAGGCGGAGAGCCTTGACAAACCGTAGGAGCGCCAGGCTTCTCTCGTCGTCGGCCTTAGGTATCCGCGCCCAAATCATGATCGCCTCGCTGTCCTCGCTTAGTTCCACTTCTGTCATTCACGCCTCCGCCTTTGCAAACCTGTAGTAGAACTCAGGCTCCGGATTCACTCTCTCGATCCCCGGCACGTCAGCGTGCTTAGGGAGCGATCCCTTGAGGAGCGATCTCTGCTCTGGAACTATTTTCACCGCAGCGGGGCAGTGCTCCTCAGCCCAAGCCAGCGCAGCCTTCTCGTCATTGACGATCACCTTCTGCCTTGCCTTCCTGAATCCTGCGCGCCCGTATTCATACTCGACGCTCTTCTTCTTGGCTCCCGTGATCTCTTGAAGTACAACGCGCTCGAAGCGCGCCCCCTTGTCCCAGTAGAGGCTTCGCTCCTCCGTGTCGAGCGCAGCCAGGCGCTTCTTGTATTGCGCCTTGATAACTTCCCTCCTGGCTTTGATTTTGAGCATTTGCTCCATGAAGTAATCAGGCAGCCACTCCCGATCGGGCTGCCTTTCTTCTTCTTCCGGGGTGATCTTTATTTCAAGGCACCCCTCCTGCCACTGATCCAGCACGGCGCCGGTCAGCGGATCAACGTAGTCCACCTTCATACGTTCCTCCGATCGAGAAGGGCTTGCCTTCGCTTTTCAAAGCAAGACCTGTGAGACCGCTTCGAGCTTGTCTTACTGGAGGCGACCCACTCCTCTCCTGGCTTGATCGGCTGAAAGCACAGCTCACAAGCCTTAAGGTTCTTCGAAGCTCTTGTCTTGCCGACAACCGGATCGGCAGAGTCAAACCTCAGCAGCCACTCCTCCCCTGGCATGTATTTTTCATGCTGCCTCCCCGTCTCCCCTTCGCGCTGAACGGGGACGAAGGAGGGAAGCTCAGGGAGCCACCGTGAGCGGCCCTCAGGACTCACCTCAACGGCTCTCCATTCTCTTGGGCTCCACCTCCACGCGACGCGGGCGAGGCTGCCTTGACGGGCTCTCATTTCCCACCGCGCTGGACGCGCTCTGAGCGCTTCGCTCTTGCGGTCGATCTCTTCCCTCACCTGATCCGGTGTGAGCGGGTAGAGGGGCTCCTGTGGACTCTCAGCGGGTCGCGGCTCGGGCTCTGAACGTGCGGCGCTCGCCTGGAGCGCGTCGCAGATCATATCCACGACGCGTCGTCCGCCATACTCGTGCCCTAGAACCCTAGCCGCAAGGTCTGGACGGTTGATCGTGCGCCTCATGTGAACCCAAGCTAGAAGAGCGTTGTCCACGCTCCGCTCGCGCTGAGGAGCTGGCGCCAGAGGCTCAAGCCCCCAGCCGCCCAGCTCCCCCTCACCTATCCACGCTTGACCCGTGGCGGGGTCAAGCCTAAACGCCTCCTGAGGCTCCATTGCTACTCCTTCTCAGCGCTCGCGCGCATGACGCCCGTCGGAATCGACGCCAGTGGCTTCTTCTTGCCGCGCCTCTTCAGGTACTGATTAAGCGCCAGCTCAACCAGGCTGCTCATGCTGGCCTTCTTGCCCTCGATCTGATCTTGGAGGACCGCCCCCCTCAGCTTCTGGATCGTGTCCGCGCTTATGCGCGGGGTGAATGCTTTCTTGTCGGTCAAAATAACCACTCTTTCCGAGGCGAAGAAGGCTGATCAAGGTCTGCCTCAATGACCGTGATCGGTTCGGAGGGAGCAGGGCGCCCCCTCACGTGTTTAACTTGAACAGGATCAGGAACAGGATCAGGCGGCGACTCGTCGCCTAGCTCGCATGGCGTGTATGCCTTGATCCCGTTGAACAGGTTGGGCGCGTAGAGCCGCTCTCCTGCTGTGAGAGCGCGCCAGAAAAGCATTTCCTGGAGGTGCTTCCTGTAATTCTGCTTCCCCAGGAAGCCAGCCCGCTCAGCGCGCCCCACGTCGTAGGCTTCCCAGCCCACATAATTCACGCCTGGCTTGAGCCCCTCGCCTGGCTTCGCCTGGCGCACCAGCTCGCTCACGGGCGTCTGGTCGTCCTCAGTTCGCTCTGGGCCTTCTGCCTCATAAGGCGACGCCTCAGAGAGCCGACGCCCCTTAAACCACAGAATGATCGCGCGGGTGTCTGTGCTCTGGAGCACGTGGATCGCGTAGTGATCGTGAGCGCATATCAACGAGTTGATCAGGGACGCAGAGGGCGCAGGAGCCCCCTGGATCACGTCGATCCCTCGGAGGGAGGCGATAGGCCCAAGCCCCGCCTCACGCCCCCAGAGGATCTTGCAGATCCCCTCAGCCTGGCTCTTGAGACCGAACCAGCCCGTGCCGCCGATCGTGTCAGCGAGGCGCGCGAGCGCCTCCAAGTTCGGCTCGTATTTGCTTAGCTCGTTCACTTGCTCTCCTCCCAAGGCTTTCGCTGGTGCCTCTGAGCGTGGTTCTGGTCATAGTCAACCATGTGACCGAACCAGAACAGGTCGCGCTTCTTGAGATCGTTCCTCAGCATTAGCTCCTGAATCTCAGACTTGATCCGTTCTTGGTCAGCCTTGCTTCTTCTCTCTGCCCTTCTTGCCACGCTTGCCCTCCTATGGTAGCAACTTTAAAAACCGGCGCAAGAATAACCGCGCCCTCCGACACGAGCGACAAGGCGCCGCTCAAAACTCCGCATACCTGACGAGGCTTTGAGCAAACTCAAGAGCCCCGGTCAGCTTGATCCCCTCGGCGGCTGCGTCCTCGACCCACTCAGCGGCAGCGTGAGCGACCTCGGCGGCAGTTGAGTCAGCGCTGAGGTCGAGGTCGGCTGCTTCGCTGCCCTCCCAGTAGTCGGCGGCGCTCATGGTCTCGGTCATGGTCTCGGCTCCTTCGGTGTTGCTCATTGGGTCGCCTCCGCGGGAAGGCGCAAAACCTCTCGCATGTCCGCATAACTACGGAGACCGCGGGCCAGGTCAAAGCGCACGGTCATGTCTAGCGCGGTACCGTCGTCGAACCGGACCAGGCCGCGAAGGATGCGAGACGAGGACCGGCGGTCGCGCTTGAAGATCTCAAGGCGACTACCGATCCATTTCACCTGGTAGCCCGCCATCTTTGCGTCGTTAATAAGGCTTTCAAGTCGCTTGGTCATCTTGCTCTCCTCGGTGGTTGACTTCATGGAGGGCAGTATACGCCCACCAACAAGCAGCGCAAGCTAAAAAACCGAAACAATCCAAAAAAAGCCCAGCTCACGACCTAACCCCTTCAGGGTCAACGATCCCGCGCAGCCTCTTAAACTCTTTAAGCTCCCTCTCATTGAGCGCCTCGCCGTCGTCAATCTTCTCTTGGAGCGTCTCCAAGTTGCGCTCCGCTCGCTCAATGCGCTCGCGCTTGCTGCGATCGCTCACGCTGGCAGTCACTAGGCTCCGGCACTCGCTCTCCTCGTCCTCCCAGCGGTGCTCATTGAGCCAGCGCGCGGGGTGGACAACGAACTCTTCCTCAGTGCCCAGGCGCCGGACCTCCTCCGCCCAGCGGTCGCGACCGACCATGAGGATATTCTTGGCAGCGGCGAGACCCTCCGCGTCCCTGGCGCCGGTCCAGCCAAGATAGCGCAGAGCGCGCCCGTATGCCTTCCGAGCTGCGCCCTTTCCTCGCTTGCGTGGCGGCCCTTCGCCTCGCTTGCCCCACCACTCCTCGAAGGCTTGCTCAGCAGACTTCGTGAGAGCGCCTCTACTGGGCGTTCGCTTCACAACTGGGTCAACCTCCAGCGAGAATAGCGCGCACTGCTCAGAGGGCTCCTGGGCAGGCTCTCGACCTTCCTCCCCTCTAAGACTCTTAAGAGAAGAAGAAGAACTAAGAGAAGATATATCTCGGCAGTCTCCAGGAGACGTCTCCAGGGGACGTCTCACAGCCACTCCGTGATCATGGAGCAGCTTGACAAGCGCCAGGCTCACCAAGCTGCTCCGAGATTGTCTGGTCCACTCCGCGAGCGCGTCTACCGCGCTCACTAACTCAGAAGGAATCGTTATGGTGACCTTCACCGCGCCTCACAACCCAGCCGCAAGCAGGGCAAGATATTTCAGCCCAGCCGCAAGAGCGGGCGTTGTCATTTTCGATCCATGCGAGCCTCACAGGGCTCATGCACGCAGGGCACCTCATACCCCACGTGCAGAGGTCGCACTCAACGACCTCCTCATTCTCAATAAATGCGCCCTCGCCGTCGCAGCAGGCGCACCTTAACTGATTAAGGTTCACGCCAGGCGGGGCGCCATGTTTGGGAGCCCTCTAATGCTGGGCACCTTAAAGTTCCCGGCGTCGTCCCTGTGAACGTTGAGCGATCGCGTTGTCGCGCCGCGCTCGTAATAGTTCCAAGCCCTTATAAGCAACGCCCATTGAGCTGGGCGAGGCACTGGGCGGTGCTTCATTTTCTCTTTGATCAGCTTTGAGCGCAGGACAAGCGCAGGGTGCCCCGCCTCTGTGGTGAGACCGTTCTCAAAGACCTCCAAGAACTCAACGCATTTTCTAGGGCGAGCCCTTCTAAAAAGAATGGCGCCCACGCCCAAAATTCCCCCGTTTATTGGGATCCCGTGCTTCCTCACCCTGTCCACATAGGACACCGCTGCGTCGATTTCGGCGGCGTATACCTCCTGAGCCAAGATCAGCTCGTCAGGGAGGACCTTAATATTGTTTATTGGGTTTCTACTTATCTCCCACAGAAAGACCGCCCGGCATACTGTCGCGCGTAAGCTGGTGTTGGTGTAGCCCCTCATGCCCATTACGGAGGCGCCGCTGCGCCCGTGGCCCTGGTCCATAGACGTAAAAGCGTCGGTCTCAACGCCTCTCTTTACGCCCACTCTTATCGTGGACCCTGAGAGCACGACGGCGGCGCAGCGGTGCTGCCCGTTCAGGAGGTATCCCTCTTTGTCAAAGAGCAGATCCTGACCGTTGAGGCGCCAGCGCCCCTCAGTCATTTGGCGCGCGTATCGCTTGACCGTTGCGGCGCTGATCCGGCGGTTGTCGCTGTAGTTTTTGTTCGACAGCCAGTGTTTCGCAAGCTCTGGCGTGAGGTCGATCTCTTCGTATTTCAAATCACTCATGGTCTCTCCTGGTAGTGGTGGTGAGCGTCTTTGGTATCATGGCTTCCTCTGCTTGTCAAGATTCCACCGGGGCGCCTAGAGCCCCTCTGGCTTGCGCCACGTTGAGCGCAACTCGGTTTCAGTGCGGTCGCCGTCAGCGGAGACCTTGACGTGGCAGCGGCGCCAGCGGCAGCGGTTCCCGTCTGTGTGCCACACAAGGCGCCCAGATTCGTCGTGGACCTCCCGAGAGCTGATCCACTCCCTCGACCCGTCGCGGTGCTCCACGGTGGCGCCAGCGCTGAGAGCGCGCTTGATCTCTTCGGCCACCATGCGCGCCAGCTCTTCTTGGCTGGCGGCGCAGATCACGCTGAGGACCGTCTTGGTCTCGTATCGTAGCCGCAGGGAGCTTATCACCTCTTACTCCAAGCTACGTCCATCCAGAGGCAGAGCCCCGCGTCGCTAAGCGCCCAGGCGCGAGCCTCCCTGAAGCTCTTGAAGCTCTTCAGAGCCTTGCCGGTCAGCTTGCAAGAGACGGACCACTCAGGGCTCTCCATGTAGCCATAGGCGCCGCCGTCGATCACCATGAGAGCTGTCTGCCTTGCCATGACTACATAGACCGCTGTGCGGCCTCCGTGGTTGTCGTGACCTATCCCGCTCCAAGCGTTCTTTGACGCCTTGGCGACCTTCTTGAGTCTCCGTTCCACGACGCCGCTCATTGTGCTTCGCTCAGTGCGACAAAGCGCAGCGTGTAGGAGTTCGCTTCTTGCATGTCGTATCCAAGTCGCTCACTGATCTCGCTGAGCCTTTCGCGGTTCAACCACGCAGTCGCCTGAGGGAAATCGCAGTCGGCGCTGAAGTGGTCAAAACCTGCGCCGTCGAACGTCAAAACAACGTCGCGGCCCTCCATGAAAACGCGAACGTCAGCAACGGGATCGTATCGCCCGCCTTTGTCGTGAGAGGATCCGAAGCAAGCCACTTCATAAGCTCTAATGTCCTCGACGTAGCTTGAAACTTTTTTAATCAGCTTGCTCATGTTCGTCTCCGTGGTGGTGTTCTGCGTTGCGCTCATGGAAATAAGAATACCCGATCTAGCTTTTAGCGCAAGCTAAAAAACCGAAACAATCCAAAAAACACCAGGCTTGTTTATTTAAGCCCATTGCTTTCAACGCCTTGCGCTGGTAAAAAAACTCATGAAAGCCTGGATCCCTGGCCTTGTCCCCACCCCCAAAGGCAACTCGCCCCGCATTGTGAGGCGCGGCAAGTGGCCCAAGGTGCTCCCCTCAAAGCGAGCCGTGGAGGCCCAGAAGGCGCTCACGCGGGCGCTCAAGCTCAAGGCACCACCAGAGCCCCTGAGAGGCCCTCTAAGGCGTGATTGCGTGTTCTACCTCCCGATCCCCCAGAGCTGGCCAAAGTGGAAGCAGGCGGCAGCTATGAGCGGCTCATGGCTTCCTGAGGGTGGAGGGCGCCAGGCAGACACCGGGAACCTCACAAAGCTCCTCGACGACGCGCTTGAGGGCGCGGGGTGGCTCCTCAACGACGGGCAGATCGTCGGAGGAGAGACTCTTAAGCTCTACGGAGAGCCCCCAGGCTACCTCGTGAGGCTCACGCCGCTCGCTCAGGGGAGGCGCTCACAGGCGCCAGCTCGCGCTCTCTGGTGGCATGACATAAAGCGGGCTCCGCAGCCCACCACGACCACGGAGCCCTGAACACCACCAGGAGGAGTGAGGCTCTATTCTACCACGCTGCTCTCGTCTGCGCCCTCTTGCACTACGAAGAACGAGGCGCCCTCTTCCCCCGGCTCGGCTACCACAGACCCCTCAAGCCCTGCCTCGCTCAAAACAAGCTGCGTCGCCTGAGCCCATGCTTCGTTAGCCGTTCTCTGGAGCCGCACAGCTTTTTGCGTTAGCTCCGCGCAGCTCTGCACAACTGCGTGCAGATAAGCCTCGCTCACGCCTTCTATTCGCGTTCTCATGCGCCCCCTTAGAGCCAGCAGAACTCAACCCTGCCAAGGTCCATTGTGAGACCAGCCGCGCTTGAGTCTGTCGTTATTTGTAGCTCCAGCTCAATGTAGTCACCGGCTCCCCAGCTTGCAAGGCTTCCGCCGGCAACCTGGAGCCACTGGTAGCTGCCGTCAGCAGAGGACAGCGAGCTACGGGAGGCTGAAGCAACGGTGCCCGCGTCGGTCCTGATCGAGAGGGAGAGGCTCACGGTTCCCGCCGTGATCGCTGTGACCTTGTGCCTCCACTGCACCCCATCGGTGTGCCAGCTCGTCATGCCCTGAGGGGTGTACCGGCGAATCGTTATGTAGTTTCGACTGCTGGAGCTGAAGCCCTCAAGCGCGATCATGTTTCCTTCGCCGCTCACGGGTGAAGCTGCAATCGAAGCGCTGCACTCAGCCGTGAGGTAGCTCGTCTCTGCAATACCGCACCCGCTCCAGCTCAAAGGGATCGAGGTTAAGGCTGCGTCGGACGTGCTCTGAGCGCTTGGCTGAGCCACGTGCTTGAGCGGAGCCGCGACCCGGCGCCGCGTCCCTGCGTCGTCATAGTAGAGCGCGCCGTTGGCTGTGCCGCTCACCGTGCCGTCGGAGGCCCAGAGACCGTAAGCGCTCCCTCCA
>MDSZ01259217.1_pt1 | contig 13983 bp, 20 predicted proteins | sample 811201 | NCBI WGS metagenome assembly MDSZ01 (sample SAMN05326647, study PRJNA326480) | marine metagenome | isolation source: seawater | place: Indian Ocean: North | collected 2010
CACTACCAGGTCAGAAGCCAGCACTACCAGGTCAGAAGCCAGCACTACCAGGTCAGAAGCCAGCACTACCAGGTCAGAAGCCAGCACTACCAGGTCAAGATCCTAGTAAAAAAACACCTATGTTAATTAAAGATAGAAGCGGTAATTTCAAACTAGTAAAACCAATGGATAAAAATATGAAAAAAATTGAAAAAGTTATGGGAGATGATAAAAAATTACAATTAATAAAGGATAAAGAAGTTAAAGATATTGATATTGAAGAACTTAAAGAAGTTGATTTTTCTTTAGAAGGTGTTGATGATATATCTCAAGCTTATGAAAAACTACTTGATGAATATTATTCATACAAGAAAATAGTTAAGAAGAATGAAGTTGAAGGTGTTGCAGCATTAATTAAAAAAGAAAGTGTCATTGAAGAACTTAAAAATATAATTATAAGATTAAAGACTAATTTAGAAAACTTTAAAGGTGCTTGTGAAGAAAAAGTACTAAAGATAGAAGATGAGAAAGAAAAAGAATTAAATGATAAAACAAAAGAGTTTAAAGAAGTATTTGATTATTTAAGAGAACTATTTAAAGAAGAGGTTAAGTCACAACTAGCTAATACAAAGACGAATATAAAAATACTCAAAGCTGAAAAAGCTTTAGAAGAAGAAAAAGTTAAATTCTTAGAAGATAAAAAACCAAGTAAGAAAACCCCTAAGAAAGATAAGAAAACACCTAAGAAAGATAAGAAAACACCTAAGAAAGATAAGAAAACCCCTAAGAAAGATAAGAAAACACCTCGAAAAACCCCTCGAAGAAAGAAGAAACCATCGAGGACTAAAAATAAAAAGTTTTATAAGAGGTCTCCTAAAAAATCGTAAATAATTTGTTTCTTTAACTATATTTTTGTATATTATTATTTAAATCATGCAACAATATCATCCAAATAATATTGAACAAGATCCAAGTAGAGCTATGTGGAATAATTCATCAGAATTAATAAAAGAAAAGAGTAATACAAATATTTTCAAAAAATTAATTGATGAAAATAAAAAAAGTAAAACAGAATTAAGAGATATCGTATTTAATAATAATGATAGAGGTACAAAAATAGAAACAGATGTAATTGAAAAAGATAAAGAAATACAAGCACTAAAATTTAAATTAAAACAAAATGAAATTGATTTTAATAAATTAAAGAAAGACCTTTCTATTATTGATGAACTTAAAAATGAAAATAAATTACTAAATCAAAAACTAAGAGATGAATATGAAAGAAATAAAGAAATATCCATTTTAAAAAATAATTTAGAGAGAATGAAAATGGAAAATAAACTTTTAAAAGAAAACAAAGAAAATAATAATACTGTAGATAATGATGATGATAATGATGAAAATATAGAAGAAATAGAAGAAATAAAAACAGAGAATTACAGTTACAGTGAAATTTTTCAAAAATTAATGAAAGAAAAAGAAAAATATAAAAATGATAAACTAAAAGATATCATTTGTAAATATAAAAAAGATGTAGATAAAAGTAAAATAGATACTATTTTTATAGAAATGAAGATTGACGAAAAAGTAGAGATAACGAAAGAATTAATTACAAGTATAATTATCAAATTATCATGAACATTTAAATATTAGATATATTATATGAAAGAATGGGTTTCACCTATAGCTCAAAATGTCCATTTGATATGGATCGGGAATAATGATTACCCTGATTATTTTAAATTATTTCTTAAAACATTCCATGAAAATTTTAAAGGATTTAATATTAAAGTCTGGGGGAATAAAGATTTAACCCGTAAAAATTTCCCAATAACATTTGATTACATAAAAAAAGCGAAAAGACTTCAGGGAAAACAATGTATTGACCATGATGGCTACAAAATGTTTGACGTGAATATGAAACCAATTACTTATTCAAAATGGGCGCAAATAACTGATCTCATGAGATTAGAAATAGTTTATAATAATGGTGGATATTATTTTGATACAACTTTTGAAATCCTTCGTCCAATGTTTAATTTGTTAAATAAAAAGAAATATCGTTTCGTAGGTTGTAATGAAATCCCTCGTTTCAAAGATAGTCCAATTTTATCAAACTCTTTTTTTGGAGCTACTAAAAATAATCCAATTTTAAAAAGATTACTCAATAAGAAAAAATTAGATAATATTGATTTTTATAATACATCTGTTGATTTTGAAACTGGACCCGGTTATTTAAGAAGTGGTATTTATTTGAGTGACAATTACTTTATATTTCCTAGTAAAACATTTTATCCATTTGTTGAAGAATATTCACCTGGGGAAAATCCATCTTACAGAAAAGCTGAGAAAAATAAATGTCACTCAAAAAAGAAAACTAAAAAAACAAATAAAAGATTAAAAGCAAAGAAAGGTTTCATAAAGTTCCCTTGCGATAAATATCCAAAATCATATGCTTTAAAACATTGGCAATTAGGTAAAAGTTGGTTAATACCCGAATATTATATAGATGAATAAATATCTTTTGTATCTATCTTTTTCATTATATCTTCTTTATTCGTATCTTCACATTTAGGAATAATTTGTTTTTTACCATTATTAATTATATGATATCCTTGTCTAACTTTCTTTATTAAAAATGATTTATCATTATTATTTAATGATTTTTGTATTTTACTTATACCATCTATCGATGAAACAGATACTACAAAACCATTATTTAAATGGGGATCTTGAATACATGCTGTATAATTTGTTTTTGTTCCCGTTATAGGACATATTTTATGTGATTTTACATAATCATCTATATCATATTTCTTTAAACTTTTGTAATTATAATAAATAGTTATAGATAAAGAAGCGACTATTATTATGTATATAACCTTATTTTCCATTATATATTTACTATAAATATTCTTTTATTATCAATTTCATTAATTATAAATATATTACCTTTATACGTTTCTTTCATATCTTTCCACGTATCCAAGGTTGTTATCTTCTGAACATTATCACGATTTAAGAAAGAAACATCAACTTTTTCTTCCGATTGTTTATATTCAATGTAAAGACATCCTTCACTATTATTTTCTTCTAATCCTTTATTCATTATTTCATTTAAATTAGCAAAGTTCCCTTTTATGAAATTATCAATGTATTCGGGTATTGTATCAACTGTTATAACATTCGACATTTATATATTCTTGATAAAATTAAAGCAAATTAAACTAGTCTTCAAGAGACCTTCTAATAGCTTCATTTAATTCTTGATCTTCTATTTCTTGGAAAGCCTGTTCCATTGCTTCTCCTAAAATATTTTGTATTATATTTCCTCTTGGATTAATTAACCTAACTGGTTCTTGTATTATAGTATTATTCGCGAAGGGAATATTAGTAATGTTCGATGATAGTAATGGAATAATTGGTACCCTATCACCTTCTTCTTCATTTTCTTCTTCTTCACCTTGTCCAGATTCAGGTTCTGGTTCAGGCTCGGATTCTGGTTCAGGTTCAACCTCTTCGTATGGAAATTCTGCCCTACATACAGGACAAGTGTTTTTTTCATCTATCCAAGGGTAGATTCCGGGACATTCATCATCATTTTTAGTATGAAAAAAATGAGAACCGTCTTTACATGGTAATTCAAGGGCTTTTTCTCCTATTTTAAATTCTTCTTGACATATTGCACATGATAAACTTTCACTAATGTCAGTATCATTAATATCTCTTTCTATAAGTTTACTACGATATTCTTTACACATCGGTTTTTTCTTATCTTTACTTTCCATAGATTCTGTGATAACATCATCAATATTGTCAATATTATTTAACAATTGCATTATAGCTGTTATAGGGTTTGGCCTTATTATTATTGGTGTCCTTATTCCAATACCACCATAGTAATTCATATTATTCCCTTGATTTTCCATCAATATTATTAATTATACAATTATTTTTTATATCAATTTGAATTGAATATTTTTCATATAATCTTTTAATTATTTCAGATTTTGCTTGTTTTATTTTTTCTTCTAAACTTTTTTCATATTGATTATATTTATTTTCTGAAACTTTTGTACTCTCAAAATATATTTCTATATCCATTTTTGATTATTTAAATCAACTATATCAAATTTTAATATTATATATAACATATCAATGGATTTAATTCGTAAAGAAGATAAAGATATGATTTTAAATGCTATAAATAAAAACCAAGTTAAATATGATTCAAATTATGTATTTCATCGCAATGATTCTAACAGAAACAATACACTCGATCCAAAAGAGCTTTCAATTGCTATAGATACTATATTCAAAATTAATAACATGGAACCAAGTCGAAGGAATGATTTTAAAATAAATGCAGAATTTATTTCATTGTATGATAATGAACCTAAAGATAATATTTATAATATAAATGAATTTAGGAGACTTAATACAGATATTAATGCTAAAATTCAAAGACCCAAAATTGTTGAAACATTTGTTGAAGGAGGTTATGGTGGTTCACTGAATCGCCCTGATTCAATTGAAGCTTTTACTGATGGAGAAAAATGCTGTCCACAAGGCTTTGATTTGATTAATGGAAAATGTGAAAGAGTTTGTGTTAATTGTAAATATAATAATTGCAATAAACATAGTCAAAATATAGGCCAGGTTTATAAATATGAAAATAATCTAAAAGGTATGGAAAATAAAAAGATAAATGATGATGTACTTGAATATATTTTATCTGATATAGGTGGTCAATAAGTACAATTATTGTATAATAATATATATGAATTGTATAAATAATAATTTTTATACTGTAAATACAGTAAATACGATATATTTAAAAATGTACATAATTTAAAATAAACTAATTTTCGTCTATCTACCATTACATGATTCTCATTAATATTTCGATTAATTTGTGTATCCCCTAAAACATTAATATTAACATTATTAGCAGGTGGTTTGACAGTTACTTTGACTATATTATTTTTTTCATTATTTTTGAAAAAGTGTTCAATATCTTGACGGCAAAATGGACATGATATATTGCCTCTATCAAACCATTTTTTCAAACAATCTAAACAATATTTATGCTCACAATTAGTTATACACATTTCTTCCTCATTTATAGAATTAAAACATACAATACATGAATTACTTTGTATACTATTTAAAAAAACTTCTGAATTTTCTTTATCACCCATTATGTTATTAATAAATGTTTTTTCCAAATCCGATTTATTTGAATACAAGTATTTTTATCTTTTATTAATGGACTTTTTATAATATCATATGATATCTTTTTAAGATTATTATAATCATATCTCGTTGTAAATCCATAAGAGTTTATATCTTCTTTTGAATGGATACTTTGAAGAAGAGTATAAATAAAAAATAACCATTCATTCTCTAATCTACTATTATCTCCACGTGCTTTAGTAATTGTTTTAGAATAAAGATATATATGCCTTGGATAATCTATTTTATGAATGCATTGATAACAATCACATTCAGAACAATGATTTTGTATGAATGGAAGTAAATCGTTCTGTTTATAATAAAAATTACTCTTATTTTTTATGATATCTGTTGCATTTTTATTTATATTTCTCCATGTATCAATGCTATTTACATTTGGACCATAATTAACTAAGTGCCAAGATTCTTCATAAATATTTGAGATATCTTTTACACATCTATACCTGATTTTAATTTCATCATTTATTTCTTTTAAATAATCTTTATCTGGTACTAATAATTTTATAATTTGTTCAATGATATCATCCGATAATTTTTGATTTAATAACCAATGAAAAAAAAGACGCTTCTTACATAAAAAACATTTAACATTCATTATATATATCATTTATTCTAGTCTAAAGCTTTTAAATCACTTACCAATCCTCTGGATCAACATCGTCATTGTCCCCCCAACCACTTGAAGGTGGGAATCCATCAAGACCAGCCTTCTCAAGCGCTTGCTTGACAAATTGACGAGCCGTTTCAAGCGAACCCTTTCTATCACTTGAGTTCAACTGGACTGTTACTAGAACCTTTTGCTCTGAATCTACATCTGTCTTCAGGTTTTCAAAATGAAGCCTCTGCATACGGATTTGTCTATCCTCACTAATACGCACTGTTACACGCTCTCCTTCGAGGAAATTATCAGATGCCTTGATACTCTCAATCAGTTCAGAAATGTTATTTCCTCCACGACCAATGAACTTTGGAATCTTCTGATGGTCGAGAGAACTCTTGAAGACGAACTTTGTATTCAAAGCATTCGCACGACGTGCCTTGTTTTGAAGGAAACCCTTCTCATGACTTAGAACATTCTTCTCAAGCTTCTCAAGTACAGATTCATCTGTAGACTTGATTGTGGCCTCGTAGACACCTTCTTCATTCTTGTTGACGAAGCATGAAACCTTTACATTTTCATCAAGCCCCTTCTTGGTCTTTGAAAGGACAAACTTCTTAATCCCCATTCCCTTGGCGCCAATGAAGCCACCAATATCGTCTTGTCCAATTGTGAGAGGCACCACCTTCTCAAAAGTTGGAACTTCCTCAACCTTTTCCTCAACTTCCTCAACCTTTTCCTCAACTTCCTCAACCTTTTCCTCAACTTCATCACCTCCACCCCTGAGACGAAGGACGAGGTGTAGAGTAGACTCCTTTTGGATGTTGTAGTCTGCTAGAGTCCTCCCATCCTCGAGCTGCTTCCCCGCGAAGATGAGACGCTGTTGGTCAGGTGGAATCCCTTCCTTATCCTGAATCTTCGCTTTCACGTTCTCAACCGAGTCAGAACCTTCCACCTCAAGGGTGATGGTCTTGCCAGTAAGTGTCTTCACAAAGATCTGCATGCTTCTGTTTGTTGTTGTTGTTGTTTGTCTTTAGTTACTTTTCTCTTTACTCTTGTCTCTTTTGTTTTTTAGATAACATCTCCTTTTTATAAAATTCAAATTTTACTTTTTTCAACGATTTCTGAAGAAAAATAAATAGGAGAATTTATTGGATCTTCTAAAGGAGAAAAATATTTATCTTTATTAAAATCGAACCCCCTTACATAAGAAACATAATCATAAAGATAGTAATCATTTGGAGTTATGATACCATTTCCAAAATATAATTCACTCGCTCCTATAGTATCTAAGAAAAATGTAGTTGAATTATTAATGTAATTATATACTTTATCCTTTTCTTCTCTAGGATAATTTTTACAATATTCGCACTGACACCCAGATATATATTTTTTATTTTCTGGTAATGTATTAAAATCTAAATGTAAGAAATGTACATTATCTATTACCATCTTTTTCTTTTCATTATTTAAATATTCATTATAAACTGAAAAAAAAGGTAGTTTAGAATTATATAAGATATCATTCTTCCAATAATCTTTCATAGCTAAAATAAAAATCTTTTTCTGCATTTCTTTTGGAAGCTGTTTAATTCTCCCAGCAAGTTCACTGTATTCGACTAGAGCAATACCCATTTCATTGTCTAACAATTTTGTAAGGTTTTTTATAGTAAATATATCAACATCAGCTGTTTTCTTTAATTTAAGATCATAAGGTTCCATTTAAATGTTTTACTTAATTAATCTATAAATATAACTCAATAGTTTTTGTTTTTCTTCCTTTGTCTCGCACTTCTCAAGCATAATTTTAAAGACAATTGTTGTGAAGTAGGGCATTTTTCATTAATTTATTACTTTACTTTACAAAAAAACTTTTTATCAAATTTAAAAAATTTATATTTTATTCTTTTTTATATTTTATAACTATAACTGTTTATCTAATCTAACGACCACCTACTACAGTGCTTTGGCGTGTGAGGCCGCCATCATCTTCCTCTTCACTCTGGTCTAGAACTGGTTGCGCTGGACGCCTTTCCTTGAAGAGCTCATCGCGAATCTCAATTACTGTCCTCGCATCAAAGTAAGCTTCAGCTAGTTCCGGAGTAAGGCTTCGGACCAGCATTGTGTGGAGGTGAGATAGAACCTGGCTGTTCTTGTGTGTTGGCTGAATAGCGTTGAGTAGGAATACATTGTCATCATTGAATACCTCATAGATGAGAGACTTTACAGCATCTACATCCCCAGAGATATCATTACCTTCTGCATCTGGAAGAGTAAATCCAGGTCGCCCTGACTTGATATCTGCTGGTAGGCCAGCAATCGCCTTCGCCATGTAGTCCCTCATAGGAGTGTTTTCATCAAGTCCAAGTCGCGTGGCAACTTCAAGCACCTTATCCCCAGATTCCTTGATAGGAGTATTTGCCTTCAGAGAAGCAACGACTGCTTCTGAGAACTCCACCTTCTCCTTAAACTCCGCAATCTCCTCATTTGTGGTAGGGAGCATAGCATTGAAGAGCCAAGTTCCACTTCCATCCGCCTGGAAGTCCGAATACTTCACTGTCATGAAGTGTGATACATTCAGACCCCACTCCTGAGGAAGGTCTCGTCCCGGAAATCCCAGTGGAGTCATTGATACAAACTTCCCATTGCTCCTCAGAGGAATGTGAAACACCCCAGTCTGCGAATCACGGAAGAGGAAGCAGTTGTTGTAACTCCCCTTGAGCTCCGGGAAGCACTTGCCTCTGTCTGTGAAGACAGCCCCGAGATTGTTTGCGTCAAATGCCTTGAACTCTTCTTGCTTCGTGTTCATGATCTTCTTGAACAGGTCGGTCTGGGAGAGCCCCTTCCCACACTCAGCGTTGAAGGTGTCAAAGACACTCCTCATCGCAGTGCGGATGACCCCCTTGTTCACACCCTGGACCGGTGCGACAGTGGTTGACTGAGATGCTCCCATTGTTGTTGCGAGTTGTCTGTGAGTGAGTAAGTTGTTGTCTGCGAGTAAGTTGTTGTTGTCTTTGAGTAAGTAGTCTGTAGCTTTGTCTGTAAGTGAGTTTGTTTTGTGTATACTTCTAACTTTCTAGAAAATTCAAATTTTACCTTATCAGGTAGAAACTCTTGAAGAATGTCTCTCTGAGCACTCAGAGTTCAAGAAAACTGGTCCAGACTTCTCCCTGTCCCAATGTCCCATATCCCTGAAGTCATAGACATCTACTATGCTAAGATTCTCTTTGTGAAGATAGTATTCTACTCCATCAATCTGTATGTTCTCATAGTCAATGTATTCTTCATCGGTGATTTCATAGGTTTCATTCTCTATTGCACTCTTTTCCTCAAGCTCTTCAACCATTTCTATCAATGGATTCTCTTTGATTTCACCCAGCTTTGCTTTCTTCTTAATTGTCTTGTTTTGACATGCCTTCTTTTTCTGAGTGAGTTTCTTTTGACATACTTTCTTCTTTTCTTGTCCATATTCTTCTAGAATAGAATCATATGTTTCTTTTGTAATATACTTTTTCATAAATAAAGCCTTAACTAGATCACCACAGAAAGTAGCGCTAACTTTCTTAGAATCATCTTTAGATTTGTTTTGACACATATCCTTAATATACCCTTTCTCTTTTAGGGCTTCCAAAAAATCATCTTTAATCGATTGTTCTGTAAAATGCTTTGTTGCAAGATTGAAAATGGTCGTAGCCATTGTAAAATGTTTTTAATATTCTCTAAAACTACAGTCAAATTTATAATAAAACAAAAAAACAATTACATAAACTAAATAACATTTCATTCTTCTTCGAGTTTTTCTTTTTCTTCTAACTCTTCTCTATCTAAAAGCACTCTAGCAATCCCTTCATTTGATTCTGGTAGTGGTGGGAGTATAAATGCCATCATGGTATCATTTTTTTGACGTCTAAAGGTATTACTCAAAACAGTACATATCCGTTCTTCGGGTGGCCATCTATCATTAACACGTGGAGCAATTACGCTGTATTGTATAAGCTTGTACCCCCATATGTAAAGGAAATCCTTTATATTTGCTATCTTTTCTACCTGTATCCTCAACATGAGAGGAACTTCTCCACGATTCACCCAACCCTCATCCATAATATCTTTTATCTTGTTCAAGCAAAGCCTACCCGGATGTATACCATGCTTTACATATTCTTTTTCACTACACGGTTGCCCCATACCGAAGCCACGGGATTCAGGACAGTATGACATAGGCTTTGATTTTACAAGTCCTTTGTATACTTTATCCCGTATCTCCATGAAAAGGAGATAATCCCGTATTGTTTCCAGGATATCATCCGAAAGTTCAACCTCTTTCAAGAGTCCGCACCCCGTGAATGTAATGAAAGCATCTTTGTGAAAGATCATTTTAAGTTTATAATTACTCTTATATAACTATCAAATTTTAATGAGTAACTCTTACGAGAATTTTTTCCACTGTATAACTAAAATTTGAATTTTGGTTGTAAGTTAGCTACAAAACAAAACAAAGAAAAGGATAAATACTCAGAACACTCAGAACACCCAGAAAGATGAACACTCAGTTTAACGCGAACGTTTACTGCTTCACCGAGGAGCTTTTCAAGGACCTCCTCAATAACTTCGATGGGAAGGTAGTTGGAGAAGATGGAATGAAGATGGAGGATGTGATGAAGCACTTCTTTGGAGACTTCGTTCCAGATAAGGACAATCTTGTTGAACCAGATTCCGAACTAGCTCCTCCTCCAAAGAAGGTCAAGAAGGTCAAGGACCCAGAACGACCAAAGCGAGCTACAACAGCATTCTTCTTCTATGTGGCAACCATTCGTGATGAAGTCAAGGAGGCAAATCCAGGTAAGAAGGTTGGAGAACTAAGCAAGATTCACTCTAAGATGTGGAATGATATCAAGGATACAGAAGATGGAAAGCCATTCCTTGAAAAGGCAGAAGAAGATAAGGCACGATATGCTAAGGAAATGGAAGTATACAAGCACAAGCAAGCCGCCAAGGCAGCCAAGGAAAATGCAGCATAATTTGTAAATCAAACATCATCGTATAAATAACCGTTTTAAATTTGACCCATCAAAGTTTTTTTTGTAAAATAGAAATATGGAAAATTTCCTTAAAAAAACACCTCTTAAAAGATTTCATTTGAAAGATTTTAGATATGAATGCTTCCTAGGTAAAGGGGCATCAGGTAGTGTTTATAAACACTCCCAAAATAAAGAAACTTATGTCGTGAAAGTCCTTCGAAAAGATGGATGGGAAGAAGATGATTTTTACGAAGATCTCCTTTGGCAAACGGAAATTATAAAGCAAATGGGAAGACTAGAACAGAGTGTTTATTTTATAGGATTTGATGTCATTGAAAAAGATAATAATGAAACAGTTGCCCTTATTATGGAATATTTTGAATCTACATGTGATTTATATGATTACATTAATTACCGACAATTCTGGACTAAAAGTTACGATAAACACGGTTATTCTTACAAAAGAGGGAATGTATACAGTAAATATATGATGGATAAAAAACAGAAACTTCAAATAACAAAAAGATTTTTAGAAGCGATTGAAGAGATACATTCCAAGAGAGTTGGTATAGTCCATGGTGATATAAAAACAGCTAATATTATCCTAGATAAAGATAACCGTATGAAACTAATTGATTTTGGAGCTTCTATCTTTTCAGAAGAAAATGGTGGATTATGTAAAACAGACTGGAATCACGGAACCCTGGGTTACTCTTCGCCGGAAGATACAAATCATTATCTTCTTGGTAAAGGTTCTGATATTTATTCGCTAGGTGTTTCATTAATAGAAATTTGGTCAGGGAGGATTTGGGGAGATGCTGAAGATTTTCAAACGTGTAGAAATGAAGTTTTAAGAGCACTAAGGATGATAGAAAAAAATGACAAAGAAATAGGAACTATTCTAAGGAAAATGGTAAATGTAAATTCAAAGAAAAGGCCTAAAATTAAAACAGTGATATCCTACTTTAAAGAAAAGAATTTATTCTAAACATGGTCACATACATAAAAAATACTATCATAATTAGATACTAATATTTCTTCTATTGTATAATTGTGGATATGGAAATTTCTTTTTTTAAGTATATCAATCAACATTGTAAGATTATTTTGTTCCAATACTTCTTTTAATGAGTTTACAAATATTTTTATTATATCTTCGATAGTTGTAACATTATATAATGATATGTCTACTTGAAAGTTTGAAAAGAGATCAGATGAAGCTATAAACTTGCGTGTCGCCATAATTTATATTATAAAAAAAAATATTTTTTAAATATAAATAATGGATGAAGAATTAAGGATCTATAGTGGTGGTGGTGATATTAAAATAAATCGTGATTTAGAAAATAAAAATTTGAGTGAAACAGAAAAAAAGATAAAACGTTTAAAAGAAAGAATAAAAGTATTTACTGAAGAACTAGAACGTTTAGAAAAATTAAAAAGAGATGACAAGTAATATCATCTATAAAAATATTGTAAGGAAATTATATTCATGTAGAATGTCTAGTTCAGTACATGAATTTAAAACAATTCCAAAAACAGAATATAAAAAAAAAGAAATAATTATTAAAAATAAAATAGTTTTAATCTCAGTTCCAAAAAATGTTTCGAAAGAATTAGATAATTTTTTAAAAAAAAATTATAATGATTATAATAAATAATGTTAGATCAAGATATTATTCAAAGGGTAAAAGTAGCTGGATTATTTGTATTACAATCTTATAAAGTTTTAACGGGGACTATGTTATCTATATTTATTCCACAAAATTGTGATGACAAAATATGTACATTAAAAGAAAATTATAATAATTCGGAAGTATATCATCAAGGATTATTTTATTGGAACGCATTTTCAATGTTTATGTTTGTATGTTCTTATTTAATAGAATTAAGAAGAGAAGAATGGTGTGTCAAATACCTAGATATTGATAATGATTATCCGGATAATTGTTTAAAGGAAATAATTATGAAAGAAAAGAAACTAGACAGATATATGGATAAAATTAATGCAAGATACTATAATATTATAAGGGCAACAGCAGCTGTCTATTTTGTTAATCTAGGTTTGACAATGAAGATGTTAAATGATAATTACCACAGTTCATCCACTTTATCCTGTTTTGTAAGTTTTTCTCTTTTAGTTATGATGAAGCTATATAATTCTACTGTAGTAGCATATGAATCTGTTAAAAATGACAAAATGATGAGTGCTTATATGAGTGAATTTGTATCATTTAATGTCCTTGATCAGGATTACTTGGAAGAAAAACATAAAAATGAAAAACAATTAGTTATCTGTGATTCAGATAAAAATAATATAGTAAAAGAAGAAGATATTATACCCGTTGTTAAACCTTAACTCATTTTAAACTACCACATATTAACCATAAAACAATACACGCACACAAACCACCAATTATCCAACCGGAATTATCCTCTTTTGAAGGATATCCATCTTCATAAGTATCAATAAACTCCAATACTCCATTATGCCATTGAGTATTCCAACAATTACTCCCTCTTTCATCTTCTTTAGGGAGTCTGATTTCCATGATATCATTTTTCTTTTCTAAGTATTTTTCTAAAAGATAACTGTTTCCTCCATTATTTTTTTCATTATGGACGATACTGTCACAACCTACATCAAAGCTAGGACAACAACCAAACTCGCCACAATCATCTTTTCCATAGTGTCTATTGTAATCATTGACTAGATATTTTAAACTCGGACAATTTGAATCTAAAATATCATGAGAATGTATCCTAGAAACATCTATGAAATTTGGTTTATAATCCAAGTAATCCATCTCACCTTGATGTTTGACTGTGCATTGAGTATATATTTCACAACAACCATATTCATAATCTTCACAAGTCTTCCTGTGAAACCCACCATGTCCAACTAATCCACCGGTTATTGAATCATCAAATACATGTGTTTTTTTGTACAAGTAAATGATTATAAGAGTAAAAGCGAGAATAATAAAGCAAACAGAGAAAGCTATTTTTCTCCTAGAACATTTTTTCTTTTTTTGATTTTCAGGGACAGATGATTCAACGGACCCTTGATCATCACTAAGCGAATCTTCCGTCATAGAGATAGGCTGATGCTCTCCATTTGAGGATGACATC
>MDSZ01209571.1_pt1 | contig 13980 bp, 14 predicted proteins | sample 811201 | NCBI WGS metagenome assembly MDSZ01 (sample SAMN05326647, study PRJNA326480) | marine metagenome | isolation source: seawater | place: Indian Ocean: North | collected 2010
ATGAAGAGATTTTTTTGTTTTGTTTAAATAATTAATGCAATTAATGAACTCTTTATTTTTAGAAAAACTATTACTTTCCATTTCTTTATTTAATCTTACTAAATCTTGAAAAATAACCCTTCCCGCACCTAAATTCATGTGACCAACTTCTGAATTTCCCATCTGTCCATCAGGTAAACCTACATCTTTACCTGAAGCACTTAGTTCAGAATTTGCATAATCTTTGTAAAGAGAATCAATAAAAGGAGTATTGGCTTTATCAATAGCAGAAACACTAGAATCTTTACCCTTTCCCCACCCATCAAGAATCATTAATAGAACTTTTTTATTCATTTTAGTAAAAATAATTATTGAGAATTATGTTTGTATAATAATATTCAATTTATTGTGAAAAGATATTCTATAAATTTAATGCTATTAATTATAATGAGTATAAACTCATCATTTATTAATCAGGAAAATCCCATCGAAAAAATAAAAAAAGCTATTGAGATTACTAGCCCAAGAGAAATAATTAACTTATTACATGATGATTTTGAATTAAACATCGAGAATGAGATAATTAATTCTAACAAAAATAAAGCTGAATTAATTCTAAAAAATTTCTTTTATAAACAACCTTTAACATCTTTAAATTTCATTCACCAGGGAGAAGTTAATAATGAAATTAATTATATATTAGCGGAATATAAGACTGAAAAAAGTAGCTATTCAATTATAATATTCATCAAAAAAAAATTAAACAACTTAAAAATTAGCAGATTAATTATAAACAAAGAATAATATTATGATAGTTAAAACTAGAAAATATCAACTTAAACCAAACCTTTATATAAAAAAGGGTTTATTAAACTTGTTGAATGATCAATGGTGGATATTTATAATTTATATAGCATTATGTTCAGGGTATTTCATAATACCAAATATATGGTGGATAATTGGATCATCTATAGCATTATTTTTGTATTTTTTATTTTGGCTTATTCAATTTGCTGGAATGACTCAAGTTGAACAAGGAAGATATATGTTTGAAAGATTGTCATATGAAATTTCAAGTCAACAAATTCTTATAAAAGTAAGTTCAAATCAAGGAATGCCAATGAAATGGGAGAACATAAAAAAAGCATATAAAAAGACAGATGGATTTCTATTTAAGATTAATAAAGTTCAAATAATTTTTCTTCCATATAAAGTTTTTAACTCTGATAATGAAATAAAATTTGTTGAAAGTGTTTTAAGAAGAAAAGGATATATTAAATAATTTGGAAAAAATTTCAGAAAAAGAAGCATTTGAAAAAATTATAATTTTCTGTAATTACAGAGAAAGATCCTCCAAAGAAGTACTAATTAAACTCTCATCATTTGGATATGATAGCGATTCTTCTAAGAAGATAATTAATAAACTAAAAAAATTAAATATCATAAATGATTTGAGATTTTCAAAATCATTTTCAAAGGGGAAATTTAGTAAGAATAAATGGGGTAAAAATAAAATTAAATCACACTTAATTAATAAAGGAATACGTGAAAATGAAATTACTCAAGGATTAGAATCAATTGATAATGAAATTTATTTACAGACTTTAAAAAGTTTATTGATAAATAAAAAAAAGACCATTAAAGAAGAAGAAGTTAAACTTAAAAAACAAAAGGTATTTAATTATCTATATCAAAAGGGATATGAAAAAAACTTAATTTTTAATATTATAAATAGATACATATGATATCAATTAGAAATTGATCTGTTATGTAATTTGAAATAAATTGAAATTGAACGTAATAAAATTGCTAAAACCAAAAACACAAGCGACGCGTTTAATTTTTGAGGTAACAAAACCCATAATAAAATTAAAGAAAGCAAAAGAAGAGAAATGGTTAAAAAATAAATTTTTATTTTATCTAGAATTTTTTCATTAAATAAAAAGAAAGCTGCAAATATATTTAATGGAAAAGCCCAAATAAGGTTGAAATTATATGACGAAAGATGGTCAGTAAAAAACCATAGATAAACTAAGAGTAAACCTATAGCTCCAGAAATAAAGAATAAAATAAAATCAAATTTTTTATACCATAAATCATATTTTCTTTCTCTAAAAATAAGAAAAACTGTTATTAATAAAAGAATAAGCAAAACAAGACTTGGACTGAAAAAAACTGAACTATTCTTAGTTTTGCTAGGTGAAAAGATTTTATTTTCTTTCAAAATAAAATTTTCATTTTTACTAGTTTTAGCATTATCTAAATTTGAAAATAAATAGTCTGGTAAGTACATAGAATTATAATTATCTGCTATTTTATCTATCTCAGTACCTAAACAAATATCAATACCCAAATCTCCCCATTTTTGATTATATAAATAAAGGTCCATTAATTCCCTATAAGATAAATTATCATTATTTATAGAATCATATTCAACATATTTAGGAAAAATTTCATCAAATAAATCTCTTATCTTAGTTGCACAATTATTATATATATAGTTATAGTAATAATATTTATTTTGACTCAATATATTATTTTCAAGGAAATTAAATGTTTTTAATTTCTGGCTTGAATTTAAATTAAGAATTTGTTCTTTAATAAATCTATCATTTAATATATAATGGTCTTCTACTGGTTTATAGTTATACCTATTAACCATATAAAGTAGCTTTCCCTTCAAAAAATTGATATAAAAATTAGGCTGATCAAAATCAAACACACCGTAATTATAAAAATAATCAATACCCAAGCTATCATCTTTAACTCTAATTCCACTATGACCAAATGCACTATACAATTCTTTTTGAGATGGTCCAATAGTAATTACAGAAATTTGAGAATTTTCAGAAAGTTGAAATGAAAATAAACTAAATGAAAAAGAAAAAAAGAATATAAAAAAAATAATTCTGGACATTATTTTTTACTACCTGTTAAAACAATAACAATTTCACCTTTAATTTTTTTATTAAGAAGGATTTCATAAACCTTGGAAAGAGATCCATTAATTGTTTCTTCATAAATTTTAGAAATTTCTCTTGAAACTGATACTTTTCGTTCATCACCAAAAATATTTTTAAATTCTTTAATTGTTTTTAATAATCTTAGAGGAGACTCATAAAAAATCATCGTTCTTGTTTCATTTAATAGAAAATCAAGTCTTTTTTTTCTACCTTTTTTTGTTGGTAAAAACCCCTCGAAAACAAACTTTTCAGATGGTAATCCTGATTTTACTAATGCAGGGATTAGAGCAGTTGGCCCAGGTAAACATTCGATTTTTAATTTTAATTTATTAGCTTCTTTCACTAATAAATAACCTGGATCAGATATAGAAGGAGTTCCGGCATCCGAAACTAAACAAATTTTTTTTCCCAATTTCATATCATGAATATATTTTGAATATACCTTATGCTCATTATGAGCATGATAAGTTTTTAGTGGTTTATTTATTTTATAATGATTCAACAGTTTTTTAGATACCCTAGTATCCTCGCAAAGAATATAATCAGACTTTTTCATAGTCTCTATTGATCTAAATGTTATGTCTTTTAGGTTTCCTATTGGGGTTGGAACAATAAACAATTTTGTTTCTTCATTCATGATAATTTATCAATTGCATCTGCTAAATTATAATCTTTTTCAGTTACAGAGTTGTTCTTATCATGAGTAAATAATTCTATTTCAACACTATTATACTCAACTATAATTTTTGGATGATGATTTAATTTCTCAGAAACGATAGCTACTTTAGAAAAAAAAGCACATACTTCAATAAAATTTTTAAATTCAAATTTTTTAGTAAGCTTATTGTCAACTTTATTCCACATAATTAAAGTAAGATAATGTTTTTTATTTTAGATGTTTTTTCATAAATATAAATTATTTCATCAGCATTTTTCATCATTTTAGATAATGTAATTGAAATAAAATTTTTGCTAGAAGATTCCTTAAGCTTATAATCATCATTTTTGAAAAACTTTAAAAGTTTATCTTTTTCAGAAATAGGAACAATAAATTTAAACATATAATTACAAGGGAATTTATGGACTGAATTGATCCTTTCTAAAAAACTACTTTTGTTCCAATTCAAATTAAAAGAATTTGTATCTATAATCACTTATATCAGAAGATTCTTTGATCGCATTATCTATTTTTAAAGGAGAGGCTAGATTAAGTGCCTCGAGCAATGAGCTAGAAAAAGTCAAGTAATCTTCTTGTTCTGAAAAACTGTCTTTTGAATTTAATTGTAAAATTAAAACACCATCATCAGTAGCAAAAGGTTTAGTTCTTTCAGCTTCATCCATTGAAAAAGCAATTCCTATTGCAGAAGGTGCATATCCAACATTATTTAAAGAACTAGTATTTAAAAGAAGATTATCCATTGTAAAAACATTAGCATTAATACCATAGGATGAGGCAACATCATCTAATGAACCTTCTAATCTTGACAATTTATCATTTACAATATCAAACTTTTTATTATTAATAATTTTTCTTCTAATAGAAAATTCTACATCTTCTAATTCAGATGTGCCCTCCTCCTTAATTTCAGAAACAACTCCAATAACGTATGAATTATCTAATTCAATTACATTGGATATTTCATCTATGTTATCCGCTCCATAGGCCCACATAATTAAAGATCTTGAATTTTGTAATGATCCTACATTTTGATCGTTCTTATTTATTTTACTACTAGAAACATTTAAACCAAGTTCGATGGCGGCAGATAAAAAATCATCTATATTATTATTTTCAGATCTGAAAATTTCCGCCTTCCTATATGAATTATTCCTAGTCATATCACTTGGAATAATATCTTTAGTAATTTTAGAAACTTTAAAAATCTTATTAGTTTTTGTTGACGTAACATAAATTATATGAAAACCAAAATCAGTTTCAATAATTCTATTAATTAATCCCTTAGATCTTTTAGAGAAAACTGCTCTTTCAAAAGGACCAACCATGGTTCCTTCAGAGAACCATCCTAAATCACCTCCATTACTAGCAGACCCATCTTGACTATACATTCTAGCCATCTCCCCAAAATCACTTCCATTTCTTATTAAATTTAAAACCCTATTAGCTTCATTTCTGACTTCTGATTTAGAATTTAAACTTTGATCGTTCCATTTAAATAAAATATGCTTTGCTCTTGCACTAGATTTGTCTTCATTAAGAATTTCAGATAATTTGTATAAAACATATTGATTATTTGAAATTTGGGGGTCAATAATATCCCCTAATTTATAACCAGAACCAAAAAGGTTTATTATTTCATCCTCTCTTAACGAGATGAAATAATCTAAATCATCTGAATTAATAGAGGCAAAAATAGAATCACTAGAAGACTGATTAATAAGTGACTTTAGATTATTCATTTCATTTTTTATATAAAGAGTATCATCAAGAGATGGATTAACATCAAAAGAAATATATTTTATAGAACGAGATTCTTCCTGTTGGTAATCATCTTTATTATTAAAAAGAAAAGATTTTAATTCATTATCTGATACAGTAACAAGCGAATCACTTATAGAGTAAAAAGGAACATATAAATAAGATACAGAAGCTGACTGATTTGAAGTTATATATTCTCTTTTTGATTCTAATTTATTAACATAATTAGTTTTAGATATAAGACTTTCATATTTATCTCTGAGCCTTAAAGGAATTAAATTTCTTTCAAAGTTTGACCAAAATTGTTGTTGTTCAATGCTTTGACTTGACAAATTCTTTAGAAAAAAAATAACTTGCTCAGATTCAAATACTCCAGTTTCAGGACTTGTAAACGCTTGCCTAACAACAGGGTGAATATTATTTCCTTGTACCATCTCAACAAGTTCAGGACTGGTTACAGTAATACCTAATTTATCATATTCACTTTGAAATGCAATATCTTGAATGAACTTTTCCCAAACTTGTTCTCTTAAAAGTAAAACATCATTTGGTGAGGGTGAAGTACCATTATTCAAAGAATAGTTGTAAGAAAACTCTTCGAATAAAGACTGAAATGAAGTAAAATCTATATCCTCACCCTTTATAGTTCCAATTTTTGTATCATTTCCTCCAAACAAAGTAGAGCTAGGACCTAATATATCTCCTAGCACAAAGGATGCTATTGAAAAGCCTACAACAAAGACTAGAAACTTTCCCATCTTATTTCTTAAAGTACCTATTATTGACATAACATAAATTTAGGAAGCCAAAATTAATTTTTTTAAATGTAAAAAGTTATAAATTAATTAATAAAATATCATTTTTTTACAACCCTAACATTTCCAATTTTGTTACCATACATTGATAAAATTTTTAATTCATGATTTTTAGATTGAATCTTTTGAAATTTTTTAGGTAAATTTTTATTCAAAAAAAGCACATATCCTCCGAGAGTATCATAATCACCTACAGGAATCGAAAGGTTATATTTTTCATTTAAATAATCAATCTCATGTCTAGCACTCAAATCATAAATATCATCACTTTTTATTTGTTCTAATAAGTTATAATCATCATATTCATCAATGATTTCACCGAATATTTCCTCAATAATATCTTCAAGTGTTATAATCCCAGAGGTTTCCCCATATTCATCTACAACAATTGCTATTGACATATGATTTGAAATAAACTGTATCAATAATTCGCTAGCAAGAGTAGCTTCAGTTATATGAATTATCGGTTTAATTATTTCTTTAATTTTTTTAGGGCTACTATACAATGATAAGCCATGGCAATACCCAATTACATTGTTTATTGATTTATCATAAATAATAATTTTCGATAACCCTGAATCAACAAAAAGCTTGTTTAAATTATCTATAGTTTCTGAGACGTCTAAACAAACTAATTCTGTTCTTGGAATCATACAGTCTCTTACTTTAACAGTTTTAAACTCTAAAGCATTACTAAAATAATCAGTATTTATTTCTGTTTTGGAATTATTAGAATCACTTCTAAGTGTTCTTTTAACATAATCATTTAAATCAGTTAAACTAAATACAGGTTTTTCTTCAGAATATTTTAAATTCAAAACATTTAAAATAAAAAATTTAGAGATTGAAAGGATTACCCAAACAGCAGGATATAACAATATATAGATTATAAAAAGAGGGACAGAAAAATATGATAACATTAAATTTGGACTAACAAGAAATAAACTTTTTGGAATAAATTCTGCAGTAATCAATACAATTAAAGTAGAAATTATAATTAAAAATAATAGAACTAAAATGTCATTTTTTATTATTTCAGGAAGAATATTAAATATGATAGGTTCAAGCAATTCAGCCATAAAAATACCATATAAAACTAAAGCTAGGTTGTTACCTAATAGCATAGTAGCAAAAAAATGAGAAGTATTTTTCTTAAATATAGAGAAGATGTTACCAATGATGCCTCCTTTTTTTGCTTTAAGCTCAAAATTTAATTTATTTCTTGAAATAAATGCAATCTCTAATCCTGAAAAAAATCCTGAAAAAAGTAATGAAATAAGTATTTTATAATATATATCTAGCAAAATGATTTTTTTATAAAATAAAAGACATTAATATATTTATAATCACTCTTCTTCAAATTGTATGCTGCCCATTGGTTTAATAATTCTATATGATGAAAAGTCCTGATTTGATTCCATTCCTTCTCCTTTATGCAATTCATTATCTGTTTTAATAGTTATAAATTTATCTGTAAAAAATTTTTCTTTTTCAGGATACCATAATAATTCTTCAGTATTTAATACATCATTAGTTTCGAGATTGGTTAATATTACATTTCCGGTTGCCTTATAAAAATTGTCTTTATAAAACTTAATAACATGATTGGAAACAAATGTAGCTATCATTTTATTTTCCTTGGTTGAATAAATTTCCATAAACAGACCTTTTGGATATTCTTCATCTTCATTTTTATGAACAAAATATTCATTTGAATTTAACTTAAGTCTTAGTTTAGAATTATCGCTGTATGAAGTCATACTATTATACATTTCAATGATAGGACCATCATAGTCTTCAGGGATAGATTCAATATTTTGATCAAAAGAACAACCTAATAGTACTAAATGCAATAATAAAAAATATAAAAATCTACTCATTTATGATTAAAAAACTTAATCGCTTTTTGATAGTAAAGTGATTTCCTCTTTGACCCAACAAACATTTAAATCAACTGATTTAGACTTAGAATATCCACTATTTTTAATTTCATCTGTTGTAGGAAAAAACATCATTGCTTCATTCATTTTTTGATTATTTTGACTTTTCTCGTACATCTTATATGCGGCAATAGCAACTAATTTTTTTGAAAATTGATCTTCGCCAATATCTGAACAACGATTAATTGCTGTCATATATATGTTTCCAATTAAAGTATATGCTTCTAATCTTTCCGGAGATAACTCAATCACTTTAAAAGCATTGTCTAATGATTCTTCAAAATTATTACTAATTATTAACATCTGAGCTTTTTTATAATACAAATCAGATTGTTGATTATCTAAAACTTTGATCTCATCATTAAAAGCCTTAGCAACAACATTGTCTGTTTCTAATTGATTTTCAGCTTCATTATTATTCATACCAGCTAAAAGTCTTTGTGAATCTTCGGACATTAAAGTATTATTTCCTGTAAAAGTACTGGTAATTTCTACTTCATCATTTGTATTTTGAATATTGTTTCCACTATTTACTATCATTGCTTTCAAATCTGTAATATCATTTAATATTTGTGACATTGAACTAGTAAGTTCTCCTATTTGTGACTGAGTATCTTGTTGAAAGTTTTGAACATTTGATGTTTGAACCTCATTGTATGACTCTAATTGAGATATTAAAGTTTTTAAAGAATTTAACTCTTCATTAGATTCATTTTCAATTTGAGCTGACTCATATTCAATCAACTTACCTTTTAGCTCATCAATTTCTTTTTGAGTTTCAGCCAATTGTTTATCAGTATTTCTTTCATCTCTCTTTGATTTTCGATTTTCAACTTTTGATAAAACTTTTTCATATGAATTTACAATTTCATCCAAATATTTTTCATTTTGTTTATCACCTCTATTGCCTCTTCTTTTTATAGTTGAAGTAATTTCGTCTAATTCTTTTCTCATTGCTTTATTTGCTTTCTTTTCAGACTCTTGAATTACTTTTGTTATTTGATCTTCTTTTTCAATTATTTCTAAAGTTAATTCTTTTAACTCAGCAAGCTCAGCTGACTTATCTAAAGATCTAAGATCTGATAACATAGTAGCAGAAACATTTTCTAAATCTTTAATTTGAGAATTTAAAGAACCAATTATAGAAAAAATACTATCATTTTTAGCCTGTTGAATTCTATCTTTAAAATCATCTTTTTCATCTGATTGAAGTACTTGATTATTCATACTCATTTGTCTTAGTAATTCATATGCAATATCTAGTTCTTTTTCAAGTTGAGAAACTCTCGAGGAATCATTATTCCCAGGAACTGAAGAAGACATAATTTCACTTATTTGTGATTTTAAATCATCATCTAATTGGCCATTTTGAGACATTTGATTTGCTATTTGAGTATTAAGAGTAGCTAATTGCATCTGCATATCTGAATAATTTTCTGCAATTTTAGCCAAGGCTTCAGAATCTTCTTTATATACATTAGCATTATCTTGTAAGTCTGCTACAAAACCAACCTGTGAACCTAAAAGCCCTCTGCCATCATCACCCGATAAGGCCTTTGATAAAAAACTAAAACCAAAAATAACAACCGATAAAAGCACACATACAATTGAAGCTTGAAAAGACACATGGTTAAAATTATCCGAAGTATCTATTTTAAAAATGAAAAACCACAATGCAAATGCCACTAAACCTGCTCCAGCTAAAGATAATACTATTGGCACAATAAAGTCTCCATATAGAGGAAGAACAAAATCTTGAATAACAAAACCAATAGCACCTGCAGCACCAACGTTTTTAGATAGAAGCTTAACAATTGGTATGCTATCAATTAAATCTTGTACAGTTTTAGCATTAAGTTTCATAAAAATTAATTTGTTCTTTTTTCTAAAGTTACAGTTTCATTTATCCAACAATCAACTTTTAATTGTTGTTTAACCTCGTAATTTTCAGTAAAAATTTCTTCTGCAGAAGGGAATTGTGCTTTAGCTGATTGAGCTTGAGCAACATGACCACCTCTCATATACATTTTATGAGCAGCTATAAAAACCAATCTATCTTTCACTCTACTTTGACCTTTTTTACAGTCTTCATAACTTGCCATATATAAATCTCCTAAAAACTTATACGCTTCCCTGTAAGAATTATCAGCAATTAAGGCTTCAAGAGCACTTTGTTTTGCATTTACTTTTTGGTTATTTTTTCTATATAAAGTAGCCTTTAATAAATGAAGTTCTGCTTTTTGGTTATTATCACTTGAAACTTCAATTGCTCTATCATAATAACCTAAGGCTTCAGAAATATTATCTTGAACATTTGAAGCTATAATCTTAGCAATTCCAACATCTGGTGTATTTTCAAAAATAATCTTAGAAGCAGTTAATACAACACCTGTAAAACCGCATTTATTTTTTCTAGACAACATAAAAATTTCTTTAGCAAGATTCAAAACAGCAGGATTATCTGAAACAGGAGCAACATCATCATAATTTGTTTGCATAATTTCTCCTTCAATATTCGATGTTAAATTCGTTAATTTTGGTCCTAATTTATTAAAAATAAAATCACAATCAACAGTTACTGTGTTTGTTAATAACTCATCCACTAAGCTCTGATATTTTTTCAAACGTTCAAGGTTTTTTTCATACTTTGGTTTTTCCTCATCATTGTGAATACTAATATTCATATTCTCTTTTGAAATTTTTTTACTAATAACATCTGTTATAATTGTATATTTTTCTAAAATTTCATCATCAGTTATAGCATCAGGAAAAGATGCTTTGTATCTTCTCATTAGATCCATAAATGATACTATATTATTATTAGAAATTTTTTCATCATTAAGTAGGTAAGCTTTATTAAATAAGTCATATAAATAGGAAAACTTATCTTTATTTGACTTATAATATTGATAAGCATAAAATGCTTTTCTATTTAGAACATATGCCTCTCTCTTAAAATATTTTATTCTTAAATCAAACATATCCAATGCTTTTTCAATTAACTGGTCACGTTTATCTTTATCCTTTTCATTTTTAATGAGGCATTGATATATTTTAATGCCATTTTGATATAATGAGACATGAAGATCCGGTACACTATCAACTAACCAACTATGAGGCTCCAAAGCCGCTTCACAATTACCTTCTTTTAAGTAATCAGTATATAAAACATTTTTTTCTTCTGCAGAACTTTTATTTTCAGGCCAATTCCATCCAGGTTGACCAAATACAAAAGATACGAAGCAGATGTTTACAAATAATAAGGCAATAAATCTCATAATTAGTTAATGTTTTTCGTAAAATTAATCAAATTTTCTTTTAATGAACCAAATATTGTTAATTGAACTTCCTAAAACAAACTTAAAATAACGTTCTCTAACAAAAGTTTTATCAACACTTCCCCTAATTCCCATTTCCATAGCAGTATTAATTCTTGATAAGGAACCAACTGGAAGCGATAAACCAAGGTTCAATCCAAAATTATTTATTTGATTATCATTTATTAAATATGGGGATTTTTTAAAAAAAACACCAAATCTATAAGTAGATCTTTTTAAATACTTATCTACATTCTGAGCGTCTGGAATAAATTCAATTCCTGAAGAAATTTTAAAAAAGTTTTTATAAGCTACTTTATCATAATTATCTTCAAAACCACTTCTATTATCCCAAGACTGAAGTTTTACTTCAATACCGACAGAAAATTTATCTAATTTTTCATAGGAAAAACCAATTCCATAACTTTTTGGTATTGAAAATTTTTGAATTTCATGGTTAATAAGAGTATCTATTGGCACAATATTAGTTGTATTAACTAATCTTCTTTCTAATCTAGAAAACCTATCTGCATTCAATGAAGATTTTAAATCATAAACAAAGCCAATTTTTAAAAACTTTTCTTCTGCTAATTCCTTTTTATAAAATAAACCTGAGGTCAAATTATAATCATTATAAGTTGAACTCTCATAATGAGTAGTGTAAAATTTTTCCTCATTTGTCAAAATAACACTTGTCTCATTTTTAACATTTCCAAAAATGTATGATCCTTTAAGGCCAATTGATAGGTTTTTTGAAACCTTAATTCCATTAGACCAATAGGCTTGAGTTAATCCACCTTCACCCTCATATCTATATCTTGCAACAGCAGAAGTATTTTCTAAAACTTCTTCGTTATATAAAATATAATTGACAGAACTAAATGGATTAAAACCAAAAGAAGAAATCCATTTTCCACCTTTCACAATCGGTACACCAAAACCAATATAATTTAGATTTGCGCTGCCATTTAGATCGGTTATTTTATTATTTGATACTTGTCTTAAATCAGAAGAAGCTCCCATTTCAAAAGTGGTAAAAATATTAGATGTTAAAGCTGCTGGATTTTGATTATTTAAATGCCAAACAGATCCATTGCTAATCCCAACGCCACCCATAGCTACATTATTAGAGTAACCCAAATCATTTAGCTCTCCGATACCAGTTACAGAAGTGAAAGGCGAAGTAGTTTGAGCAAATAATTTTATATTAAAAAATATAGTTATTAAGATTAAAAACTTTAGCTTCATTATATACAAAAACTTCAAAAGTTTATTTTATTAAATTTACAAAGATAGCAAAGATGTAAGGTTTAAATAAAAAAAGAAAGTTTATTATAAATTTGAATTTAATATATTGAAATGAGTAATAATTTTAAAATAATAGGAATAATGTCTGGGACATCTTTAGATGGAGTGGATATTGCTCATTGTACTTTTAAAAAAAATAAGAATTGGACATACAAAATTGACAAAGCTAAAACAGTTGAATATCCTAGCAGACTGAAAAAAAAATTAAAATACTGTTTTAAGTTAAGTGGATATAAATTAATTAAATTAGATCACAATCTTGGAGAATTTATTGGTTTAGAAATAAATAAATTTATAAAACATAATGATCTTAATCCTGAAATTATTTCATCTCATGGTCATACAGTTTTTCACAATCCGAAAGAAAAAATAGGGCTACAAATAGGTAATGCAAATAAAATTTTATCAATTGTCAAAATACCAGTAATAAATAATTTTAGAGAACTGGATATTATTTCGGGTGGACAGGGAGCTCCTTTAGTTCCAATTGGAGAAAAATTATTGTTTAAAGGCTATGATTATTTTATAAATTTAGGAGGCATTATAAATATAACAAAAATTGATTCGAGTAGTGTACAAGCCTATGATGTAGTGGCGTCTAACTTAGTATTAAACAATATATCTAATAAATTAAATTTTGAATTTGATAATAAAGGGAATATAGCAAGGAAAGGAAAGCTTATATCAACACTCTTTGATAAATTAAATTCTTTAAAATTTTATAAAAAAAAACACCCAAAAAGTATTGGAATTGAATGGATAAATAAAAAAATTTTTCCAATTATTTATAAATCAAATCATAAATTAGAGGATGTGATGACTACATTTTCTAATCATATCGCATACCAATTAATTAAAAATATTGATGGAAAAAAAAATAAAATATTGGTTACAGGAGGTGGTGTTTACAATGATTTTTTAGTTGAAAAAATAAAAGTTTACGATAAGAATAATAACCTATGGATAATACCAGATAATAAACTAATTAAATATAAAGAAGCATTAATTTTTGCTTTTATGGGTTTATTAAAAAAGCTGAATAAACAAAATATTTTAAATAACGTTACAGGAAGTAAATGTATGATTTCTGCAGGAAATATTTCTAAAAATATTTTTTAATATTTATTTTAGATAAACTTTTAAGGGCATGTACGAATTAATGATTGTTATATTTGTTTTAGGTTATGCTTGCATAACTCTTGAGCATCAGCTTAAAATTGA
>MDSZ01018291.1_pt1 | contig 13979 bp, 13 predicted proteins | sample 811201 | NCBI WGS metagenome assembly MDSZ01 (sample SAMN05326647, study PRJNA326480) | marine metagenome | isolation source: seawater | place: Indian Ocean: North | collected 2010
AAAGGATACTTTGGAAACAAATCGCGGTTATTCAGATACGCAAAGGACGCAGTAGACCGTGCTGAAGCTTATGCATATGTTCACCGCCGTAAGCGTAAAACTGAATTCCGTCAGCTTTGGATTGTACGTATCAATGCAGCATGCCGTGCGGAGGGTATTCGTTACGGAGAATTCATTCACGGACTTGCCAAGGCAGGAATCGAACTGAACCGTAAGGTAATTTCCGAGCTCGCCATTCACGAACCTGAAGCGTTCAAGGAATTGGTGGCGAAAGCCAAGGCTTCTTTGGAAGCCTAACTTCTATTTAAACAATTCCGGCGTGGAGAATCAGGATCTCCAAAACATTATTGCCGATGCTGAGGCATCCATTGAAAATGTTTCCGACAAACCCCAGTGGGAGCAGCTAAAGGCGACTTTTCTAGGACCCAACGGGAGTCTTACTCAATTTGCAAAAGGGATCGCATCGGTTCCCAAAGAAGATCGCCCTGCATTCGGGAAGTCACTTAACCAAGCAAAAGGACAAGTAGAATCCCTCTTTCAAAAGAGTCTAATCGCCATTGAAGAACTCGAAGACCTCAAGTCTCTTGGAAGTCGTATAGATCCCACTCTTCCATCCTCTCCGTCATTCACGGGTGGCCTTCATCCACTTACCAAAACCCGCAGGAAAATCATCTCAATCTTCCGTAAAATTGGATTTACAGTTGCTGAGGCATCTGAAGTGGAAACCGAATGGTTTTGCTTCGATGCACTTAATACTCCTGATGATCATCCGGCCCGGGATGAGCAGGATACCCTATTTTTGAATCCGGATTCCAAATGGGCTAATGTTCAGCAAAAGAAAGATGAATCATATTTGCTGAGAACGCATACTTCATCCGTACAAATTCGGACCATGCTTCGAGAGGAGCCTCCTATTCGGGTAATTGCACCAGGCAGATGCTTTCGTAGGGATACGGTCGATGCCACTCACTCTGCAAACTTTCATCAAACAGAAGGATTATTTATTGATCGCAGGGTAACGATCCGAGACCTAAAAGGAGTGCTCGATTACTTCCTCCGTGAGTTATTCGGCGACAAAGTTGAAACCCGACTCCGCCCAAGCTTTTTTCCATTCACTGAGCCGAGCTTCGAAGTCGATCTGAAAGTCCCCGACCTTGGAAAACTGAGTAATAAATGGATAGAAATTATGGGCTGCGGCATGGTGGACCCCAATGTGCTTGGTCTCGTCGAAATCGATCCAGATGAATGGACCGGGTTTGCCTTCGGTCTTGGAATTGAGCGTGTCTCCATGCTTCTCCACGGTATTGATGATATCCGGCATTTTTATCAGAACGATCAGCGTTTTCTCGCCCAATTCTCGAGTCAGGTATGAAAGTAAATCTTGATTGGTTGTCAGAATATGTCGATCTCCCCAATCCAGTGGCAGAATTAGTCGATGTCTTACCCATGCTGGGGATTGAGGTAGAGGAAAATGATAATGGAGGGACAATAACTCTGGAAAAGGTGGTAGTAGGTCAGGTTTTGGAAAAATCCCAACATCCTGAGGCTGACCGTCTGAGTGTCTGTAGTGTGGAAGTGGGTGCAGAAAATCCTGCCCAAATCGTATGTGGTGCCACAAATTTCAAAGCCGGTGACCGTGTACCGGTGGCACTCCCCGGAGCCAAGCTACCGGGTGGATTCAAGATCAAGAAATCAAAACTTCGAGGAGTAACCTCAGAAGGCATGATGTGCAGTGCAAAGGAGCTCGAGCTTGGAGATGATGATAAGGGTCTACATATCCTTTCCGGAGAACCTGCAATTGGACAACCCATCACAGATGTCTTTTCCAAATCCACCACACTCGAACTTGAAATTACCGCAAATCGGGGAGATTGCCTAAGTCATATTGGTGTAGCCCGGGAAGTATCAGCCTATTACCAGAACCCGTTGCGAATTCCCCACTGTAAGGTTCAGGCCAAGCCGGTTGATTCACCAGATCAAAACTGTCTACTGTCTGCCCTACAGGTAGAATCTTCCCATTGCCCCTATTACACGCTTTGGTCTATAAGGGGAGTGAAAATCGAACCAAGTCCCGATTGGCTTGCACAGAAGATCGAATCGATAGGCTTGCGCCCCATCAACAATGTGGTCGACATAACCAATTTTGTCCTGCACGAAACAGGGCAACCATTGCATGCGTTTGATCTTAAAAAAATCTCCGGATCCTCGATCATAGTGCGCCAGGCAAGGGAAGGTGAAAAAATTACCACCCTCGATGACCAGGAAAGAGAACTAAGCACCAAAATGATGGTGATTGCTGACGGTGAAAAACCCTTAGTTGTTGCAGGAATCATGGGCAGTGTCGACGCGGAAGTCGATGACACTACCACAGAAATTGTTCTAGAATCAGCCTGGTTTCATCCCGGAAGCATTCGGGCGACCGCCCGTTCTCTTGGGCTACATACAGATAGTTCGCAGAGATTTTCCCGTGATGTTGACCCTCAGGGAGTGAAATTTGCTGCACAACGGGCAATCGACTTGATTCTTGAAATCGCAGGTGGCACGACAAGCGAAGAATATGTCTCCATAGGATCGCCACCCAGAGGATCACGGACCATAGAGATCGAACAAACTTATGTTGAGGAAAGGTGCGGGTTTGAGGTGAAAAATGAAGACCTAATAACCAGTTGGCAAAGGCTTGGGTTTTCAGTACAAGGATCCTCCCCCATTCAAGTTACGGTCCCTTCTTATCGTTCAGAAGTTGATCGTCCCATTGATTTGGTTGAAGAGTTCTTGCGGATTAGGGGAACTGCGGATTTACAGGGACCAAAATTTTTAAGTCCCAGTCTCCAAAGGGATAATGAACCTGCTTTTGATCTATGCGACAGGGCGGTTGATAATCTTATTGGGCAGGGCTACCAGGAAGTATGCAATTACAGTTTGCGCTCAAATGACGAATTCAGCACCTGGTTTCCGGAAATCAATCAGGAAGCATTGGCCTTAAGTAATCCGCTTACTGCGGATCATACTCATGTAAGGCCTTCACTTCTGCCTGGTTTAATTGAAGTTCTTGCCCACAATCAAAGAAACCTTAATAATTTGAAACGAGTCTTCGAAATTGGCAAAATTTTCAGACCTGGACCAAGGGGAAATGCAGAGTTGATAAGCATCGCGTGGGCTCAGTCTCTTTCGAGTACGCAGAAGAATTGGAAAGAGAAAGAAAAATCCGACTTCTTTGACCTCAAGAATTCTTTGGAGCGTCTTCTCCATTCAGTAGGAATGAACCTTCCGAAAGGCCATTGGCAGACCTTAGAGTACAAAATCCCATGGCAAGGTGGTTATGCTGCAAATTTGGGCGATGTGCACAAAAATAAGTTAGAAATTTGTCTTGGTACTTTGCAGCTCAATCTGACCAAAAAGTATGCTTTGAAAGGTGCCGTGCTTGCAGTTGAAGTTCTCATTGATTCAGTGCTCTTAAATAAGCAAAGGAAGCCAACTATCTTTTCTGCCTTCAGCACTTTCCCTCCCGCCATTAAAGATCTTGCATTGGTAGTCGAAAAAACGGAATCATCTGAATCAGTCAGGGAAAAAGTTGAAGAGATTGCCAATCAAGCAACCGATGAAGAAATAGGTCTCGATCCGGTGGCAATATTCGATGTTTTTGAGGGAAAAGGATTGCCGGACAACATGAAGAGTATTGCTTTTACCATTAGGATGCGTGCGAAAGACCGAACCATGGGAGAAAAAGAGATTAATAAGACTTTTGAAAAAATCCTCGAGGCAATCGATTTACATACGAAGTACGAACTTAGAAAGTAAAATGAGCGAAGAATCATCCATGAATATCGATTATGTGGCAAACCTTGCCCGCATAGAACTTACTCCAAAGGAAAAAGAAAAGTTTCAGGGTCAACTTGGTGACGTGCTCAAATATTTTGAAAAACTGCAGAAGGTCGATGTTGAAGGTGTCGAGCCGACCGCTCATGCATTTCCAAGGTTTAATGTCTGGGATGAAGATCAATCAGTAGAAGGATTCACTGCTAAAGCAGCTTTGTCTAATGCTCCAAAAGCAAGAAACGATCAGGTGGTGGTCCCCAAAGTCGTCGAGGAATAAGGATCTGTGAGCGAAACTTCAGAAATTACCGACCTTACGGCACTTGATATTTCCAATGGCCTAAATGAAGGAAAGTTTTCTTCAGCAGAAGTTACTCAAGCCTTCATTAGTCGAATCAAGCAGGTAGATGAAAAGGTGCATGCATTCCTGAGCTTTGACGAGGAAGATATGGTAAACCAGGCAAAAAGCTCAGATAAAAGACGCATATCCGGCCAGCTAAAGGGTGCACTGGACGGAGTCCCTGTCTGCTTAAAGGATGTCATTTCCGCTAAGGGACAACCACTTACTGCTGCTAGTAAAATTCTTGAAAACTACCGCTCTCCCTACGATGCAACGGTCACCGTTAAACTTAAGGAAGCAGGTGCCGTCGTCGGAGGCAGATTGAATCTTGATGAATTTGCTATGGGATCATCCACGGAAAACTCGGCCTTTGGTCCCACAAAGAATCCCTGGGATTTGGAAAGAGTACCCGGTGGGAGTAGCGGAGGCAGTTCCGCCGCTGTTGCAGCTCGAGCAACTCCTTTAACTCTAGGTTCAGATACGGGCGGATCCATTCGCCAACCAGCCTCTCTATGTGGTGTGGTCGGAATGAAACCAACCTACGGACGGGTATCTCGGTATGGACTCGCTGCGTTCGCCTCTTCATTGGACCAAATTGGACCCTTTTCTCAAACCGTTGAGGATTCGGCTCTGCTGCTGGAAACAATTTCAGGTCACGACCCACTTGATTCCACCAGCTACCCTACACCCGTGCCCAAATATTTACATGCCCTGCAAGCAAATACAGAGCCTTGCAAGTTGGGACTTCCAAAAGAATTTTTTGGTCCCGGAATGGACGAAGATGTTAGGCAAGCGATTGAAGAAGCAATTATATGGTATGAATCTAAAGGCTATGAAATGATGGAGATTTCATTACCATCCACAGAACTTTCGATTCCGGTGTACTATGTAATCGCAACCGCAGAAGCTTCTTCCAACCTCGCCCGATATGATGGTATCCGTTACACTTCACGAAGCGAAAGATCAGAAAATGCGATCGATGTGTATGCCAAAAGTCGTGGAGAAGGATTTGGGGAAGAGGTCAAACGCCGTTGTATTCTCGGAGCTTACGGCTTAAGCAGTGGGTATTACGATGCATACTATTTGCGTGCACAAAAGACACGTACTTTGATCCGTAATGATTTTGATAAAGCCTTTGAACAGGTGGATGCAGTTTTGACACCAACGTCTCCCACCCCTGCCTTCAAATTTGGTGAAAAAAGTGAAGATCCAATATCAATGTATCTCAGCGATATCTTCACAATTTCCACTAACCTTGCTGGACTTCCGGGAATTTCCGTACCCTGCGGATTTTCCAAAGAAGGTCTTCCCATTGGAATGCAACTCATTGGCAAAGCTTTTGAGGAAGAGAAATTACTCTCCGTTGCACACGCCTATGACCGAGAGCTTCAGTACGGACGAGAAAAACCCAACCTCTGATAGAAAATGGAATACGAAGCAGTCATAGGTCTGGAGGTTCATGTTCAATTGGATACTAATTCCAAAATGTTTACCCGTGTTAGCACAGGTTTCGGCAAGCCTCCCAATACCCTGACCAATCCCGTAGTGCTGGGATTGCCCGGAGCTCTTCCAGTAATGAATAAGGAGGCAATTGAAAAATCCATTAAAGTTGGGCTTCTCCTTAATTGTAAAATTGCGGAGATCTGCAAATGGGACCGAAAAAACTATTTTTATCCCGACATGCCCAAAAACTATCAAATCTCCCAATTCGATCAGCCCATCTGCGAAGGAGGAGAGGTGGAAATTGAAATGCCGGGGTCGTCACCGTCAGAAATCGGTCCGCACCGCATCGTGCAACTTACGAGAATTCATCTTGAAGAAGATGTGGGGAAATTGACTCATTATGAGACAGATAGTCTGGTCGATTATAATCGTGCAGGATGTCCGTTGCTTGAGATTGTGAGCGAACCAGATCTTTTTTCACCAGAAGAAGTATTCGCTTACCTTACTTCCTTGCGAAATTCTTTGGTTTCGGCGGAGATCTCAGATTGCGACATGGAAAAAGGACAACTGCGGTGCGACGCCAATATCAGCATTCGTCCGGTAGGTTCGACCACTTTGGGAACCAAGGTGGAACTCAAAAACCTAAATACAATTTCTGGAGTAAAAAACGGGGTGGAATATGAAATACGCCGACAAAACAAGGTGTTAAACGAAGGTGGAACAATTATACAGGAGACCCGACGCTGGAATCCCGAGCAAAAATATACCACTCCCATGCGCACAAAGGAAATGGCCCATGATTATCGCTATTTCCCTGATCCCGATCTCATGCCGGTGAAAATAGATTTCGATTGGGTGGAAAGAGTCCGTGGAGAACTCCCTGAAAAACCTTTTGATAAACAAAGAAGATACATGGAGAAGATGAACCTGCCCTACTCCTCGACTTCTGCCCTTTGTGTGGATAAGCCGCTTTGCGAATTTTTTGAAAAGACGGCTTCATCAGTAAAAGACCCGCAAAAAGCAGCCAACTGGGTAGTGAATGACTTGTTGAGGGAGTTGGGCCAAACAGATACCAAGGAGGATAAGAAAATTTTGTCAAACTGCCCAGTAAGCCCGGAGATGCTCGCTGAGCTTATCAATCTGATAGAGAATGGAGTGGTTTCCAATAATGTGGCGAAAGAACTGTTTCCCGAAATGTTTTCCACTGGAAAATCGGCCAAGCAACTGGTGGAAGAGAAAGGTTTGGAGATGAAATCAGACGAAGATGAGATCGAAGCACTTTGTGCACAGGCAATTTCTGATGATCCTGATGCAGCCGAAAAATTCCGTGGTGGAAAAGAGGGAGCGATCAATGCACTTAAGGGCTCGGTAATGAAAGCAACCCGTGGTCAAGCAAATCCCAAAGTAGTCGACGAAACCCTTCGGCGTCTGCTTACTCAATAATCAATCAGTACAAAACAATTTATATTTCAGAAAAATAATACCCGCAATTGAGACTCAGTCTCAAAAAGACTTTCAATTCATCTCATCCTTTTATACTATCATCATTTCATGAAGTTTTCTTTACGAATCAAAATATCTTTAATTTATGGGTTTAGTGGATTCCACCTGCTAGGGACGACTTTCAAAGATACTACCACCGTCATTCAGGAATGGATTCAGACTGAACAATTGATCAGCGAGGAAACAACCGAATGGAATATAGAGAAAGCCGCATTATTGGATATCAGCGATGCTTTGAAGACTGAAATAATAGAGCTTGATAAGCGTTTGGCAGAATCTGAAGAGGAGGCAGTAGGGGCTGCAAAACAAAGAACTGAATTGCTGGAACAAAAGAATGAAATCGAAGAGACCACACGCTCCCTACTCGAGGGTGTGGATACCCTGCAAATTCAGGTTGAGGAAGCTTTCAAAATCCTTCCGACTCCTCTTGCAAAACGATTGCAACCTTTTCGTCAGAAGCTCAATAATCAAATTGAAAATTACAACATTCCTCTAAGACAACGGGTCGATACGCTTCTTTCACTTCTTCAGGCTATATCTTTGTATCATCGTAATATTTCCCTCGAAAGACAAGAGTTCTCACTTGAAGATGGTGTCTCGCGAGAATTCCAAGTCATGTATTTTGGTTTAGGTATCGCTTATTTTGTGAACGAATCAGGCACGGTTGCCGGATATGGTTCTCCAAGTAAAAAAGGGTGGGTCTGGAAAAGAGACGATTCACTAGCTCAGGAAATTTCGACCGGTATTGATATGGTAAACAATCGAGCAATGCCACGCTTCCTTAAGTTGCCATTTCCTCAACCCGAAGAGACTAACCAATGAGATCTTTAATTTTCAACTTCTTGTTGAGTGCCTCTTTTTTGGTTAATTCAGTAAATGGACAAAATCTTGCCCAAGCAAATTCTTCCGCAAAACAAGACTTACAAAATGCTACAACCCGACTGAGAGATCTACGAAAATCAATAGAAGATGAAAAAATTCCATTAGCCTCTGAAATTGGAAAACTTGAGCGGGAAGCACAGGAAAAGAGATCAGAGGTGGATAGACTTATTCGTATCCGCGACAATCGTGATGCTAACCTAATCGAACTAAAAGAGGAGGTAAAGGAAGGAGATAATGAAATTGAATCTATTCGCAGAATATTAGCAGATTATTCTAGAAGTTGGTCCGAAAGCACGCCTCCAGCGGAGAGATCTGTTTTAAAGAAAATTGTTATTGATAACAAATTTTCCCAACCAACCAGCCGTAAAAAGCAAATTCAATCTCTTCTCAAAATCGCCTCAACATCCGCAAACTTTTTACAGATGCAAGCCACAGGTATAAGGTTTCCAGGTAATGCAATCGTTCCGCCGGAAGGCACTAGGGAAGAAGGTACATTTTGGTCGATTGGTCCTTTTATTTATTTTGCCGGAGAGAGAGGAAGTGCTGGTTTGGTTGAAAAGCATTCACCCACTACCGGTGCCAGTAGTATAGAATTATCCAGCGGAGGTTCCTTTCCTGATGAACCGGCCCGTCTAATCCCAAGTTCTCCAGAGACTGCAATCCTTATCCGACAAACCTTAAAATCAGAATCAGGTTCATTAGGAATACTACCATTGGATCCAACTATGGGAAAAGCCTCTGTCCTAGAGGTTGGTGAACTCACGTTCATCGAGGAACTACAAAAGGGTGGAATTTGGATCTACCCTATTTTGTTTTTTGCCTGCCTCTCTGTTCTCATTGCAATTTTTAAATCCCTCCAAATATTTACCATTAAATCACCCCAAGGTCCGGTTACATTGGCCGGGTTTTTCTCGGGTCCATTTGAAAGATTACGTAAAACTGCTCAAGGGTATCGCGGTAATAAACCAGAAATACTCGAGGAAATTCTTTATGAAATCATTATTGATTGTCAGGAGCGTCTAGAAAAAGGTCTCCCACTTGTCGCAATAACCGCTGCGATCGCACCCTTGCTTGGACTCCTCGGAACAGTTACGGGAATGATCGATGTTTTCCGCCAAATCACCAATTTTGCCAACCCGGAAAATAGTGAACTTGCAAGAGGAATTTCTGAAGCTCTTGTTACGACCAAATTCGGATTGGTCACCGCTATTCCTGCCTTGGTCATTCATGCTTTGTTAAATCGAAGACTGCAGGGACTTGTCTCAAAAATGGAAGGATTTTCCGCAAGGCTCGTCCATCTAAAAAAGGAAAACCCAACCGATCTTAAAATCGAAAAGAAAGATGAATCTGCTGACTGATTTTTACCATCAAGCCCTTTTCATATGGGAAAAAGGGGGTGGCCTGATGTTCGCTTTGTTTGGACTTTCTCTTTATCTTTATTTTCTGGGTTTCGAACTTTGGCTAAGAATGAAGACAGTTATTCCCAAAGAATTGCAATCGATCCCAAGGGAAAAATGGGTTGGTTTTCAGGGAGGTGGGCGAGTTGATCAGATCATGAGACATTGTTTGGTTAATCATCGAAACCGTGATGAAACCCGAAAAAGATTTGCTCAAATCAAGCACAACGAATCTTCATATTTGAATCGTCGACTTCGATTTTTGTTTGTATTAGCGTCCTCGGCACCCCTGATTGGTTTATTGGGAACTGTTGCAGGAATGCTTAAAACTTTTGCAGGTCTAAGCATGGAAGAAGGTTATAAAATGGATTTAGTGGCGAGTGGAATTTCGCAGGCTTTGGTAACTACACAGGCGGGTCTTCTGATCGCTATACCTGCCCTTGCTTTTACTCATTTGCTCAATCGTAGAAAAAATGACTGGCTTCGTTGCCTCAGCCGAATGGAAAGCATTTCAATGAGGCAAATTCCTCCCGCTCCTTTTAAGATAAGATGAAAATCAGCCATCGCCGAAATACAGAACGTGTAGATCAGGAGATCAATGTATCTCCTTTAATTGATGTGGTTTTCATTCTTTTGATTTTCTTCATTGTTTCCGCAACCTTTGTAAGTTTGCCCGGTATCGAGATAAATCGGCCAAGAGTGGAAACTGCAGAATCACTTCAACGCAACGCCATCATTTTTGCATTGTCTAATGAAAATCAACTTTTCCATGGCGGGGAGATGATTCAACTGGAGGAAATCACTCAGGTCATTGAACTTGCGGACAAAAAAAGGGATAAACCAGTGATTGTACAGGTTGATGAATGGGCAGATGCATCGATTTTGGCAAAAATCATAGCTAAAGCTAGGAAATCCAGAACAAAAGTGTCAATTGCGACACGGAAACCAAGTTAATGAAAAGAAGGCTCTCAGACTCGAACCAACAGACGGAGATCAATGTCTCTCCGCTCATCGATATGGTCTTTATTCTTCTTATATTCTTCATCGTGGCGACTTCATTTGTTAATGAAATAGGTATTTCATCAACATACAAGGACTCGGCTTCTCCCAATCCATCGACTCTAGAGCCACTTACTTTTGAACTTACCAGTAGCGGACAGATCCTACAGAATGGAAAGCCTGTAAGCCTTGAGGAAATCGCTCCGATTATTGTAAGAACTAACCGCGAATCTTCAGATAAAGTAACCGTGCGGGTAGAGCCTGGTTCTCGGGCAGGCTTAGCCACTAGAGTAATGGACCAAGCGATGCGTGGGGGTGCATCGACTGTAAAGCTAACCCCGCTTTCTCCATGAGCAAATCCTTTGAAAACAGCCTATTACCAGGATTGGAGTTCGAAAAAATCAAGGGGATTCGCTGGAAGAGCTTTCTTCTAGCGACCTTTTTTTCCATGGTACTTTTTGGGTTGTTACCACTTTCGGAATTTGCAAAAAATGAGCAATGGTTGGTACGAGATGCCATGGTACCAGCAATGCCACCTCCGCCACCACCCCCGCCAACCGAAGTCGAAAAAATTGTTGAGAAAATCACACAGAATAAAGTTGAAGCACCCAAGCTTACACGGTCATCCATTACTCTTGACACAAGTCCTTTGGATATTTCTCTGGATGTATCCCCGGGGGATTTCCAAGCTGCCTTCACCTTAGCTAGCTATGACCCGGCTCCCGACGGTCTGGGTCAAGATCTTGTTTTTTCGTTACATGAGCTTGATCGAAATCCATCGATCATAAAACGAGGAAAACTCACCTACCCTTCTCACCTAAAAAGGCGCGGGCTAGAAGGCGAAGTGAAATTACTTGTACAGATTGATGAAAAGGGAAAAGTTTCGGTGATCGAGGTAGTTTCTGCAAGCCATCCTGATTTTGCCCAATCTTCCAAAACTGCTGCAGAAAGTTCGGTTTACGAAGCTCCCATGCGTAATGGAGAGCCTGTAATGACTCAATTTTATCTCCCTATTCGGTTCACCTTACTCGAAAAATAAATGAAAAACATCCTTTTCCTTTTTTTCTTATCTCCCATTGTCTCTCTTTTTGGCAAAGCACCTTCTTTTCAGTTAACCAGTGATTTTTGGAACAACCCAACTTTTGTACAAAGTTTTATGGGGGACTATGGCTTTCGTAGTGAAGTTGAACCAAGGATAAGTAAATCTGAAAGCTTTATTCTGCGTGAAGTGATTGCCAAAAGTGAAAACAACTTGGAGGAAGCAATTGTATATCTGGAAGAAAAAATTGATGATGATTCAAGTGCTGCGTTAGATTTTGCCCTCGGAACCATGTATTACCAGTCAAACCGACTGACTCGTTCAGCACAGGCTTACAGTCAAGCTATTGAAAAATTTCCCTCATTTCTCCGTGCACACAAAAATCTTGGTCTTGTAAATGTCAGCCTTGATAATTTAGAAACCGCTGCAAAGCATTTGGCCAAGGCTATCAGTCATGGTGAAAATGACGGTTCAACTTTTATTGCATTAGGCTACTGCCACCTTTCTCTTAATCGGTTGGTGTCGGCAGAAAATGCTTATCGTATGGGTTTACTTCTATTCCCCGGTAGTAAGGACGGACTCAACGGTCTGATTAACTGTCTAGATCAGGCTGGTAGATATGAAGAAGCTCTTAGCCTTTTGGATGAGTTACTCGAGAGTGATCCTCAAAACTCAAGATATCTTCAAGCTAGAGCTTCGGCACTTGGGTCACTGGGCAAAGAAAAGGAAGCTGCAGTAACTTTGGATCTATTACGAAGAATTGGTGCCCTTAAGGCACTAGAGTTGGTCATTCTCGGGGATTTATACCACAACCTAAATCTTTATAATTTATCGCTCGATGCTTATAAGGAAGCACTTGCACAGACCAATAAGTTATCTCTTTCGCAATATATACGCATTGCTCAAACCCTTATTCAAAGATCTTCATATCAGGAAGGGTTCAGCTATCTCGAAAAAATTGAAAAGGAATTCGGTGATGGAAGATCAAAAGAAGAAAGAAAATTAATTAACTTACTCAAGGCCGAAGTACTTCAGGCAACAGGCAAAAACAAGGAAGCCACGGATCTACTCACAGAGATAGTCAGCGAACATCCTTTGGAAGGAAGGGCATTAATACAACTTGGCCAACTTGCCTGGAAAGCCAGAAATTTGGAATATGCAATTATTCAATTTAAAAGAGCGTCTAAAATTGATGAATTTGAAAATCCTGCCTTGATTGAGCATGCTAGGCTTCTTGTTTCAATGAGGAAATATAATGATGCAGCGAGTCTTTTGGAAAGAGCCCTTTCATTAAAGCCCGAAAAGCGAGTCGAAAAATACCTTAAAGCCATCAACAACTTAGCCTTGAGTGCCAGAAAAAAGTTATAATAGTAGATACCCAATTCTACTTGCACGCATCAATCTATCATGATAAGTTGATATGAAATGCAAGAAACTTCCTCCATAATTTCTGCCCTCACCAAAGATACCCCTTTGTTTTCGGTAGAATTTTTCCCGCCAAAAGATGACGCGGGTGGACAAAGAATGCTGGAGACTGCTGCAGCCATCCAACCTTATCAACCCGATTTTGTATCTATTACCTATGGAGCAGGAGGAGGTACAAGAGAGACCACAATGCGTTATGCCCGAGCATTGCAGGACGATTATGGATTTGAGGTTATGCCACATCTTACCTGCGTGGGACATACAGTGATTGAATTGCTCGAAATATTGGAAGATTTCGCAAAGGCAGGATTCCGCAATGTAATGGCACTAAGAGGAGATCCACCCAAAGGTGAAAAGTTTTTTAGGGCAGTGAAAGGAGGCCTTTCCTATGGCTCGGACTTAGTTGCATTAATCAGGGAAAATTTTCCTGATTTTGGAATTGGAGTGGGTGGCTACCCTGAAAAACATCCCGAAGCAACAGATGCATCAACTGATTTGGCCAACCTGAAAACCAAAGTGGATGCCGGTGCCGACTTTATTACCACCCAATTGTTTTTCGACAATCAAGTGTACTTCGATTTTGTGGGTACCTGCAGGCAGGTCGGTATCTCCATCCCTGTCCTACCTGGCTTACTGCCTGTTTTATCGCTGGGGCAGGTTAGGCGATTCTGTTCGATGTGCGAAGCAAGTTTACCGTCAGCCTTGGAAACTCAACTCGGGCAGACAGAAGAAAAGAAACAACCACTAGTGGGAAGCAACTGGGCAAGTTGGCAAATCCGCGAGCTTCTGAAGGGTGGTGCTCCAGGTTACCACATCTATGCCCTCAATAAGCCGCAAAGCACTCTCCAAATTTTAGAATCCCTTGGTATTGAAAAAGCGGTAGCCTAGGCTTAAATCCCTGCCACTTCCTCGATCTTCGCCTTTTCTTTTAGGCTATCTAAAAAGGCATCGAAGACCTTATCTTTTCTTCTCTCGCTCAGGTATTCGATGATTTTTTCCTTCAGCTCTTCGAAGGGCGTAAGTTTGGGAGCATGTTTTTCATGCAGTTTGATCAAATGCCAACCAAACTGAGTCTTAACCGGTTCACTTAATTGATCAGGCTCTAGTGAAAAGGCGGCTTTCTCAAATTCTGGAACCA
>MDSZ01018748.1_pt1 | contig 13979 bp, 16 predicted proteins | sample 811201 | NCBI WGS metagenome assembly MDSZ01 (sample SAMN05326647, study PRJNA326480) | marine metagenome | isolation source: seawater | place: Indian Ocean: North | collected 2010
CCAAAGGTGATGACAGTGGTCTCCACCATGACGGGCCTTCTGCCCTTGCTGGTTGGAACGGAAGTGGGTTCTCGAGTGATGCAGCGGATCGCGGTGCCGATGGTCGGTGGGATGGTGACCTCTACCATCCTGACCCTGATCGTGATACCCGCGGTCTATGCCATTTGGAAAGAGTTTGAGATGGAATGGCTTCTCTTTCGCGGAGCGGAGGTGTCGGAGTGAGAGTCGTTTTCTTAGTGTTCTTGCTCCTACTGACCCCGGTTCTTGCTCAGGATCACATGCGAGATGTCTACACCCGCGAAAATGAGCGGCTAGACTTGTTAGTGAAATGGTCCCCAGGTCAGGTCCAACCTTCTCTTCCGCCGGTCTTGCCTTTTGATCCGGGCAAAGTGGCCCCGGCGAAAGAGGCGCCGGCCATCGATACCGAGTCGCCGGAAGAAGACACCCCCGACTGGAACTTCACATCCTGGATCATCGACTACAACAAGGGCATCTCTCTTGCCGAAGCGGACCTCATTTCCCGCACGATCGTGCGCTTCTCCCTTCAACACGACGTAGATCCCAGGCTGGTCGTGGCGTTGGTGGCCGCGGAGTCGGCCTTTCGCCGGGACGCTCGTTCTCCGGTGGGCGCGCAGGGACTGGGGCAGTTGATGCCGGGAACCGCCGCCATGCTGGGAGTGACCGACCCCTGGGATCCGTCGCAGAACTTGAGCGGCACGGTGCGCTATCTCTCTCGTCAACTGAGGCGTTGGGATCAGGACGCGTCGCTGGCCCTGGCTTCCTATAACGCCGGTCCCGGAGCCGTTCAGAGGTATGGGGGGATACCTCCCTACCGAGAGACCCGGGAGTACGTAAGTTATGTCCTCGGGTTGCATCAGGAATTGAAGAGTTTAGAGAGACGGCGAACTACCGTGTCTCAGAAAAGAACAAAATCAAACAGCTGAAATGGAGAACACAAATGAAAAAAATGCTCGCAAGCCTGGTGTCTATTGGATTGACTGTCGCTATTCTGGGTTGTACTCAAAGCCCGGATGCGGGAGAGGATAGTCACGAGGGACATACGCACGCCTCGGCCACGCCCAAGGCGGCTCAAACGGTAGCGGTCACTCCTACCCCGGGGCAAAAGGTGGAGGTCGCGGCGGGAGGGACTGAGTTCGACCCCGCGGTGCCGGCAGATTCGATTCCGGACGGAAGTTGGGCCTGTATCATGGATGATAAGGTTCACTATGCGTCGTCCGACAAGGGAGCGGGCGAATGTCCGGTGTGCGGTATGAATCTTGCCCAAACCGGGACCAAGGAAGGGGAATAGTATGAAGCTTTTCGGTAATCTGTTTGCCGGTCTCTTTGGGGGGGGCGCGGATGAAGAGAACAGTTGGGATACGGAGGACGCTCTGAAGCTGGAGTTGGAGCAGGCCTGGGATCAAGTGCAAAAAATGGCCCGAGAGCAAGTGGCCAGGCGAGAGAAACAACTACGAACTGAAGAGGCCGACGAGAACCTTAAACAAACCGAGCACGAGAAGTTCCAGAGCGAACTTTGGGAGTCCATTCTCGACCTTCACCGAAACTTGGAGACCGGACTGAATGAAGACATCGTGCCGAGATTGAGAACTCTAGCTCTGGGTCATTCTTTCGGGCATCGCGAACCTGTCGAAGAGTCCCTTGAAGAGCGGATCGACCATTTTGTCCTGAGGGAACTCTTCTTTCGCTGTGCCGAACGGGCTTGGGACCGTCTCGTGTTTCTCATGAACAAGTGTGATGTGGTCTGGCCGCAGCCTCCGGATCTGAGCTACCGCCGACCTCCTGAATCGGTGGCCGAGTTCGCCGAGAAACGGCTGGAAGAGCTACAGTTGGAATTCTCGCGAACTCCTCTGGACAAGCAAGCAGACCTCGCGGTCGGAGAAATCAAGGTCTGGGCTCACACCTATCCCGAGAAAGACTCCTGGCTGTGGCGCCAAACCTCTCTGTGCGGTGTGGGCGCGGGACTTCATCTTCAGCTCTTCGTGACGGCGCTGGAACTTTGGCTCTGGAGAAGCGACCGACTCGAGCAAGCTCTCCGGCGACAGATCGAAAAAGAGCTTGTCGAGGCGAAGAAGCTTCTGAGCCAGGGTGTTGTCACTCTGGAAGACGCGGAACGCGTCGCGGAACGCTCTCGCCAGGTCAGTAGCGAAGTGATTCCCGCTCTGGTATGGGGTTTTCTGGAAAAGAGGCTTAGTTGGGACGAGTCTTTGCCTCAACTGTCCACCGTCAGTAAGGAAGTCTCGATCGTGGACCCGGTTTGCGAGATGGGATTGACCTCGGATCGGATCGTTTCTCGATACAGCTATTCTGGAAAGACTTATTACTTCTGTAGTGAGGGTTGCCGGCGGAGATTTGAAGCTCAACCGGAGAAGTTCACCGAGACCTCGACTTGAGCGACTCCCATGAACGCTCGATGTTTGTTCTGCTATGCTTTCTTATTGGGGTTCTGGTTTTTCACCCTTTGCTCGGAGGTCAAGAGTTCGAGTCTCGGGGGTTGAACCTACTGACCAGCGCCGGACTCGTTCTGATCGTCTGGACCCTTCGTCGAGAGAGGTGGGCACTAGCTATCGGGGTAGGGCTCGGATTGCCCTGTCTAGGATTAAACTTGCTAGCGCTGTGGCAAACACCTGATCGAATCCAAGATCTGCTAGGGCATGCTCTTCTGGCAACTTTTTACGGTTTTACCGCCGCTGTCTTTTTGAAGCATATTCTTTTCTCTCACGGCTTGAGAGTCAAGCGAGCTACTCTTTACGAGTCTGCCTGTGTTTATCTGCTTCTCGGTCTGTTTTGGGGGACTTTGTACAGTTTCATGGAGCACCTCTCGCCGGGTTCCTTTCATCTCGACCCTGCTCTGGCCGATCGCCATCTGGACTGGTCGGACTTTCTTTATCACAGCTTTGTCACCCTCACGACTTTGGGTTACGGCGACCTCGTTCCGGTGGCCCCGATGGCCCGGTCGTTGACTTTGCTCGAGGCCGTCGTGGGTGTGTTCTATGTGACGGCTCTGGTAGCTCGTTTGGTCTCGATTTATAGACCCGAGGAAATACTAAAAGGAGAATCCGATGGACACGATTGTCATTGATCTCGATGGACGGAAACAAAGCGTTCGTCGTGGAAGTTCGTTGAAGGACATTTTAAAAGACCGGACCGATGTGATAGCGGCGGTTTTGAACCATCATCTGGTGAGCCTGGACACCACAGTGTTTCACGGTGTCTCAGTCTCTAGCGTGACCAGGCAAGAACCCCGAGGGCGAGCCGTGTTGAGAAAGGGAGCGGAACTCGCCTTCCAGTTCTTGATGGGGAAAATTTGCCCCCAGCTGCGGGTGGAGATCGGGCAGTCTTTACTCGGGGGGTATTTCTATCAAGTGCATTCGCCTGACGACGGCGAGTTGGACCTTCGGAATGTAGCCCGAGTGGTAAACGAGGAGATGCAGAAACTGGTTGAAGAAGACCGGCCTTTTCAGCGCGAACTCTTGTCGCTGACAGAAGCCATGGAGCTGGTCGACGATCCGACTGCTTCACGAGCGAAACTTTTGCGAAGTTGGCCCTCTCCCCGTATCCACGTGGTCGGCCTGGGAGGATGCCACGATCTTCAACACGGCGTAGTGCCCCCATCTTCAAGACATCTGACGGGCGTCGAGGTGTTGCCCTTCCCACCAGGCCTGGTTCTGCGCTTTGGAGACTGCTGCGAGACATTGGATCCCGATCACGGTCGTCTGCTAATGGATTGCTATCAGGAAACCCGTAGCTGGAACGAAATGATCGGGGTTCGAACGGTGGGCGAGTTGAACTCTTCCGTGCTTGAGGGTCGGATCGAAAGAGTGGTGCGTCTCAACGAAGCTCTTCACGAGAAAAGGATTGCGCGGATAGCCGACCAGATTTGTGAGAACGAGTCGGTTAGGGTCGTTTGCATCGCCGGTCCGAGCGCGTCCGGTAAATCCACCTTTCTCCAACGACTCGCCATTCAGTTGGGAGTGAACGGCAAAGCACCTCTCACTATCAGCCTTGATGACTACTATCGCGAGAGAGAGCAATCGGTGGAGGTCGACTTGGAGTCTCCGGAGGCTCTCGACATCGGCCTTCTCAATCGCCACGTCGAGGCACTCCTGCGAGACGAAGTCGTGAGCATTCCACGCTTCGATTTCACGAAACAGCAGCCGGTGCCCCGAGAATATTGGAAACTCGTCTCCCTAAAACCGAACGGCATACTGCTGCTCGAAGGGCTGCATGCCCTGAACCCAGCGATACTGCACAATTTGCCGAATGAAACTGTTTTCCGAGTGTTTGTCAGCGCTCTCACTCAAATCATCATTGATGAGTTCAACCGGGTGCCTACTTCGAAAGTCCGCTTGCTGCGTAGGATTACACGCGACCGGAATTTTCGAGGAGCGACAACCGCCGAAGTGTTGGAGCAGTGGCCCAAAGTTCAACAGGGAGAGAAAAGATATATTTTCCCCTTTCAAGACCGAGTCGATTGCCTTTTTAACTCATCTTTAGTTTTCGAAGCCGCAATACTCAAATCTTTTGCCTGGCGTTATCTCTTGGAAGTGCCACGAGAGCATCCCACTCAGGGAGAAGCCTTTCGACTTCTGAAATTCCTGGAGCTGTTCGTTCCAGTTTTACCAGAGGTTCTTCCCGACAATTCCATTCTTCAAGAATTCGTAACGTAAACTGGATTTGCGCCATTGACCTTCCAATGATTGGAAGGTTTAGGATATGATTATATCAATCTCCCAGGAGGCCAAATGATCACGACTCCATCAAAGCCCGACAAGAAAACGACATCACTCTCCACGTTCTCGAAGAGCACCGAGTTGCTCCTGGAAGGTATGAGCTGCGCGTCTTGCGCGGGTCGCATCGAGAAAGCACTGTCCACCCTGGACGATGTGCTGGAGGCGGGGGTGAATTTCGCTACCAAGAAAGCCTTGGTTCGTCACCTTGAGGGAGTCGAAGTGCAGACGCTCATCGAGGCCGTCGAGAGTGCGGGATACCAAGCGCATCTCGTTGAGGGAGAACCTGAGCCTGCCGCTCCGGCAGACAACTCATCTCTTTTTGACTTCTTGCTGGCCGCGGTACTGACGCTTCCCGTCTTCGTTCTGGAGATGGGAAGCCACATGTTTGCGTCCTTTCATCACTGGTTGGCGAGCAATCTCGGTCAGGAAATGAACTACGGAATACAGGCGTTACTCACAACCGCGGTTTTGTTCGGCCCGGGGCGGGTCTTCTTTAGAAACGGTATCCCGGCGCTTGCCCGGGGAGGGCCGAATATGAACTCCCTGGTGGCTCTGGGAAGTGGAGCGGCCTATCTCTACTCTCTCGTAGCGACCTTTTTCCCAGGCCTACTGCCCTCGGGCGCGGTCCAGGTCTACTATGAGCCGGCGGCTCTGATCGTAGCCCTGATCCTATTGGGTCGCTACTTCGAGGAGCGGGCCAAGGGGAAAACCGGTGAGGCGATCTCTCACCTTTTGAATCTACGTCCCAAAACAGCCAGAAGGTCGTCTGGTGATAGCTTCGTTGAAGTTCCCTTGACGGAGGTAAGAACGGGTGACGTGCTACAGGTTCGACCGGGAGACACGGTACCCGTGGATGGAGAACTGTTGGAGGGCGAGTCGTTTTTGGACGAGTCTATGCTGACGGGCGAGGCCGTGCCGGTGAAGAAAAGTCCCGGATCTCAAGTGGTCGGAGGGACCGTCAATAAGACGGGAACCTTCACCTTGAGAGCCGAGAAGGTGGGAAGCGACACTGTTCTGTCACGGATCGTGCGAATGGTGGAGCAGGCGCAAAACTCGAAGCTTCCCATTCAAGCCGTGGTGGACCGGGTGACTCTATGGTTTGTGCCCGCTGTCCTGGTCGTGGCCGTGGTTGCCTTTCTAGTGTGGCTTGGCTTTGGCCCGGAACCTCGCTTGAGCCATGCTCTGGTCGCGGCGGTATCGGTCTTGATTATCGCCTGTCCCTGCGCCATGGGTCTGGCCACCCCGACCTCCATCATGGTGGGAACCGGGAAGGGAGCTGAAATGGGTCTCCTCTTTCGAGGAGGCGACGCCCTTCAGTCTTTAAGAGATGCCGAGGTGGTCGCTTTCGATAAGACCGGGACACTGACCGAAGGCCGGCCCACTTTGACGGACTTCGAGGTCGCGGAAGGGATGGATGCGGATGTCCTGCTGGCGCAGGTCGCTTCCGTGGAGGCGCTTTCCGAACATCCCATAGCTTCGGCCATCGTGAAGGCCGCCGAGGAGAAATCCCTGGCTCTTGGGAAGGCGACCGACTTTACAGCTCACGCCGGTCTCGGAGTGAGTGCGAGGGTGGGCGACCAGGAGCTCCAGATCGGCGCCGACCGGTATGTACATCGGCAGGGCCTGGAAACAAAACACTTCCAGGCGCGCTTCGACGAGCTTTCAAGCGAGGGCAAAAGCCCGCTTTATGTCGTGGTCGACGGACGGGTGAGTGCTCTGTTGGCGGTGGCCGACGCGGTCAAGGCGACGACTCCCGGAGCGATTCGCGAACTCAAGAAGAATGGGTTAAGGGTTGTCATGGTGACCGGTGACAATCGAGCGACCGCGCAGGCTATCGCGGATACGCTGGAGCTTGACGAGGTCGTGGCCGAAGTGATGCCGGAGCAGAAGGTGAAGGCGATCCAAGATTTGCAAATCCGGTATGGGAAGGTGGCCTTCGTGGGTGACGGGATCAATGACGCGCCTGCCCTGGCCACGGCTGATGTGGGAATCGCGGTGGGCACGGGAACAGATGTGGCCATTGAGTCGGCTGACGTGGTGGTCATGTCGGGAAATTTGGGTGGGGTCGTCTCCGCGATCGCTTTGAGCAAGGCGACTTTGCGCAATATCAAACAGAATCTTTTCTGGGCTTTCGCCTATAACGTCGTTCTTATTCCCGTGGCGGCACGTGTCTTGTACCCGTTTTTCGGAGTCTTGTTGACACCGGCTCTGGCCGCGGCCGCAATGGCGTTCTCCAGTGTCTTCGTGGTGACGAACGCTCTACGATTGAAAAGATTCTCACGGACCGAGGAGATTTACTCATGATCTATTCGATAGGAGAGGCGGCCGAGCTTTCGGGGATTTCGGCCAAGATGATTCGTTACTACGAAAGCATGGGCCTGATGCCTGAGCCTAGCCGAACCCAAGCCGGTTATCGGAAGTACGAGGAGAACGACATTCACAACCTGCGATTTATTCTTCGGGCGCGGGACCTGGGTTTTTCCGTCAAGCAGATTCGAGAGTTGTTGGACCTTTGGCGCGACCGAGAGCGGGCCAGTTCGGAGGTGAAAGCGCTGGCGTCCGGGCATCTGGTAGAACTACGGAGAAAGCTCAGAGAAATGGAGATGATGGTGGATACGCTGCAACACCTGGTGAAGAATTGCCACGGCGACGACAGGCCGGATTGTCCTATTTTGGGAGAGTTGGGCCGAGATCAATTGACACGCTCTGTTTAGTTTGTGGGGGATCGATAAGGGCTAGCTTTCAAGCTAGCGACGTTAGCCTTGCCTCCACCAATCTTTTGACGTCAAAGCAGAGTTGGCCCCTGAGCCGGAATGGCAACGAGAGGTTCGTCTCGAGCTCGAAGCCGTCTCAATTCTATCCGCTCAGCGAGAAATTAAGCTCGGAGCCTCTCCTCTAAACGATAGTCGATTTACCAGTGACCTTGTGTTGTCTGTATTGAGGGCTCAGCGGCTGTAGTGGAGCGAGAGCTGACCGGACACAAAATAGATATAACGCCGGGTCTCGTTAAGTGAACGCGCTCTCCAATCTGTGTAAGGCTTGAGTTGTGCCGAGACCTTTGTCGATCCATTGAAAGAAGTTTTCAAGGACTGTCCTGTTGGCCAAGCGCTGGAATGTTTTGTCTTTGAGCATCTGCTCTCGGCTGCCGATTTGCGGAAGGTCTCGAGTGAGTTGAACGGAGGCTAGGAGCTTGAGGTGGAGTTGAACTTCTTCGGCCAGGTTACGGAAGCGTTTGGCGAGGACACGGCCTTGTTCTTTGTAGGCTTTCTCTTTTGCCAGCTTCTCTGATTCGAGCTTGAGAAGGTCTCTTTGTGTTTGTTCGGGGGAGCGATGGGTGACTGGGGCAGTCGGGATGGATTGCATTTTCGGAGACGTGGACGTACTTTTCCGCGCTGGAGGGGCTGTCGTTTTTTGCTCATTGTAGCCACCATCTTGGATTTCGGAGACGATGTAGGCGGGTAGGTTTTGGACGCCTGGTCGTTGGGCTGAGGCTTTGACGACAGAGAGGATCAGGTCGTGGGGGTGGCTGTTGCAGAGCTTGCGGGCGATACGAGAACTGACACCGTGCTCTCGGAGTTTTCTTAGACAGATTTTGTGAAGAGGTTCATCATCAAGTTTGGAAGAGGCGGACTGAGGCTCCGGAGGAGCGAGCGAGACTGGTTTCGGAGAGAGCTCTTGATGTTGTTTCTTTAGATCCTTATCTTTAATAAGTTTCTTTAGGAGAGGGGCTTTTTGTTCGAACAGCAGGCCCTCGGGCTTGTTTTCTCCGAGATCAGCGTGTTCGGTCTCGGAGAAAGAGGTCATGACCGATCGATCAGGACCCTCCTGATCGATCGGTCTTATCCCCCCTGACAGATCGATCCTATCCCCCCCATGGGTTGAGCCGGCTACGGTGTAGGTTTGGGTGGGGTCTTCGAGGACTTCTTCGTGTTGGAGGACGATTCGCCATCGGTAGACGCCGCCGGCGGATCTTTCTCGTTGGATGACGCCGAGCTTTTCGAGGATTTTGGATGCTCTTGTGATGGTGCGGGCACCGACTCCGAGGGCTTTGGCGATTTGGCGGTAGGAGAGGTCGACGAAGCCCTGGCCAAATCCCACGGTCTTTCTGGTGAGGAGAGAGAGGAGAGCGGTGGCGGTGGGGTTGGTGATGGACTCGATGAATCGAGCGATGGAATGAGGAGTTTGCGAATACTTGATCCGCGGTCTGGAGTTCTTCACTGAACTAAATTTCCTAATTTTATTTCGGCAAAAAGGAACTAAGCCTGAGGGTGAGAACTCTTAAAATCAATGATAGATTTTGTGGACTCTCGTAATCCCCAAGATTCGAAAAACCTCCGTTGTGGCGATGGAGGTTTTTTCATTTGTACCCGGCCTTGCCGATGACCATGGTACTTTGCTTGAAGTATCTTCGAGTCCTTGCATGAGAGCCAAAATGGCCATGTGGTCAGTGTGGGTGTTCTGGTGGCAGGGGAGCACGAGAGCGGCAAGACGGCAGCCCCCCTGTAGTCAGAGTTGAAACTTCTCTTTTTCCTTTTAAAAGCAGCGTTCGCGGCTTTTGTAGATAATTTTTCAAGACAGCAGTTTGCTCGCACGACCGCAAGACGGACGCAGCAAGAAGACAGCAAGGTCGCACGACCGCAGGAGAGTAAGATGAGAATGCTTAGTACGGGAGCCGCAGCCAAGATTGCGGGGTGCAGCTCTGACACAATTAGAAGAGCCTGCCAGAGCGAGGACCTTCGGGCCGAGATGGTGGAAGGCAAGCGTGGTCTGGTTTGGAAGGTACGAGAAGACTCTCTCCGAGATTGGATAGAGGAGCGAGAGCGAGAGAAGCAGGAGCGACTCGAAGAGGCGCAAGGCAGCGTCGCAGCAGGACCGCAAGACGGTCCAAGCATAGCGGCAGAGAAGCCGCAAGAAAGCACGAGCACGGCAGAAGAGATGCAGGACGGAAGCGTTATGACCGCAGGCGTGCTGGCAGCGATGCAGGAGTCCCTCAAGGAAGCCTTGGAAGTGGCCAGAGAACAAAGGGTGGACCGTCTGGAGGCGGAGCGTAGGGCGACGGAGGCAGAGAAGAATGCTTTTCGCCTGGCCAGACAGATTCAGGCTTTGATGACAGATATGGACCGCCAGAAGAGACTGCTTAGCGAGAATGCTGAGTCTTTGATCGAGAAGGACGCTGAGTTGAAGCAGCAGCTTGCGATAAATGAAGAGAAGGCGGAACGGGAGCGTGCTATCAGAGAAGAGGCGGAGGCCGAAACTTATCAGGCCCGGGCCGAGGCGTTGGAGTTTCAGGAGAAGCTGAAAGCTGCAGAACAGGAGCTTGAGAAAATTCGTGCCGAGGCTGAGGAGAGTAGCTCGAAGCTGAAAGAAGCTCGCACGGAAATTGAAGGTTGGGAATCACGGCGGAAGCAGTCTTTCTGGAATAGAATTTTGGGGCGTTCCGGATAGGGTGGATAGCCCAAGGCAGCAGAAAGAACGGCGTCACTAAGGCGCCGTTGTTGTTTAAGGAGGCAAGACCGCAGGAGTGCTGCAGAAGGCTTGCAGCCTTCTTGCGGTCTTGCTGCCGTACTGCTGAGTGACCGTGTTTTAGACGCGGAGCGGCTAAAACCGGCTTGGGGGGCTGGCAAGCGGGTACCCACCGAAGGTGGGTGTCGGGGCCTTCGGCCCCGTAACATCCGTCGCGGCAGCGACGGAGAGCCCCTCTTAGGTGACCGCCCAGGCCGTTTCGTGGTGGGCGTGCCAAAGTCGCTGCTGCCCGAAGGGCCTCGTAATCGTGGTCACTCGCGAGAAGGCCGCCGGTACTTTCTCTCTCGTTTGCACTAGCGTACGCGCGGTGAGCGAGGATGGGGCTGAGCAGTGGGATGTGATGCTGGAGTTGATGGGGTAGTACCACTAGAAGTTCGCCTTTTGGCCCAAAAGGCGATCTCTTCCCCGCTACAAGTCCCGCCTACCACCAAAGTGACTTTGAAGCCCGCACGCAAACCCGGCCCCATCTTCGAGGCCCGAAGGGCCGCCATTTGTATTTTCCTACTGACCTCTTATAGGCTCGAACTGGTTCTAAGTGTATGCTCCCTCTGGAACGGGATCGTCGGGTACATAGTCTGAGGTGAAATCTTCGAGGACCAGGCCAGCGATACAAGCGAATCCGGCTGGGTGCTCGAGTAGGTCCCCTCGCACGCGCTCGCCGCTGGCCAATACGAGTATTCTGTCAAGCCACTCGATAGATTCATCGATGATTGCGTAGCCTGCTTCCAGGTCTGAACAGTCGAATTCGCCGTCTTCCCAGATGGTCTCAACGATTCTTCCTTGGAACTTTCCCGTGCCTTGGTACCTCACAGGCACAGTATAGCATCGGTGTTGTCTGGGCTTACGTGTAGCGGCGTGGCTGGGAAGTTACAGTCGGTCCTCCGTGAACCCCGTGGTTACAACGATGGCTGATTTTATTGCCTAGTATATAGGAGAGGAAGAACTCTCAAACTATGAAGCCCTGTTTCGATTCGGCAACGAATCGCACGGGGCTTCTTCTTTTCCAGACTTCAATTTAAGACACAAGGAGAAAGCAAAGGATGTCAAAGAAACAATCACAGGTGCAGCCACGAAGAAAAACCGAGAAATTAAAGAGTCAAAGCACTCGAAAGGGTGCTTTAACTGCCAAGGCCTTGCAATGGTATTCCAAAGGCCTGTCCCTACGAGAAATCGGAGAAAAGATGGACTGCAGCCATCAGCATGTCAAACGCCTGCTCGACACTATAGATTCGTTACCTACTTTCGATTGGTCGGGAGAGCTTCTTTCTCCACAAGAACTTAGAAAGAGGCTCAGATCGATGGCGAAAGAGCATTGCGGCACAATATGGATCAAAGTCTCAAAGCGATACAAGGAAAACTGGATAGAACAATGCCTCGCCACTGTGTTTGAGTCCCCAGAGGACCCTGAAACCAGGACGGAGCTTTTCTCGAAGCTTCTCAGTTCCGGACCTTCGCGTCCTGGACGGCCGAGGTGCCAGGAGGCATCGTCGCTCGATAGTGGCGAGAGGAAGTGGAAAAAGGTTATCCCTATTAGCCAAATCGTTCGTAGACGCGCAGACGGCAGCGAGCTTTCCTACACTGAGGTCCAGGACAGAGTCATGACAGACCATTTCAAGATTCTAGCTGGTCAGTCCGTGGCGAAAACTGCTTTCCGGCCGCGCCGTGTGGCTCCAAACGGAAAACCTTTTGAACCTTGCCCAATTTGCCACCGACTGACTGCCTATTCGGTCTCTTGCATCATTAAGAGAGATGGCGAAATTTTCAGGAAAACTGTTCTGAGCTTTAAGTCTAAACGCTGCAAGGCTGGAAGCTGCGCCGGCAAACGAGTACACGCCCCCACCGAACCAAAGACGTCAGTCGGCGGTAGGGTCAGGCGCGTCTCGACCTAATGTGGTCTCTTTTCGCTTGATTGGCCGAAAAGAGGGAGACTTACGCCCTCTCTGTTTGAGCAAAACGCTTATAGCGCGTATCTCAGAGCTTCTGCTCAAGCAGAGAGAGGTCCAAAAACGGCGATTTAGTCTTGTTTTCGGCTTTGAAAGAGCCCCGGGCGGTCTGCCCGGGGCAAGATGATTGTGCTTCCGCGAAGATTTCGCAGTCGCGACACTCCCTTGGAAGCCTTTTGGGGGGGAGGGGTAGGGCTTCCAAGATCTTTGGAGTTTGTTGTGATGACGGGAATCCCCCTCTCGGTGGGATTCCCGTGAAACACTCGAGCAGAGGCGTGAAACCAAGCGGGAGCTTAGGAGTCTTGACGCTTCTTGAGGAACTCTTCGATTCTGGCGACGGCCTGTTCGCTATCGATTTCAGCGAAAGAGAGCCTGACGGCCTTGCCTTCAATGTAGCCACTGGAGTAGGCGAGCGGGTCGGGAAAGGATGAGGGACGCATTGTTGCGGCATTTAAGCCGTCGCGATATCCGGCTTCCCAACTCTCTGGTTCTTGACGAATCTGCATGGTCAATCTCTCCGGTCATTGTTCGTTCTAGACATCAATCAGCCTTGGAGGCCTAGAAGTAGCGGCAAGGCTCTTCCGGGTCGGTGACCCAGCGCCCGAAGGCGGCCAGGTGGTCCTCATCCCAGCGCTGGGTTTCGGTCAGATTGAAGGGGTGCTCGGTGTGATCCCAGATGTGGAGGAGGAAGGCGAGGACACCTTGCTCGGCTCCGGAGAGGGGGACGCGATCGGGGAGACGGGTAAGATCTTCGGGTTCGAAATCCGCCGGCAGATTGTTCTTGGCCACCTGGTGGGCGATGCGGTGGAAAGAGGTGGCTATTTGACGCCATTCTTGGATTCGGGTCATGGGAGTATTCCTTTCTGGTGTGGGGAGTGTTGTCTTGCTGCTTAGGGATAAATGCGGAGCACTTCTCTTTGATTCTGAGGTGAAATCTCGTTCGATTTGCTGTAACTGGGAGAGCAGGAGGTCTGCCCACTCAAGGTCTCCTAGAGCTCGCGCCTTGGATTCACATTCTTCCAGGAAGAAGTAGTCCTCGATTTCATCGGCTTGTTCGGGATCTAGTGCCGCCCGATAGCGGTTTTCTGAGTTGGATAGGTGGTTTCGCATGATGGTTTCTCCTAAAAAGTGGTAAGGCCGGTCTCTTGCTCGATCAGGTCGTGGAGCATGTCGCAGTAAATATCGCTGTGGCTGCTGACAAAATGCCAGGTGACTTCGGTGTAGGTGATGCCGAGGTTCTTCTTTTTCTTGAACTCGAGCTTTCCAAATTTGACGGTGTAGGTGTCGCTGGGATCGAGGATGATTTGGATGACATTGATTTTGGAACAGCCGCGGATGCGGAACTGGAGACCGTCTTCGAGATCTACGAGGGTGTGGGCACCGAGAAGGGCCAGGGTGGGGACGCCGAGCTGCTGGGCGATGGTTTGGGCAATCATTGTTTGAATTCTCCTTTTGATTGATTGGGATGAGATGAAAAAGGGGGTTACCCCCCGAGAGCGCGATAGTGATGATGCCTGGACTCTGATGAACCAGCGCCGAGATAACGTTCGGTAGTTTTGAGACGACGATGACCGAGACCAGCCTGGACAACCCTGACGGGGGCACCGGATTCATGGAGAGCCGTGGCATGACTGTGGCGTAGAGTGTGAGGAGTGGCGGCAATTTCGAGACCCGCATCCCTGCGATATTTTTGGATGAGTAGCTGGATGGAGCGGACGGAGAGGGGGCAGTGTTTGCTGTTTTGGAACAACGGAGCGGCGGG
>MDSZ01010951.1_pt1 | contig 13977 bp, 5 predicted proteins | sample 811201 | NCBI WGS metagenome assembly MDSZ01 (sample SAMN05326647, study PRJNA326480) | marine metagenome | isolation source: seawater | place: Indian Ocean: North | collected 2010
GTCAGGCAGCTAAGTATATCTATGATATGCAAGGCTTCCGTGCATGGACAGTTTACAGAACAGGTGCTTATAAAAAGTACTTACCAGCTGCCCAAGAAGCTCTAAATTTACTATCTAACTAATCATGCCTTTTGAAGAATATAAAGACGAAAACGGAGAAACTAAAACTCGTTACGTTGCTCCAGAAGGAACAATATCTAAAGAACCAAAGAAAGGTTTCCAGGAGGGTGGAGATTTTGATTTAGGTGCAAGTATTGGCAGAACATTTGGACAAGCTGGTAGAGACTTTGTACAAAATTTATATGATTCTGTTTACGATGAAATAGCTACATACGATCCAACAGGCCCAACAGAAACTTTTAAAAGTTCAAGAACTATAGATGATATACGAAATGAATATGGTACAGATTTATCTCCTAGAGAATTTAATAAAATATTCAACGAAAGAAGAGAAGAATTATTCCCTTCGGATCAGCCAGGAGTAATAGGTAAAGCATTTGATATGCAACCTACTTCCTTTGATAGCCCAGATGCAGACATACCCTTTTTAGGTAAACCATTTGACAATGTTGCACAGAACAATGCAGAACACATGATTGGTGGGTTGCTGGCTTCGATAGGTCAATTTGCATTAGTTGCTAAAGGATTAAAAGCTAAAGGTGTCAAAGTTCCGCAAATACCTTTATTTAAAGGAAGAATGAAAACTAAACTTGCAAGCAAAGCACCTGGAGTAAAAGGTTTTTTTGATAGAACACAAGGTAGATTTATACGAGGTGCGCAAGAAGGTTGGCTTCCTGGAGCAATAAATGACTTTGCGTTAGAAGATCCTTGGGATGGCAATATGGTTAACTTGCTTGCTAGTGGTGTGCCTGATGGAAAATTAAAAAATTTATTAAACGAGTTTGCAGTCACAGAAGATGATACGTTAGCAGAAGCAAGATTAAAGAATGGAGTAGTAGGTACACTTATAGCTGGTCCATTATTAGGAGGTTCACTAGAGCAACTAGGAGGCGGTAAAAGAGAAACCTTAATAATGCTTGACGCTATTGCAGATTATTTTACTAAGGGTGCAAAGGTTGCTAAGAAAGGAAATGCAGCGAGAGGCATAAAAAATCCTTTAAAAGAACTTACAGATCAAGAGACAGCAGAAGTAGGAATTGTAAAACTTACAGGTAGAGAGAAAAAGTCAGCATCAGAACAAGCTGTAGAGATTATCCAGGAGCAAGATAAAATACAAAAAGCAAAAGATTTTCCAGGTACTAGTGGACAGCAACTTAATACAGATGGCATAGATCAAAGCGAAATAGAATTTAACGATTCATTAAATGAATTAGAGCAAGCTAGAAAAAATTTAGAAGTAACAGCATCAAGGTCAAAGTTTATAGCTGAGTCGACAGGCGGTATAGATGAAACAAAAAGTTTAGATTTGCAACCTGTACCTAGCTCAGAACTTGCAACTATTGGAGTAAATGAAATTGCTGTAAATCCACAAAGGTTTCAATTTAAACAAGCAGGGCAAACAAAAACTGGACAAAGCGGATCTTTAGGCGCAATAACAAAATATAATACTGATCTGGCTGGTGTTGTAAGTGTATGGAGAGATCCAGCTGACGGCAAAACTTATGTTGTTAATGGGCATAACAGGTTAGCAGCAGCAAAACGACATCAAATACCAACTGTAAATGTAAGGTATCTTGATGCTCCAGATGCAGCAACTGCAAGAGTAAAAGGTGCTATGCAAAATATTGCAGAAGGTAATGGCACAGGTGTCGATGCAGCAAAGATAATTAGAGAGACAAAGATGGGCGTAGAGGAAATGGTGCAGCAAGGTATCAGCCCTAGCGGTGTAGTTATGAAGAAAGCTATACCTTTGTCGAAGCTACCAGCAGGACTATTTGACCAGGTTGCTACAGGAAAACTTACAGAAGATATGGGTGTAGCAATAGGAAGTAGCAATGCACCAGATCAAGTAATGTTTGACCTGGCAAAAGCTGCAAAGAAGAAGGGTTGGAGTGCAGCTAAGACAGCAGAAGCTGGATTAATAGCAAGACAGTCAAGTGTATTTGAAGTAAAAGATCCTAACGCTTTACCTCTTCTTGGCTATGACACACTTATTACATCTAACTTTGAGAAGCAACTTAATGTACGCATTGCAATTAGGCAGCAGTTAAGGTCAGAAATAAACGCATTAGGAGTTGCTGCAAATACAAAGAAAGCAGGAACATTAACTGACGCAGGGAATGTTATTGATGTTGATGCAAGTAAAGCTGCAAGAGATGAATCGCTCCAGGGAGAAATTGTATTTAACAGACTTGTTGGAACAGAAGGTAAGTTAAGTGATTTAGTTAATGAATTAATTGCGCAAGTTAAAGGAAATAAAAAAGCTGCTACTGTCGTACAAGCCAACATACAAAAAATAAAAACAGTACTAAAAGAAGAAGCAACACTTACAACAACTAAAAAGCAAAACGTGCAAAGAGGAAGAGAGAAACTATCAGAAAAAGAATTAGATAATATTTACGGAACAGATCGAGACCAGGGCGACTTAGATCGTAGGCAGGAAGCTTTGCAGCGAGATGAAGAATTTGCAAGAACAAGCGAAAAAGAACGTATGGATAATTTGGAAATATATAGAGTTGGTTCTGTGTTTGACGAATCGGATCAATATTTAGCAACAAGAAAAGCAGAACTAGAAGCGCAAGGCTATCCGTTAACAAAACGGCAAATATCAAATATTAAAAACAAAGCAATAAAAGGAACTGGTATTAAGCCAGATTTTCCAAATCAAGCTGTTGAGCAAGATTACTATATAAAAACGTACAGAGAGTATGTAAAAAAAGATATAGAGCTACATTCAACAGAATTTTTAGAAAGCATATATAAAAATGGAGAAGAGATAGGAGATGAAAAACTAGCTCAAGCACAAAAAGAATTAGAGGACATATACGGCAAAGCTCTTACTGCGCAAAATAATTCAAGGCGTATGGTAGAAAACTTAGAATACAATTTTATTATTGAAGAACAAAAACGTAGAGCAGGAGTAACTAACAACCCTACAGAAATAAATAAAAAGCCAGATACATTTAATGTTAAACAAACAACAGAGACAGTAGCTACAGGCACATCAAACATTGTTAGAGAGCCAGAACTACCTAAAAGACTGAAAGGAGCTAAGTCCAGGTATCGTCAGATGCGTGTATCTTTTGATAATGACATTGATAAAGCTGTTTATATAGTTACTAAACGACCTAACAGAAGAACAATCGTAGAGTTTGAAGGTGGTAGTAAAAATAATCCAGACTACATTAAATTTTTAATGGATGATAATGGCTTTACAGAGCAGGATATTATTCGCATAGCTGATAGTTTGTATGATGATTTTAAAGCTAACTACAGAGAAGGCGTAGAGTATGTAGCTCAAGCTGGTTACAAGTCACTAGGTTACAAGTCAGGACAGCTAAGTTTAGATCCACTTAACGGAATAAACCCAATACATAAGAGATCCTACGGAACACTAGGTAATGACTATACAGGCATGAATATGCTGAACTATAGAGAGAAGTTTGAGCTATTAGAAGAAATACAAAGAATGGCTGGCAAGGATGTAAATGTACAGTTTGTAGCAGAACTAGAAGGCACGCTTACTGCTAAACAGGCAGCTGACTACGGCTTAACAGAAGGCGATACATATAGCGCAGCTGGAGAATTTATTGCTGGTACAAATCCAGCAGATGATTTAATAATGATTTCTATGTTTAGTAAAGGTGGATATAGAGGTTTTGGTAAGTTACTAAGAACTGCTTTCCACGAATCATTCCATAGAATACAAAAACGATTATTAAGCAAAGCAGATCAAAAAGCTCTTATAGCAGGAGAAAAGGAGATAAGAGAGTTAGCTGCTAAGACTATGCCAGAGTTTAGAGACAGCATCCTTGATGGCACATTAGGTAGACAGGAGGTAGAAGCTATAGCATTTAGTGATTGGTATATGCGTAATACTGATTATCCAAAGGCAACTTGGGCAGAACCATTCAAGAAAATTGCACAGATTATTGAACGCACAGGTAACTTCTTAAAAGGTAGAGGCTATCAAACTTGGGATGATGTATTTGAAAGATCAATGCGTGGAGAGACAGCAGAACAGGCTGTAGCAAGTGACCTTATTGCACCAGCCACACAACTTGCTATTGATCCTCCAGATCCAGATAAACTTGCTAACGAAATAAAGAAAAATATAGAAGCAATAAATAACGGAGATATGAGCATAGAAGAAGCTCTTAAAAATCAGGCAGCAGATGAACCTAGAAGGTTAATTAGTCGCAGCGGTAAAACACAATATGTAGAGACACCTAGCGAACAATTAGCTGCGTCTTACAAAGCATTTAACGATTTAATATATAACCTTACATTTGACAGAGCAGAAGCTACAGGCATAGCAAATCTTGATAAAGCTATGTTGTTTAATCAAGCTGTAGATAAGTTAAGAATGGATGGTGGAGATTCAGATGCAATAATATCAAGCGTAGAAAGAGCATTAAAAGGAGATCCAAGATCAGCAGATGATTTAATTGCTATAGCTACATTGCAACTGCAAACAGATATTGTAAGAAACAAGACAGGAATACAAAGCCAGGCATACTTATCTGCTCCTGAGTCGGAGAAAGGTGTTGAATTGCAAAGATTAAAAGCAATGCTAGGAGAGCAACTAAAACTAGATGTTGCGTATATGAGTGTAATGAGAAAGACAGGTCAAAGATTAAGTATGGGTAAGCTAATGTTTAGGGCAGATGATGTAGATTTATCTGATTTACCTAGCGAAGTAACTCTTAGAAAAGGTACATCTAACGAAGCTGGTGCAAAAGTATTACAAGATGGCTTTGACGTTACCCAGGAGACAGGTGCTATGGGTCAAGCTGTTTACTTTACTACTGACGAAAATAGCATAAAAGTAATGGATGGTTACGATAACGCAGAAATATATGGCGATTTAATTAACGACATAAAAATATTAGACCTATCTGCAATGAATAAAAGGTTAACTGATCTAGTAACTGACTTAGGATTAGGCAAGGTAAAGAAAACTAAGAACGGATTAGAGTTAAATCCTGCACAAATAGAAGGTATAAAAGCGTACTTAGCAGATAGAGGTTACGCAGGAATAAGGTACGAACCTAGAGATACTGGTCGCCCTAATGCACCAGCTGACGAAATAGCTATCTTTGACAATAATTCTGCTAACAGAATAGTAGGATCTGACGCAAGCGTACCTCCTAGCGCAACTCCAGAAGCACCAAAAAGAACTTTATTAGAGCAAGCTATTGCAAAATCAGAGGATTTGTTAAACGATAAGTTAGATCCGAAGTTACTAGATGCTATAGAAAGCGGAGAGCTAACGCAGGAAGCAATAGAACTTGGAGATGTCATGGTAGCTATCTCTAACTATTCGCAAAAAAATAGAGGATTCAACAAGCACATATCCGATTTAATAGAACAAACTCCTAAAGGTGGACTGACACAAAGAAGGTTACTTAACTTCTATCGAGGAGCAATATTACTGTCAGGAGAAACTACATGGAAAATGATGATAGGTGGTTTATATAGAGCAGCTACATTGCCTGTCATACAAACTATGGGAGGCTTTACCAGAGGCGTAGGTCAATCTATAACAGGAAATAAAGCAGAGGCATATAAGAGTTTTAGAAGAGCAAGATTAGGAGCAATGATATATGGACAGTATTACCAAAACTTAGGTAACGCTTTCCGTTTAATGGGCGCAACATTAATGGAAAACGAAACTTTTGGTAACTTAGGTGTAGATCAGATGCAGTTAAGAACTAATAGCAGATTTAATCCTACTGACCAACTTAGCCTGGGAAGCGATGAAGTACAGGTAAGCAAGAAAAGTGATATATGGCACGCAGATCCAAACAATAAAAACTTTTTTGCTAATGCTGCATTAAGAGTTTTAAGTGCTGTACCTAAAGCTACAGGTCGTTTAGCTGGTGGTGTAGATACATTTATGAGTTCATTAGTTGGACCAAGTATGGAATATGTCAGATTCTTAGACCAGGAGTTATATCATGCAGAGACAGTATTAGGTATGCGCCCTGGATCTGATGAAGCATTTAATTATGCAAGTGATAGGGCTGTTGAGTTAGTTAAGGCAGAGATGGTAGATGTAACACTTGCTAATGGTAAGAAAATAGAAAATGGTGCATTAACTGGACAAAATGCTAGATATATTATGGATTGGGTTAACTTTACTGACTCACTAGATGTTGTACCAGCACCAAGAACATACGACTATGGCGTAAGAAAAGCTAGAGAAAGTGGTATTACAGATCCATTAGATGTACATAACTTTGCAAATAAATATGTAAATGAAGGTAGCAATATATTTAACCAGGGTGGTGTAGCTGGTGGCATGGCAAAAGCATCGCAAGCTGTAGGACTTGTACCAAAAGCATTAGGAAACGTAGTAGAAAACTATCCTGCATTTGGTCTTATATATCCACTACCTAGAGGACCAATAAATATTATTAAAGCAAGTGCAAGAGCATTTCCTATTACTGCGCCATTTGTAGATACATTTTGGAGAGATATAACTTCAGAGGATTTATTTACAAGAGATAGAGCTATAGGAGAAATGGCATTAGGCACTACAACACTAGCTGGTGGTATAGCATTGCTATCTACAGGATTGGTTGAGTTTACTGGCTTTAGGTCTACTAACTATAGGAACAGAGAAGTTGGACCAGAAAGTGTAGAAAGAGGTAGAGAACCTATGAGTATAAGATTTAAGAATCCATTTAGTGATAGCGAAGAATGGACACCCTGGTACTCACTACAAACCTTTGATACATTAAGCAATATTTTTGGTGCAATAGGTGAATATGTAGAAGTTGGCAACAGCCTTACAGAAGAAGAAAAAGAAGTAGAAAGCTCTATAGTTGCAATGAAGATTGCACACGTTGCAAGAGCATTAGGTATGGGTCAATTTAGCAAACAGATACTATCAAGTATTACTGAACTCTTTGACGTTGTAGCTGGATTTGATGAAGATGCTGCAAGAAGAATGAAGAAAGGTAAAACTGGTGCATTTAGTAGATACATAGAAAGAAAACTATCATCATTGCTAGTACCAGCTGCTATTAGAAAAATTAATATAGGAGAAGCAAGAAGAGATATTGTAGCTAGTGAACTACCTTTTCCATTTAATGTTGTATCAAATACCGCACAAAGAATACAATTACAAATTCCTGGAGGAAGAGAAGGGCTGCCACCTGTATTACATAACTACTCAGGAGATCCTATAGACGACAGAGATTACGCTGGTACAGGTGCAATACCAGAAGATATGCCTTGGCTAAAGTTCTTTTACAAGATGCTTACACCTACTTCTGCATTTCCTAGTCGTACAAAATCTACACATCCTGTCGATGTAGAACTAAGCAAACTATATGGTAAAGGCTCTAACTACAAGCCCTGGAATGATAATATTTTTAATTTGCCAGGCAAAGTTCTTAACAGGGAAGAATTAAATAGACTGATAACTATAGGTACAAAAGAAATTAAAAACGAAGCTGGTAATACTTTATGGGAAGAACTTACAGCATTAGTCACAATAGATCCAGTTTATGCCTCTCTGCCGTATGATGTTAGCAGCGATGTTGAAAACCCCAGAATGACGATGATTAAAAATGTCGTTGCTGAGTTTAAAGAAAAAGCAAAAATTAAATTTTTAGAAGAAAGGCCAGACATAAACAGCCTTATAGAAGAAAGAGATCAAAAGATCATTGATAAACAATACACAAGAGATAGACTAAATAGTATGAACGACAAACAAAGTCGCAATGATTCTAACCAGTTCCTAGCTCAACTTAACTAATGGCTTTCGCACAACGCATAATAACTAGCAACTCAGCTGGAGATCAAGAGTTTACTTTTACCTTTGACTACATCAAAGAAGAACATATAAAAGTATTTGTTAACTTTGTAGAAATAAATCAAGGAACAGGAAGTAACGAATTTCAAGTAATAACTAATACAACACCAAAAAAGATAAGTCTTAACACAGGCTTATCGGCAGATAATACCAGAGTAGAAATAAAAAGAATATCATCATTATCTACACCATTAGTTAATTTTGAAGATGGTTCGACACTTACAGCAGCTGATTTAGATACAGCAGAGAAACAAAGTTTATTTATAGACCAGGAGTTAGATGACGCACTTAAGCAAGGTGTATCTATAGATCCAACTACAGGTTTACCTACACTTAGTAACCAAAGATTAACTAATGTCTTAGATCCAGTAAATGCCCAGGATGCAGTAACTAAAGCGTACTTAGAAAGAAGTGGCAGTATTACGTCAACACAAATTGCAGACGGAACTATTGTTAATGCTGACGTAAACGCAAGCGCAGCTATAGCTGGTACTAAAATATCTCCTGATTTTGGCAGCCAAAATATTGCTACAACTGGAACTGTTGATGGAAGAGATGTATCTGCTGATGGTACGAAATTAGATACGATTGAAACGTCAGCTAAAGACGATCAAACAGGAGCAGAAATAAAAACTTTATATGAAGCGGAAAGTAATACAAATGCTTTTACTGACGCTTTGCTTGCAAAGTTAAATGCTATTGAAGCAAACGCAAAAGACGATCAAACAGTATCAGAAATAAAAACACTTATAGCTGGTAGCCCTTTAGACGCTAGTCATCTTGCAGCAAACTCAGTTGGTAGCAGTGAAATAGTAAATAGCTCAGTTACCAATAATAAATTAGCAAACGCAGAGTTAGTAACTTTGGCAGGGATGCAATCAGGTACAGCTTCTAAATTAGCTGACAGCACAGCCCTTACGTCTGATATTGCCGATTTAAACCAGTTAGATGGTATGGCAAAACAGACTACTATAACTGATGATGATACAAAGTTTCCTACCTCTGGTGCTGTTGTAGATTATGTAAGTAGTCAGTTAGATGATATTGGTGGTTTTGAATCTATAGCTAATGAATTATCATTTCCTAATACACAAGCACCCAATGGCGTATCTATAAGTATTGCTGACGCAGCAGGAATAGTCGTTAATGGTAGTGGAGTAAGTACGACAGCTAGAACATTAAACGGAACTACTGTCACGATAAACAATATACCTTCTAATTTCCATAGCTCAACAATAGCTTCTGGCATAAGGTTTATTGTTACTTCTACAGGTAGCGGACAAATTTATAACTACCATAAAGCTACGCTTTCAGAAAGTGACCTTGTTAGCCTTAGTGGAGATATAAATGATTTTAATGAAAGATATAGAATAGGCTCTACAAACCCTGATACTAACAATGATTCAGGAGACTTATTTTTCAATACAAGTACAGGTAAGTTATTAGTTTATAACGGAACTAATAGTGCTTGGGAGGAAGCACAAAGTATTGGTAACTTTTTTATATCTACACTTAGCCCTGCATTTGATAACAGCACTCAAAATTTTACAATTACAAATGCACCTACAAATGCACAACAGATACTTTTAAGTATTAATGGTGTCATACAAAAGCCTAATAGCGGTACATCTACTCCTTCAGAAGGATTTGCTTTAGACGGCAGTACAGTCAAGCTGGCTGCGGCTCCTGCTAGTGGATCAGAATATTTTGCAGTTGTAATAGGATCTACAGTAAATATTGGTACTCCAAGCAACAACACAGTAACAAGTGCTATCCTTCAAAACGGATCAGTTATTGAAGCTAAACTAGGAAGCGGTGCGGTAACAAGAACTAAATTAAATCTTGTATCTACATCTTCTGCTCCTGGACTAGAAGTAAAAGGTGATGGTACTTCTGACGGATATTTACAACTTAACTGTAGTCAGAATAGTCATGGTGTAAAAATAAAATCCCCACCGCATAGTGCAAATCAAAACTATACTCTTACACTTCCAAGTGCATTGCCAGCAGGAGAAGGTTTTTTAATTAGCGATCAAAATGGAAATACTAGCTTTACTACTGAAGTAGGTCTTATTAGCGATCAATTAAGAGTTCACGATCTTTATTTAGGTAGAGATTCTAGTAATAATGATCCTGTTATTCAACCAGCAGCACAAGCAAATATAACTTTAAGATGTGGTTCTACGCAAGCTGGAACATATACATCTATTTTAGATGGTTCTGGATTGCAACTTGGTAGGAACACACAGTATGTAAAGCTTAAAGCACCAGCAGATCAAACAGGACAATCAAGTTATGATTTTACTTTTCCTATAAGCGGTGGTAGTAATGGACAGTTTTTGAAAACTGATGGAAACGGAACTACGTCTTGGGGTACTGTTGATTTAACTTCGTTAAGTGCATCTAATTTAACTTCTGGTACTGTTCCTGATGCTAGATTTCCTGCAACCTTACCAGCTGCTAGCGCAGCTAATTTAACTAATATTCCTGCTGCAAATATTACTGGAACATTGCCAGCTATAGATGGATCTAACCTTACAGGGTTATCGGGAGTATCTGTAGCTAGCCAGGCAAACAATAGACTTATAACTTGCACAGGAACAAGCGACAGTTTAACTGCTGAAGAAGGATTAGAGTTTGTACACGTTAACGGAGTTGATCCTACATTTACTTTCAAGCGTCTTTCTGCTGCAAGTGGTAATGACAATATCTACACAGAGTTACGTTTTCTAAACTCTAGTGGCACTGTTATGGGTCAAATTATATGTAGAAGAGAAAGTAGTACTGATAATGCTTATTTAGATTTTGAGACAAAGAACGACAGTCAAAACTCCCAACCTTCAATGCGAATTGCAGGAACTACTGGTACTGCATATTTTGTTGGTAATCTTGGAAGAGCTAACAATAACCAACCATCATATTTCAGTAATGCAATTTTTGGTGGTTCGACTATTCCTAGTGCAGTAACTATTAAAGCCTTACCAGATGGTGGAGAAACTGGTTTGCTTATTAGGGGTACAAGTATGGGAGGAGGGTCTACCGATATTAATTCCTGTATAAGAGTTGATGCTACAGCTAGTAGTAATAACGCACAGCAATATGGAATCTATGTTAAAGGTAAACAACAGAATGATAAAGATACTGGTGGAATTTATGCAGATGTTTATGGTAGCTATTCAGAAACGTATGTTTATCGTGGTCACTTACAAAAACAAGTTGGTGCATATACTATTGGAACTACATTTCATAGTAAGATAACTGAAACCAGTTCTGGTGGTGCTTCATATCACATGAGATGTTATGATGGCAGTAATTTAAAATTAAGAATAGAAAGAGATGGAGATATAGATAATACTAATAACAGTTATGGTTCATTATCTGATATTAAATTAAAAGAAAATATTGTAGATGCTAAATCTCAATGGGATGATATAAAAGCATTGAAAGTAAGAAACTTTAATTTTAAAGATGATCCTAATAAAGTAAAGATGCTTGGTCTTGTTGCACAAGAAGCAGAAATTGTATCGGCTGGTTTAGTTAAAACTAATAATGATCTTGAAACAGATAAAGATACTGGTGAAGGTAAAGTTACTGGTCAAACAAAATATTTAAAGTATTCGATACTTTACATGAAAGCTATTAAAGCATTACAGGAAGCGCAAGTTAGAATAGAAACATTAGAAACCAAAGTAGCAGCATTGGAGGGTGCGTAAACTATGGCATTAACTAAAGTATCTACACCTGGAATAAAAGACGAAGCTATTACATTAGCTAAGTTATTGCATGGTACATCATCTAATGATGGTAAATTCTTAAGAGCCAACAATGGAGCAGATCCTACGTTTGAAAATATTTCACAGTTTACAACCCTTACTGAACACGTTGGTGCTGATGCTAGTAACAGGTCTGCTGGCGATCTTATTATTGAAGGAACTGATACTGACAGTAGCGGTTCTGTAACTGATGACGATAGGACTATATATGATAAAAGTTTAAATAAATTTAAGTTAGGAAGAAACGTAAAACTTGAAATTGGATTCTTAACATTACAAACTAAATTACAAGCTACAAATCATAATAACGGACACATTATACAATATTCTGCACATCTTAATATGACTACTGGTGCAGATATTTGGCTTAGTACTGTAGGAAAAAGAGTAGTTATTGGTACTTCTGATACGGCTAACCATGAAGTAGCAAGCTTCCAATGTTCTGCTTCTGGTGCAAGTCAACATGGTTTTGTAGCACTAAATTATGTAACAGCAAACTATGGTCAAAGTACCAGTATGGTACAAAGGCTGTTAACAACACAAACAGGTTTAACTTTAACAGGTGACGTAATACCAGCAACTACTCAAGCACATGATCTTGGTAGTTCTTCTAAAAAGTGGAGCAATATTCACGCTGATTATTTTTATGGTAGTGGAGCAAATCTAACTAGCTTACCAGCGGGTCAACTTACAGGAACTGTTGCAGATGCTCGCATATCAACTCTTACAGCATCAAAGTTAACTGGTGCATTACCAGCGATTGACGGATCTAATTTAACTGGTATTAGTTCTGTAGGTGGAGCAACAGGTGTTGATTTTAACGATGGTGTAAAAGCTAGATTTGGAACTGGAAATGACGGTGAGATATTTCATAACGGCACAGACTTTCACATAGATGGTGAAGCATCTGGTGGAGCAACTAGAAATATATACATTACAGGAGGTTCAGTTAACGAAAAAGTAATTGAACTTAGAAGTAAAGATAATGAACCTCATGTTAGATGTTATGGTGACGGAGCAGTGGAGATATACCATAACAACGAGAAAAAGTTTATTACCACAGGTACTGGAGTTAGAATTGAAAATACAAGTAGTCCTTTAACTACCGCAAACTCAAGTGCTAATGAATTTGTTGTAACAGGTGATGGTGCAATGGGTATGACTTTGCATACTACTAACACATCAAGTAACTGTGGTATTCATTTTGCAGATGGTACATCAGGTAATGCGACATATCGAGGAACAATAATTTATCGTCATTTACACGATCAATTAAGATTTAGTGTAAACGGAGGTACTCTTGCACAGCAAATAAACTCCGACCTAACAGTATCTTTTCAAAACACTATATATGCTTCAAGTTTTAGTACAGCTTCTGATCTTACTCTTAAATCAAATTTAGTTCGTTTTACTAATACACTTGATAAATTAAAAGAACTAAATGGATATACATTTGACATGAAAGTTGGTGAAGCAAAAGATATAACAATAGCTTCTGCTGGTATTATTGCTCAAGATGTTGAAAAAGTATTTCCAGAGTTAGTAAGTACAGAAACAGGCTCAGACTACAAAACAGTTCAATATAATGGATTGATAGGTGTGTTAGTAGAAGCTGTTAAAGAGTTAACAACTAAGGTTGCAGCATTAGAAGCTGCTTAGTTTTTGTCAATAGTTGATAAGGCTGCTAAACTTACAACAGGCAAACCTACCACTTAATTATTATGGCTAGACCAACAACACAAGAATTACTTGAAAAGCAAAAAGAAATTGCTGAAAAGTTTAATGCTCAACAAATAGAGCAAGATAAATTAAAGCAAGAATTTGACAAAATTACTGCTGTTATCGCTGACAGACAAGCAGGAGAAGCAGAAATAGCTGCAAATGTAGCAGCTGAAACTTGCCCTGCACCAGAAGTTGCACCAGCTTCTGTAGATCCTGCTCCAGAAACAGACGCAGTTACTGTAGAAAGAGGTACATAGTTATGCCTCTTAAAGGTAATCAAAGAAAAATAGATGCCAACAGGGATGGTAAAATAACACGCAAAGATTTTAAACTCTTAGCGAAAAAGAAAAAGAAAAAGAAAAAATAGATGGAAATAAATCTGCCTGATTTACCAGATACAGATTTTATCCTCGTTCCACCTAGAACAATTTTCTATCCACCTGTGGCAGAGATCCCTTATTTAGATCCAATCCTTCTACCTTCTCTGGAACAGGTACAGTCGGGACTTGGGGAAGATCAGGGATCTTCTGCTGAAGA
>MDSZ01088799.1_pt1 | contig 13977 bp, 15 predicted proteins | sample 811201 | NCBI WGS metagenome assembly MDSZ01 (sample SAMN05326647, study PRJNA326480) | marine metagenome | isolation source: seawater | place: Indian Ocean: North | collected 2010
GCATACGCGCCTGGAAGGACTCGAACCTCCGACCCTATCGTTCGTAGCGATATACTCTAATCCAACTGAGCTACAGGCGCATAATTTCGGGGTGATAGGATTCGAACCTACGACCTACTGGTCCCAAACCAGCCGCGCTACCAAGCTGCGCTACACCCCGTTAGCTAGTGATCATTATACCTATACTAAAAATTTATGAAATATGTCTAATGTTTTAATTTCCATGTTGCACCGCTAGATCCATCTTCAACTATTACGTCCATTGAAAGTAATTTATCTCTAATTCTGTCAGCAGTATTAAAATCTTTATTCTTCCTTGCAGTTTCACGCTCAGCCATAAGCTCATTGATTTTTGATATTTCATCAGCAGAGAGCTTTTTTGCAAAAGTTGAAAGTGTTGGAAGCCCTAAAAGCTCACAATTGAATTTTAATTTATTTATTTCTTCATTTTTGATGAGGGCGGACTTAGCTTGTGTCTGTAAATACTTTATAGCATTTGGGGTATTCATATCATCACATAATATTTCAAGAAATGCATCATCCCTTTGTGATTCTAGTTCTTCAAGTTTCTCAAAAGGTCGCTTTATTTTATTTAAAATATTTCTAGCATTAATAATTGTATCATTAGTCCAATTTAGTGGCTGTCTATAGTGAGTAGCCATAAGGGCAAGTCTTATTTCTAATGGATTATATTGATTCAGAATCTCTGATACCAATATCACATTACCTAATGATTTTGACATTTTTTTCTTATTAACTAAAACGATTCCATTATGGAACCAATAATTACAAAATTTTGAATCAGAACAACATGATCCTTGGGCAATTTCATTTTCATGATGTGGAAATATTAAATCATTTCCACCTCCATGTAGATCTAATGTCTCATTCATACCAATAATATTTTTTATCATGCTTGTGCATTCAATGTGCCAACCAGGTCTACCAAATCCCCATGGACTCTCCCAACCATAATTTGAATCAATAGATGGTTTCCATAATACAAAATCTTTAGGATTTCTTTTAAATGATTCAGGTTTGACTCTTGCCCCATCAATTAAGTCATCAGAAATTTTCTTCGATAAGGCTCCATAATCAACAAAAGATGTGGTGTCAAAAACGACATGTTTTTCAGAAATATAAGCGGATTTATTTTCGATAATCTTTTCAATTACAGAAATAATATTATTTATATTTTCAGTTACTTTAGGCTCTAAAGTAGGTTTTAGCATATTCAGATCTAGCATGTTGGTTTGGTATATTGTAGCTATATCTTTTGTAAGGTCCTCAATAGATATATTTCTTTTTTTTGCTTCTAAGATAATCTTGTCATCAACATCTGTGAGATTTCTAATATACTTTACCTTCTTATAGAGACAAGAAAGGAGGCGGAAAAATAGATCTCCCGTGAGAGCGGCACGTGCGTTACCTATATGAGGACTGCTGTATACAGTTGGTCCGCAGACATACATATTCACGCAATGCTTATTGTTAGGTATAAATAAATCTTTTCTATTTGTAAGTGTATTGTGGATGTACAAATTCATTTAATGTATTATAAATCAGAGTGTAAAATATGAATAAATTTAGTTATCTTTTGCTAATATTTTTTATTTTAAGTGTAACATCATGTGGTACAAATATACATGATATTAAAAATACTAAGGAGACAAAATTGATAAAACTTTCGACAAATCAAGGGGATATTACAATAGAGCTTTTCGAGGATAAAGCACCAGAAACAGTAGCAAATTTCCTGAAATATACATCAGACGGAAAATATAGAGAAACTATCTTTCATAGAGTTATACCGAATTTTATGATTCAAGGTGGTGGACATCTCCAAGATATGTCACAGATTGATACATTCGACCCTATAATTAATGAATCAAATAATGAAATCAGTAATAAAAAAGGGACGATAGCCATGGCAAGAACAAGTAGTCCAAATTCTGCTACATCACAGTTTTTTATTAACCTCAGAGATAATGAATTCCTTGACAAGGTTAATGCGGCAGACGGAGTTGGATATTGTGTATTTGGTCAAGTTGTTGAGGGAATGGAAATTGTTGAACAAATCGGAGTAGTTCCAACAGGTAATAATGCAGGGCATTCTGATGTTCCAATTGAAGCTGTTGTTATCAAAGATGTGAGTGTAATCAAATAACATTATATGGCTATACATTTTATTTCAGATTTACATCTTGATAAAAGTAGATCAGAAGTAAACAGTTATTTCTTAAATTACTTATCTAGACTTGATAAGAAAGTAACAGATCTATATATCCTTGGTGATTTATTTGAATATTGGATAGGAGATGATGATCCCATGGATGGTCTTGCTGAAATTAAATCGGCTCTTTATAATTTAGGGGATAAAATAAATATATGGTATATGCACGGAAATAGAGATTTTCTAATATCAAATAAAATTTGTTCACAATTTAATATGAATTTAATTACTGACCCAACTATAATAAACCAAAATAATATAAAAATTCTTTTAATGCATGGGGATACTCTTTGCATCGATGATATAGATTATCAAAATTTTAGAAAAACTGTTCGCTCGAAAAAGTGGCAAGAGGCTATGTTATCTAAAAGTTTAGAAGAGAGATTAAGTATAGCAAGTAATTTAAGAAAAAAGAGTCAATTAGCCAATAAAGGAAAAAGTGAAGAAATAATGGATGTCAATCATAATGAAGTAATCAAAGTACTAGAAAAGTATAAACCTGATGTATTAATTCATGGACATACGCATAGACCTAATATACATCAGCATAATTTTGATAGTTACACGGCTCATAGATATGTTTTAGGTGATTGGTATAATAGATTTTTTGTTCTAACACTCGATGATAGTAAGTTTTCAATCATGAAAGGAATATTAAAATAACTTATCGCCATTAATTTCGATATCAGGATACTGCTTAGTAAAGATTGTCTTAATTATTTTTCTTAAAACCTTTATCTCATTTTCATCGGTCAATAAGTTTTCTAGGAACATCTTAAGTGAATTGCCACTGATAGTATTTTCTATTGAATTTTCATTCGATGATTTTCTAAAGCCAAAATTATCGTCGTAGAAATATGATTCATCATTTATTATTAAAGTATCTGATGCAATATCTAGTCCATAACCAAGGTATTCTAATAACTCTTTTTCAAATATTAATGCTAATCGATATAAGGTGTCTGTTGAATCTTTAATTTGTATCAAAAAATCCCGATATCTAGTATATATTTTTTCATAGTCATTACCGTATCTAACTGTTTTATAGACTAATTCATTAATATAAAGACCTAGTAAATAATATTTTTTGTCAAATTCAAATCTATTTACAAGCTCAAATTTTGAAATGATTGGAAGCTCGTATTTTTGATTAAAAGTAAATTGATACTCATTAAATAATGAAAAATTATACTTGTTCTTATTTCTTTCCTTTCCTTTAAATAATAGAGAATAAATACCTCGTTCAGAGGATAGAATACTTACAATTGAGGATGTTTCCTTATACTTTCTATTGTGTATTAAAAATCCATTATCTAAAGTTATCATTTATTTAAGATATCCTAGTTCTTTCAAAATTTTTGCATCGTTTTTCCAATTATCTCTAACTATGACATATAGATTCAGATGTATTTCCTTGCCAAGCATTTTTCTTATTTTTTTTCTTGATTTTATACCAATATTTTTAATCATCTCTCCATTTTTACCAATAATTATTTTTTTGTGATTATCCTTACTCACAATAATATCGGCTTTTATAGAAATATTCTTTGAAGACTTATTTAATTCCAACAAATGAACAGCTGTTTCATAAGGTAATTCATCTTTTGTCAAATCAATAATAGATTCTCTAATTAATTCCTGACATATATTAGTATCATTCGAAGGATCGATAAAATTTTTATTATTATTTTTAACACTAATAGTTTTTAAAATTAAAGTCATAAGTTTATCAAGATTAATTAGTTTTGTAGCTGATATTTCAATAATAGAATAATAATTTAAAAAATCTTCAGTTAAATATTTATTACTATTGTTTTTAAGATCAGTTTTATTTATACATATCACTATGTTCCTATTATTAGATTTTATAAGATCTATGAGTGCTCTTTCATGATCATAATTATCTAACGGTGTGGTTACTAACAAAATTAAGTCACTCTCTAATATATATTTTAACGAATTAGTCTTCATGGATTTAGAAAGTAGATTATTATCATTTATAGATGTTCCAGGGGAATCTATAAAATGGATTTTATTTTTATTATAAATAAACGAATGAATTGTTGAAAGACGCGTTGAATGTATTTTATCTGATACTAGTGCGGAGTGATTGTTTATTAGAGAATTTATAAGTGTTGATTTACCTACATTACTTCTTCCTATAACTAATATCTTAAATTCACGCATTTAATTTTAAATAAATAGAACTTGCTAAATCCTGTTGACCATCTTTTACTTTATCTGTATGAATACTTTTTTGTATTTTTAAATCTGGAAGCGAACATATGACTAGATATTTTTTATCCTTTCTGTTAGATTTCTTTGTAGTATAAACCGGTAAGGTCAGGCATTTAGATTGCAAGTATTCCTGCAACATAGTCTTTGAGTCTTTATTTGCGAGACTTTCATCCAAAAGAGGTATAAATATATGATGGACTATTCTAGCAGCTTCATCAAAATTACTATCCAAGTATATTGCTCCAATTACTGCCTCAAATACGTCAGGGTATACATTTTTATGTACAAATTTGTCATTGAGTAATAAAAAGATATTGTTTAAATTAAGATTGAGAAATATCTTAGATAAAGTCGAGGACTTTACTAGGTTTTGCCTGATAACAGTAATCTTTCCTTCGGAAGATTCGGGATATGTTTTATATAATAGATCAGTAATAGCTAATTGTAATACAGAGTCTCCGAGCAATTCCAATCTCTCATAATTATCTTTTGAACTACTCTTATGTGTTAAAGCAGATTTAAAAAAGTTAATACTACTAACCTTATAGTCAAAAGATTTACGAATATTTTTTTTAATTATATTTTCTAAATCAGTCAATGTGATTGCCTATACGATCAAATGCACTGTAATAACTGTCTGAATTCCAAAACATCCAAATATAAAATGCTTTACCCACTAGATTTTCTTTTGGAACTGGTCCCCAATATCTACTATCATTTGAATTGTCTCTGTTATCACCTAAAACGAAATATGTGTCTTTTGGGACTTTATAGGTAAAGTTGTATGTTCTCGCATTCTGATTAAGAACTAAATATTTTTTATTTTGGTTATTTTCATAATATACACTCCCCCCAGATATTTCTATAGGATCAAAATTATGATCAGGGTATTCAATTATTTCATTTTTGATACCATTAACATATATTACTTTGTCTCTATATATAATTTCATCACCAGGAACACCTATTACTCTTTTAATATAGTTTATACTCTTATTTTCAGGATATTTAAACACAACAACATCTCCCCTAGCTGGAGTCTCATTTTCAATTAACACGTAATTTGTCAGAGGTAGTTTATATCCATATATATTTTTATCTACAAGTATGAAGTCACCGACCATCAATGTTGGTATCATAGATCCAGACGGTATTTTATATGGTTCGATGATAAATGATCTTATTAATAATACAGCTAATAAGACAGGAAAAATAGATGATGAGAATTCAATAAATGAATTTACTTTATCCTCATTAGTATTAAAGAACTTTATTATACCTGTTATTAATGTCGCTATAACAAGTATTAATGTAAAGTCCATAATGTTTATTCCGTAGTTGATAAGAACTTATAAAATGCTTCTCTTGGTATTTCTACATTTCCAATTTTTTTCATTTTTTTCTTACCTTCTTTTTGTTTTTTAAGTAATTTCATTTTCCTAGTGACATCGCCGCCATATAGTTTTGCAGTTACATCCTTTCTATAACCACGAATCGATGTAGAAGAGAGTATTTTAGATCCAACACACCCCTGAATTGTTATTTCAAAATTTTGTCTTGGTATAAGCTTCTTTAGATTCTCTATCAATTCCCTAGATCTTCTATAAGAGTTGTCTTTATGAAGTATTTGCGATAATGCATCTACTTTCTTTTTATTTACTAAAATATCTAAACGAATCATCTTACTCTCTTGATAGTCAATAATATCATAATCATATGACGCATAACCTTTTGATGACGATTTTAAAGTATCAAAAAAATCATAAATAATTTCTGATAGGGGTATTTCGTAAGAAATTTCTACCATATTAGACCTGTACGTTAGATCTTTTTGAGTACCTCTTTTATTTGTGCATAACTCGATGACAGGTCCTAGATATTGTTGAGGTGTTACTATTGAAATAAGTGCGATTGGTTCATAATAACACTTAATTGAATTATCATCGGGTAAATCACTAGGCTTTCGTATATCATAAACCTCACCTTTTTTATTTTCGACTCTGTATGTTACAGATGGAACTGTCATCAAAAATTCTAGATTATATTCCCTTTGAACCCTCTCTCTAATAATTTCCATATGTAGTAAACCCAGAAAGCCACATCTAAAGCCATGCCCTAATGATTGAGAGCTCTCGGGTTCATAAGTAAATGAATTATCATTAAGAGATAACTTATCTAAAGCTTTTTTTGATTCCTGATAGTCATTTGAATCAACAGGATAAAAACCAGAGTAAACTCTTGGTTGTATTTTTTTAAATCCAGGTAGCGCTAATGATGAATCATCTTTTGATAGTAAAATAGTATCCCCAACCGGCGCAGAATCGAGTGTTTTAATAGATGCAATCATAAAACCAACTTGACCTGATGATAGTGACGGTAATTCAGTCATATCAGGGTTAAAGATACCAAGTTTATCAACAACAAACTCCCTTTTATTCGAAAATACTTTTATTCTATCTTTCGCTTTTATTGATCCTTCAATTATTTTTACTAAAACGACTATGCCGAGATAATTGTCAAACCAAGAATCTATTATAAATGCTTTTAATAAATTATCAGGAGATCCAGTAGGTTGAGGGACATTAGCTATAATTCTTTTGACAAGCTCATCTATGCCTGTCCCTGATTTCGCGCTTACACAAACTACCTCACTCATATCCGTTTTAAGTAAATTACATATATCTTCTTTTACGGATTCTACATCTGCAGAAGGTAAATCTATTTTGTTTATAACCGGAATAATAGTTAGTCCCAAATTTCTTGCCATATTGTAATGTGCGATTGTTTGAGCTTCTAAGCCCTGGGTAGCGTCAACTAAGAGTAAAACTCCATCGCAAGCAGATAACGATCTAGAAACTTCATATGAAAAATCAACATGTCCCGGTGTATCAATAATATTGATGTTATATTCTCTATTAGAATGATTCACGTTTAGACTAACAGTCTGTGCCTTTATTGTTATTCCTCTCTCTCTTTCCAAATCCATAGAATCAAGGATTTGCTCCTTCATTTGTCTAGAAGTAATAGAACCATGTTTCTCAATAAGTCTGTCTGCAAGAGTAGATTTCCCATGATCTATGTGTGCAACTATAGCAATATTCCTAATATTCATTATTGCCCTATGATATATCAGAGGACACAAACATCAAATTATTTAGATATCTTTAGTGCAATAAATAATGGGGTGGCTTGCCTATAAACCAGTAAATTTACATAGGAATTATTTTTAGATTTTTTTATAACATTAGAAAAGTCATCCACATTTCTAATTATTTTATTATTTATTTTAGTAATTATATCGTTTTTCTTGATATCATAATTATTATTGATACTTTGATCTACTTCAGTAACTAAAACACCTGATGCTACCTGATATACTTTTTTCTCGTTAGGGGATAAGTTTTTTACAGAAATGCCAGAAAAAGAGTTAGATATAACTTTCTTTGCATCTAAAGATGCAATTTTGTCTTCAGTTGGTAATTCTTCAAGTTTGACAGATATGTTCATGATTGACTTATTTCTCATGATTTGTATTGAATAAGATTTACCTACACTGGATTGACCTACCACTAAAGGAAGATCAGTAGATTTATTAATTTCAATACCATCAAATTTTAAGATAACATCTCCTTGTTTGATGAGAGCCTTCTCAGCAGGACTATTCGTAAGTACCTTACTCACTAAGGCGCCTTTAGATTTTTTCATACCAAAGCTTTTCGCTAGGTTAGAATCTATCTCTTGAATATAGACACCCAGCCATCCTCTGCTTACCTTGCCCTTTGTTTTCAATTGGTAATAGACATCATTCACAGTGTTTGATGGAATTGCAAAAGATACGCCCATAAATCCGCCTGTTCTGCTGTAGATCTGAGCATTCACACCTATCACCTCACCAGATAAATTAAAGAGGGGTCCGCCTGAATTTCCAGGGTTGATCGCTACATCTGTTTGAATATAAGGAACATAATTATCACCAGCCAGTTTTCTCTGTTTACCACTAACAATTCCTGCTGTGACCGTCTGGTTAAACCCAAAAGGTGATCCTATAGCTAAAACCCATTCACCTAATTTAACATTATCCTTTGAGGCAATCTTGACTACAGGTAAATTCTTTGCATCTATTTTCAGTAATGCTAAATCGCTTCTTTTATCTGAACCTATTAATTTTGCATCATACGTATTTTGATCATTAGTCATGATTGATATTGAGCTTGCACCTGACACAACGTGATGATTAGTCATAATATATCCATCACTAGATAAGATAAAACCTGAACCGAAGCTAGGCTGTGCTCTAGGTGTATTATTTTCGCGTTGGTCAAAGAATTTTTTAAATAGTTCATCCCATTCATCAGGCATTCCTGGAGGCGCCTGAAATTGACCTGGATTATTTGATCCACCTGATGTTCTTGTAGCATTAACTATGACTACCGCTGGCATATTTTTTTCAACAATCTCTGTAAAGTTAGGTAAGTCAGCAAACGCTGTGAATGTGACAAGTAGTAAAGGAATTACTAAAAGTTTACTAAAATAAAATTTATACTTATTTACAGTCATTATCATTTTTGAGTTCTTTGTTTTCCTCAGGATCACATGGATTTTCATCAACTACTCTTTTTATAATATCTTTATCTTGATATGGTTGATCAAAATTTGTATCAACGGAAAGCTCAACTTCTTGATTCTCATATGTAACTAATATATATGAAGTAGTAATCGCAACCAGAATTGATGCTGCATAGTTGATAAAATTCCTAGAAGGATTAGGAAATATATTTTTTTTATTATCTTTATTTATGCGAGCCATTACATTATTAGTAAATTTTTTAGATACAAGTGGTGGATACTCACCACTTAAAGCTGCAATAATCCTTCCAAATAACTTATATTTATTTTTATTCATCATTAAATTTATTAAATTCAGAGATTAACATATTTCTTGCTCGATGTAACCTTGACCTTACTGTACCAATTGGCATTTTTAACTCATTTGATATTTGTTCATAAGTTTTATTTTTTACTTCAAAAAGAATCAATATTTGCCGCAAGTCTTCAGATAAAACATTCAGCATTGGTTCAATTCTTGACGTAAGTTCCTCCATTCTGTAGTAATCAATTGGATTTTCTCCGATATTACTTATATTCGTTAGACAAGATTCATCAGAAATAGTTTCCTTTTCTTTTCTTTTTTCTTTCGAATTTAGATAGTTTAAACTTGTATTTACAGCTATTCTATAAATCCAAGAATAAAACTTGCTATCGAATTTAAATGTTTTTAAGTTCTGATAAGCCTTAAGAAAGACTTCTTGGGCTAAGTCTTCTGCTTCATTTATGTTTTTTGTGTATTTATTACAAGCATTAATGATTCTAATGTGGTATTTGTCTACAAGCAACCGAAACGCTTCAGTGTTGCCAGCTAAGCAGTCTTTAATAATTTCATCATCATCACGTATATCCATATGTATACTTCTAACACATTATGATACTTTATAATATATGACTGATAGAATTAATACTGAAGTTTTAATAGTTGGCTCTGGGTTATCTGGATTGCTAACAGCCATAAAGCTGGCTGAAAAACATAAAGTTACAATTCTATGTAAAAGTAGTTTATATACATGTTCTACAGCATGGGCTCAAGGTGGAATTGCCGCTGTTATGAATGAAAATGACAGCGTAGAAGAACACATTAAGGACACTATAAGCAATGGTCACGGTCTTTGTAATGAAAATGCAGTTGCGTCTATAATATATCAAAGCGAATCAAGTATATTAAATCTTATCAAACTCGGCACTAAGTTTAGTATGAAAAACGGTAAACTTGATCAAACGCTAGAAGGTGGGCATACAAAACGAAGAATTATTTATCATGATGATAATACAGGCGAAGAGATTCAAAAGGCATTGCTAAATAATATTCATAATAATAAAAATATAAATATTATTGAAAATATGATGGCTATAGACCTAATAGGAAATAAAGACAAGCAATGTTATGGATTATATGCTTATGATGCTGTAGCAAAATCTGTAAAGACAATTTCATCAAATGTAACAGTGCTCGCAACGGGTGGTGCCAATAAGGTATATCAATATACTACAAATCCTAATACATCTACAGGAGATGGAATAGCAATGGCTTGGAGATTTGGATGCACTATTACAAACATGGAGTTCATGCAATTTCATCCAACATGCTTATATCATCCTAAAGAGAATAACTTTCTTATCTCTGAATCGTTGCGTGGTGAGGGTGCCAAGCTGATAAATCCAAATGGAGTGAGGTTCTTAGTGAATTATGATAAGAGGGCCGAATTAGCGCCAAGAGATATTGTAGCCCGAGCAATTGATTCGGAAATGAAAAGTAATAATTTTGAATGTGTATATCTAGATATATCATTTAAAAATAAATCTTTCTTAATAAATAGATTCCCAAATATTTATAACAAATGTTTAGATCTTGGGATCGATATTTCAAAGGATCCAATACCTGTAGTTCCAGCAGCTCATTATACTTGCGGTGGTATAAGAACTAATGTCGCAGGTTTAACGGATTGCGAGAATTTATATGCAATTGGGGAAGTAGCACATACTGGATTTCATGGGGCAAATCGTCTAGCAAGTAACTCTCTTTTAGAATGCGCTGTAATGTCTTTAGAATGCTCCAAAAGTATTTGCCAAAAAGGTTTCATTAAGAAAAAAATGAAAAAGCTTCCTTTGTGGGACGATAGTTATGTTTCAGATCCTGTAGAGGAAAATATATTAATTTCTCATAACTGGGCAGAATTAAGAAAAATCATGTGGAATTATGTTGGCATACTGAGATCTGACAAAATGCTAAAAATGGCGAGTCATAGATTCAAGATTATTTCGGATGAGGTTAATGAGTTTTATCATACACAAAGAATTAGCAGTGATCTACTAGAACTGCGAAATATTATAGATGTTTCTGGAATAATAATTGATTCAGCCATTAACAGAAAAGAAAGTAGAGGTCTACATTTTAATAAAGACTTACCGGATACTAATCATAAATATAAAAAAAATACTGAACTAATAAATCAGAGAAAAGATTTTATCATGCGAATAGTCTCTAAAGCTTGAATAAAGTCTTACGATAATATCGCAACTCATCTATTGAGTCTCTAATGTCATCTAGTGCCCTATGATTTGAACTTTTTTGAAAATTATCAGTATCTTCAAAGTACCATCTTTTACCTAGTTCCCTAATAGAGCTTACGTCAACATTTCTATAATGAACAAATGACTCAAGATCAGGCATGCATCTTGCCAAAAAACGTCTGTCTTGACATATGGTATTGCCGCAAAGTGGCGATTCACCTTTTAATACATATTTTGATAAAAAGTCAATTGTCTGCTTTTCTGCTATAGACTCATTAATATTACTGTTTTTCACTTTCTGTACAAGACCGCTTTTCGTATGGTGATCAGTATTCCATTTATCCATAGAATTTATAATTTCGTCAGGTTGATGTATTACTAAGTTAGGCCCTTCCTCTAAAATATTGAGATTTTTATCTGTTACTATAGTGGCGATCTCAATGATGTAATCTCTCTGAGTATCTAAGCCTGTCATTTCTAGATCAATCCATACAAGGTTGCTTCTATCTTTCATCTGATAAGATTAGTATAATTAGTAAATAATGTAAATTATTGAGTAATGGACTATATTATTTCTATATTAATTTTGTACTTATCTAGTAAGATTCTTCTAGATCTTATGCAATTGTATACAGTTAAAAAAGCTGTAATTGATACAAATATAATTCATATGCTTAGTGTATCAGACAATGATATTAGTTTATCTAGAAATTATAATATTGATAAACTAAAATTATCAGTAGCTAGAAATATCATATATGTTTTATTAATTTATGTTTTATTATATGGTGATGTTTTTAAATCTATTAATAGTTATATTTATTCATATGACTTAAATGATTATTTGAGTAATTTATTCATAATATTATTAACATATCTATATTTTAACTTTTCTTTACTTCCATTATCATATTATTCAACTTTCATCATTGAAGAAAAGTACGGTTTCAATAATAGCTCAAAATCACTCTTTTTAAGAGACACTATAATTTCATCAATAGTTGCATTAGTGATAATTACATTTTTAAGTGTATCCTTTTTTTTTATTACAGACTATAGTGACTCTTGGTGGTTATTGATGTCGTTTACTATTTTTTTATTTATAGTAATAAGTATATATATTTATCCAACATACATATCTCCAATATTTAATAAATTTAAAAAACTTAATGATGATAGTATTATCAATGAAATTGATGATCTATCTACCAGTACAGATTTTAACATTGCCAATTTATATGTAATGGATATGTCAAAAAGATCAAAGCATCCTAATGCATATTTCACGGGTTTTAAAAATAATAGAAGAATTGTCTTTTATGACACTTTGTTAGAGATACTAAATCCTTCAGAAATAAAAGCTGTGCTTGCTCATGAAATAGGTCATTATAAACTCAATCATATAAGTAAGTCTTTATTACTGACAGTAGTGAGTATATTTGTTGGTATGTATTTTTTATCAAATCTTATCGATAACAATCATTATTTAACAATGCTAAATATGCCATTTGATTCGAGTTCAAAACTAATAGCATTAGTTTTGAGTTATCAAATTATTTCATTTTTCATCAATCCTTTATTTTCAATTTTTTCAAGAAAAAATGAATATGAAGCTGACGCATATGCAGCAGAAAAAGTAGAATCAAAATATTTAATCACTTCACTTGTTAAATTATACAAATCCAATTTAACATTTCTTATACCAAATAAAATTTATGCTTCAATTTATTATTCTCACCCAACGGTATTGGAAAGAATTAGTAAATTAAGAGGATATAATGACTGATCTAGATAAAAAGAAGTGTGTACCTTGTGAGGGTGGGCTGGAACCACTAAATAAGGATTCTGCGCAAGAGCTTCTTAATAAACTTAATAAAGATTGGAAACTTAGCAACGACATTAGATATATATCTAAAACTTTTACTTTAAAAAATCATTATGAACTAGGGTCTTTAATTAATATGATAATCTATATATCGCATAGTGAAGATCATCATCCTGAAGTGACTTTTGGCTATAATACCGCTACAGTGAAATACTTTACCTATGCTATTAATGGTTTATCAGAAAATGATTTTATATGTGCAGCTAAAATTGATAGATTACTAAAAATTTAAATTACCTTTCTTTCGTTAAATGCATGAGATATTGTCTCGTTATCAAGGTAACTAATTTCTCCATTTAGTGGTAAACCAAACGCTAATCTAGTTATTTTAATTTTTAGTTTATTTGCCATATCGCGAATATAATGCGCAGTGGCCTCTCCCTCAATAGTTGTACTTGTTGCAAGAATTAGTTCTTTAACATCACATGTATTGAGACGATTTTGAAGTCTATCAAGGCCTATTTCAGCAGGCCCTCTTCCATCAATAGGAGAAAGATTA
>MDSZ01021214.1_pt1 | contig 13975 bp, 11 predicted proteins | sample 811201 | NCBI WGS metagenome assembly MDSZ01 (sample SAMN05326647, study PRJNA326480) | marine metagenome | isolation source: seawater | place: Indian Ocean: North | collected 2010
CAATATTGCAATAAAAAAAGCAGAAGAATTGGCGCCTCTTGCAAAAGATAGAAAACATTATGCTGCTCAAAAAGAAATGCTCTATGGAGAAAATGCAGCTATAAATCTAAACCATGGGCCTGCATATATGTTGAAAAATTCTAAAGATTTTAGAAACTAATTTTTAATTTTTTTATTCTTATTTCACTTGGTTTTTTTAATCAAGTAATCTTTAAAATCTAGAAAAGTTTTCGAATAGGCTTCCATAACTTTGTTTGAACATTCAAAAAGGTTATTTTGAAGACAGCGATATTTGAGAAGTAAAAAATCCTGACTCATTTAACCAATTAATTAAATCTAAATTAAATGGTGAAATATTATAAAAAAAGTCTCCATATATTTTTGAAGGTTCTGGTTCTAATGGGCTAATTACTTGTTTAAGTTTCTTAATAAAAAATTCTGCAGTAAAAGAAATCTTATCTAAGTCGATGTCTAACCCTACTGAATTATCAAAACTTACATAAACAGATCCAATGATATTCGAGGGATTGTTTAAGTCATGAATAAGCCACCATCCTCTATAAGGATGATTTCTCACAAAATTTACATGATCCTGAAATTCTGGCAGGCCATTATGGCTTATTCCAAAATTTCTTTTTTTTAGTAAATCGTATAATTCTTTTTCTTGATGAGTTGTAGGTATAACTTGTTCTAAAGAGAAGTCATGCGATTCTTCAAAGTTAGGAATATCTTTTTCATCAACATAAGTTAAATCTAATGGCTCTCCAAAAGAGATGTCCTTCAATAATTTAGAGCCAACTAGATGATCAAAATACTTGGGATGGAGACCAAGTCCGGGTCTTATTATTTTTATATCTTTTTTAGTAAGTAAATCGCCTTTCTTCTTATCACAAATAGAGTATATAGAACGTCTGATATTGCTACTTTGATTTTCTGAAGAAGAGCGAGAAAAAGAATCTTCACCCAAGATTCTCTTAGCAAGATTTATTTTGTCTCTGAGTTGCATTAATTGACTGGGAGTTGCCGAGAATTCGGAATCTGGACCACCTATTGACCTATCGAAGATAAAATGTTTTTCAATTGCAACTGCTCCTAATGAAACTGATAAAAAACCAGCATCTGTGCCAATTGTATGATCGGAAAGACCTACTAAAACTCCAAACTTGTCACTTAAGTATTTTATGTTCATTAGTTGTGATTCTTCAGTTGGGGCTGGATATGAACTAATACAATGAAATAATAATATTTCTTCAGCTCCATTTTCGCGAGCAACCTTAATGGCCTCAGATATCTCAACTAGGGAAGCCGCTCCAGTTGAAATAAAAAGAGGTTTTTTAGTTAATGCAACTCGTTTAATTAAAGGCAAATCAACTATTTCAAAAGATGCAATTTTGTATGCAGGCGTATTGAGACTTTCTAATAGCTCTACTGCGGTATCATCAAAGGGAGTAGAAAATATAGTAATGTCACATTCTTTAGCATATTCAAAAAGTTTTTCGTGCCAATCGTATGGCGTATGAGCATCTTGATATAAATCATAAAGGTGTCGGCCATCCCAAAGACCTCCATCTAAATAAAATTCAGGACGGGATGACTTAATAGTCAGTGTATCAGGAGTATAAGTTTGAAGCTTTACAGCATTTGCACCTGAAGCCTTTGCAGCTTTGATTGTTTTAAATGCATTTTTTATATCGCCATTATGATTTGCTGACATTTCAGCAATCAAATAAACTTCACTTTCATTAGATACCTTATACCCGTCTATAATCATAACTATTTCCTATTTTATTTTTATCGAGTTCTTCAGTGAAGATAAAAGATAATTATCGTAAAAATCGAACTATAATATCAAGATTTTAACTTACGAAAATCCAAATAATTAACCTTCCATTTCTAAAAACACACCTATATTAATTAACGCCCAAGCTAATTTTCCTTCCACCTGAGCTTTATCTTTTAGAGTCCAATTGAAAGTTTTCTTAAAAAATGATTCTGATATTTGAATATAATCTTTTAAAACAATATTGTTTCTTTGTCCTTCAAACCACTCGTCGAAAGGAACATAAAACCCAATTTTTTCTTTATCAATTTTATAATTCTCATAAAAATTCTTAATGATTTTCACAAAAGAGCTTTTACCTTTTTTTAAAGTACCGATTTTTTGCTGATAAGTAACAAAGTTGAAAAGTTCAAAGTCTAGATATGCTGATCTTAATTCAATTGAATTTTTCATTGAGATCCTATCATTACGCCTAAGTAAAGATAAAAGATGTGTTTTCATCTCTAAATCTCTGTAGTCATTATTTTTCAGGAATTCATTCAATGGAAATTCTTTTAGCATATCAGTTTTATCAGGATCTCTTATTTCGAAATACTCATATGGATTTATGTGTTCTAAAAAAGCGAAAGAAAAGTTTTTCTTTTTATGATGCTCATAACCATACATTAATTCATCTGCTCCTTCGCCAGTAATAAGCACTTTTCCTTTATTAGATGTTTCTTCAGCAATAGCAAAAAGCGCTAAAGCATGGGGATGACTTAATGGAGCCGCCTGAGCACGGATAGCTTTCTTTAACAAGGTCAAAAAATCTATATCATTAAAATCTATAACTTCTTGTTTGATTAAGAATTTCTCACATAGTTTTTTTGATTTTGACAGTTCCGAAGGTCTGCTATTTGAGTCAACAGTCAATGCTCTTTCAAAATGTCTTTTAGAGTAATTAGCTACTAGTGCAAGTAAAGTTGAGTCCGTACCTCCAGAAAGAGCCAACTGAATAGGTACATCTGCATTAAACCTTTTGCCGATAGCGCAGATTAAATGATCTTTTAATTGAGGGAGAATATTCCGTGTAGAATTATTGGAATTATTTTCTAATTTATCAAGCGTATAAAAAGGTTTTGAATAATAGTATTCTTCCCAAGAAATACTTTTGGTAAGAGACCAATTTTTAAAATCAAATTCTAGTGAAGACCCTGGTGCAAGTTCAACAATATTATTAAAAAAGGTGTTACCAAAGTGTAAATCTTTATATCTAAGGTAATGTGCTATTGATTTTTTATTTAATGAAACATCTTTCCCGTATTCTTCAGCTAGTGATCTTACTGCTTTATCCTCTGATGCCACTACTAATAAGTCATCATCAAAATAATAGTAAAGAGGTTTTTTTCCAAATGGATCTCGAGCTGAAAAAAATTTTTTGTCTAAGTCATTTATAAAAATAAAAGAATAAAATCCACTTTGATTTTTTATAAATTCGAAATTGTCTTCCTTTAATGCATGAAACATTAATTGAGTGTCACTATCAAAAGATTTTTGAAAATTTTCTGACGAAATATTTTTAAAGTCGTATAACTCGCCGTTATAAACTAGATGGTGATCTTGGTTCGAAAAAGGCTGATTAGAGTTCGAAGTCAAATCTTGAATGCTTAAGCGCCAATGGCGAGTTCTACACCAACCAAGATCAATTTCTTTTGTATGATCAGGGCCTCTATGATCCATTAGATTAATATTAATTCCATTAGCCTTTTTATGGCGACAGGTAACAAATGCATATCCGCACATTATTTCATTTCCATGAGCCAGTAGTTTTTTTCAACAGGCTGAATGATTTTAAAGCCTAGTTTGAAATTCAAATTTATATTTATAAAGTTGTCTTGCTTCGTAACAGCAATAATTTTTTTTATTTCCTTTATATTTTCCTTTACAAAGGAAATGAAGTTTTCTGACATAAGATATGATACTCCTTGGCCTAAATAATTTTCATTCCCAATATATTTTCCAATTTCAAATCCATACTGAGTTTGAGTTATATTTATTCCTCCTACATATTCTCCGTTATCATTATCAAGAAGAACGAAATCTATTCTTTGAAGTGAGTTATATTTATGCAAAAAATTCATATGCATTTCCTTGGTTAGTGGTGAAGAATTACGCATATTTGAAAGAACATGTTCTTTATTGCGAATATTGAGCAACTCCATAACATCAGAAGATGGTAACCATATCCATTGAAAAGTTTTTCCTTGATTAGAAGTAAAGTTTTCAGGAACTTTCTTTTTTTTAATCAAATTTATCTTAGTCTTAATTATGTCTTGATGAATTACGTCCTCTTTTTTTTTCACTTGGCGCCTCTATAAAAAGTTTCTACCATATAAGTTTTTTATTTTTGTGATATTTTGCTAAGAGATCAAAAATATTAGTAAACCCTTTTTAATCAATCTTAAATAATCGGGATTAAATATGCTAATTAAATGAAAAAAGATTTTAAAAAAATAGTTATTAGAAACAAAATTCATTATTTTGTATGATGTAAATCATAGTCAAATATTTAAATAGTTAAAAATGAAGTCAAAAAAATCTATGTATTCTCATTTACTAGATGCAACGCTAGAAGTCGAAAAAAAATTAAATGATTCGCTTGAGGAAACATGCTTAAAACTTGATAAAATGATTGTAGACTATACAGGTAGCGGGCTTGAAGCGCCTAAAGATGTCTCAAAAGATTATTGGTCCTCTTCTGTTAAATCAAAGATTCCTAACATATTAGCTTATTTGGAAGTCTATGCTTTTATAATCTCTAACGCTATCCCACAAAATAAAGAATTTGAAGAAATTACATTATTGGACTATGGAGGTGGAGCTGGATACATGAGTCTCTTAGCAAAACAAGTTGGGATTGGCAAAGTCATTTATCATGACAGAGATCCTGGCGTACAGCGTCGTGCTCAGATTATTGGAGAAACAACTTCTTTAGAAGCTGATAAGTACTTATGCGGAACAGAAGATATATTGCTCGATTATCCTGCAACATTTAACAGTATTGTTTCATCAGATGTTTTAGAGCATGTTTATTCTATAGAAAACGTGATTAAGTGCTGGAGTATTGCAGCGGCCAAAGGAGCAAAAATGTTTCATCAGACTGGAGCAAATTATAAGAATTTACATCAGAGATGGTATCTCTCTAAAATGCATCGTAATGAGGAAGCTAGGTATATATTGAAATCCAGAAAAGATTTTATAAAAAAATCTTTTCCAACTTTATCTGAGAGGGAAGTTGATATTTTAGCTGAAAAAACTCGAGGGCTTAATTCTACGGACATAAATATTGCGGTAGAAAATTTTTTAAATAAAAAGATTCTTCCAGAGCCAGATCACCCTACAAATACCTGCGAACTTTCTGGATATTGGATTGAACGCTTTATGGAACCCAAAAAAGTTGCATCTGAATGCAGTAAGCATGGCTTTAGAACAGAAGTAAAAGGTACCAAATGGGGCATTGGAAGAAGTTCGTTTTTAGCTGCATCTATCAAAAGGTTTCTTAATTTGTTAGCTAGCATCTCTCTTTGGTTTAGTTTGAGAGTTACTTTTTACTACTGTATTTCAGCTGAGAAGGAAACAAAATAACTTTCAAAATTATTTTGTTTAAATGTAATCATGTTTATTGATTTTCAATTAGTAAATTATGTTCTTCCAGTTTGTCGCAAATATCATATAAATCCCAAATAGCTACGTTGAGTTTATTTGCTATCTGAAGAAGAGAGGCTGTGCCATCGCAAAAACTAATAAAGTCCATCATAAGTTTTACTTCTGCTGTACTTTTCTTTGTTGATAATGTTGGATACAGCCCTCGTTTACCCATTTGTGGCTCGCCCAATACAGAAACCTTGAAGTTCTTGTTCCTTTCTATAGCCTCAATCGCACGTCTTATTGCCCAATATCCACCATCTAATCCTTTCGGAGTCACGACAACTTTCAAATCGTCGAGGGAAGTATGATATTCGGGATATTTTCCATATTTAGTTCGAATTATTGAAGCAATTGGTAGATCAATTCCAGGAGCGCAATACTGTCTTTCATCACTGCCACGATCAAGCCAAGAGTATTTTACAAAATTTGGATCTATCCAATTAAGGACATGTAAAGCAATTTTATCGCTTATAGAATTACCATCTCTAGAAGGTAAGTAGGAATATGACCTATCATCTCCGACACAAGAAACATTGAATCCAGCAAAAACCTTTTTTTTCATTTGTTCATGATTCAAACTTAGATAGGAAATTGAGCCTATAGTTTCAGGGATAAAAATAATTCTATAACTGAATCTTGGTTTTTTTATACTTAGTAACCATTTCGCAAGAAATGTTACAACTGTGGGTCCCGAAAGCTCGTTATTGGCCATTGAAGGATGGCAAACATAAGTACTTAGAAATACTTCTTTCTCACTCTCTCCTTTAATTAGAAGCTCGCCATAATTTAGCTCCCCATTGAATAACTCAGTATCAATAAATACCTCATATTCTCCATCTTTCAGATTCTGAAACTGTTCATGCTTTAGGCAGAACCCCCATCTTTCTTCGTAATAACTTGTAATGTAAGGAATAGCATTAGGCTGATCAGGTAAAGTGAATAAGTGCTCTTTAAGCTCTTTCAGCGACAATTTACCCTTGAAAGGAATGCTGTATCCTAAGAGATGTAAATTATTCTCTGAAAAATTACAAATTTTTGTGCCATCTGGACTAATAATGTAAGCATCATTAACCCTCCATTCTTTAGGGACAGTCCAGTCAAATACTTGTGTCCCTGAAGAAATAGAATTAACTTTTAAAGTTGGAATAATCTTTTGAATTTCCGACAGAGTTTCTCTGACTCCTTCTCCAGTAATACTTCTATTTATTGGCCAAAGTTTTTGTGCAAGTTCGTGGATCTCTTTCCCTATCATACTAGTCTTCTATTTTATATAAGTTTCCAAGAGCATCGCCACAAGAAATAATGTTACTTACGTAATCAAAAACTTCATTAGCACGAGCAATACGAAGTCCAGTATCTTTATTTGGATAATCGCCTTTATAGATTGATGCTTCCCAAAGTTTTTTTCCAATTGGTTCGAGCTCAGTTTGCACTTTTTTTTCTAAATCTCTAACGTAAATAGAATAGGTTTTCTCCTCTTTCAGACCGTTGAAATTTATGTAATTTCCAGTGAAATTTTTCATATATCGATATGGAACAGTCATCATTTCTTCGACATGATGGTAAAAGGTCATGCTTAAATTTTCTTCTAAATCTAGTACAGCGACTTTACCATCTAGCTTTCGAAGAATTCCAAATGGTGAGTCAATCCCATATCCACTTACATTGTCAACTCCTGCAAACTTATTAGATAACCTACCTATTGCACAAAAAGAATATACTGGATGACCTGTTCTTACTGCCTTAGGATAGTTACGTGCTGCCTCTGATAGAGCACCCATGTGAGATTTTGATGATTTAATATCGAAGGTAACACCCTTCACAAAATCAAAGTTAAATAATGGAAAAAGTAAAGTTCCATCTTTACCAACGGTGTTGATAAAACTTTCTAATAAAATTTTTACAGAAGGTTTAAACCCATTTTGCTTTAATATTCCAAGCGTTCTGAGAATATTCGAGTGGAGAAGAATAATATCTCCACTCTCCACTCCTGATGATCTCCAACGTGATTTTAACCATTCGATAGCTTCCACTTTAAGACTTCTTGAATCTGTGACCAACAGTCACTGTTGCTATCTTGATACGCTTTGGCATCATGTGATTTGCTAACTTCTTTTTCAGAAAGGCTTTTAATTTAGCTAAATCTAATTCATGTCTAACTAAGGGTTGAATTGTTAATTCAACATGTTGTCCAGTAATAGGATTAGACTTTCCTTCTGCTTTTGCAAGTTCAACATGCTCATATTGAAGCGCAACTCTTTCTACCTCAGAAGCCATAAACTTTAGTCCTCCAACATTAATTACCTCGCTTGTACGACCAATTACTTTATAAAAGCCGTCCTTCTCTTCAACTATATCTTTCGTGTTGTACCAACCTTCTTCGTCAAAAGGACTATCTGCATTTAAGTAACCAAGCATTCTTGTTTTAGAACGAATTTCCAGAACATTATTTACTATTCTTGTTTCAACTCCCTCTCCACCAATTTTCATAAAAAGACTATTTCGTGATTCACTTTTCACACGAACAATCCCTAATTCTGACATGCCAAAAGTTTGTCTAAAGTCTACATTAGGAAGATGTTTACATAGTGCGTCAAGTGTTGGCTGATCCATTCGTTCAGTTCCATAAGTAATTATGCGTAATGTTTTCGGAACACTTTTAGGAACCAATCCGCTCATTAGCATCATTCTAAGAAATGTAGGAGTTGTGGGAAGTACTTCAATTTCATGGTCGGCACATGTTTTCAATATATCGTCTACGCTTCTTGATTCTGGAGCTACAACTGTTCCCTTGTTGAACAGAGTATGAAGGAGAGTATTTAAACCTCCAATGTGGTCAAAAAGCAGAAAATTTAGGGTTTTTAAAGTTGGTCTAGGCGTTTCAAAACGTTGCATGAATAATGAAAGGTCATGCAATATCGCTTTTGGACGCCCAGTTGTTCCAGTTGAAAATAAAACTAATCCAGCATTTTTTGTTAATCTCAAGCGTTCAATAAGATCGTTTTTAGAGTAATGACTTATACGCTTTACTTGTCTTCCTTCGATAACAAAATCTACTAAAGCTGATTTGAAAAAATATTCATGTTGAGGCCTTGTATCAGATGTTAGCGGAACAAGAATTACATCTTTATCAATTAACTCTAATAATGTCAGTATAGATTGAGGATTAAAATCCCCAATAAGAGCAACTACGTCACCACTATTAACCTCTGATAAATCAACTGACTTTTGATCTGCTATTTCACTAAATTTTAACGCAACATTTTTATGCACAAAGAAAGGATATTCTATGCCTTGCCAGCGTTTAGTTAACGTCTCAAGAATTTTGATTAGACACCGCCTAAATTTAGAACCTGACCACTAAGTGATGATGCTTTCTTATCAATAAGAAGCTCTACAAGATCGCATACATCAGACTTTTGAAATTGAATAGGAATTACTTGCTGAGCTGTAATTTTTTTGATTTGCGAATCTGTTACACCTCTCAATAAATCAGTTTGAATTGGTCCAGGAGCAATACAATTCACTCTAACATTAAAGTCAGCCATCTCCCTGGCAAACGTTCGTGAGAATGATTCAACTCCAGCTTTTGAAGCTGCGTATATAGATTCTCCTTTAAGGGCTAATGCAACGGCAATTGTAGAAAAATTTATAAAACTTCCAGATTTTTGACGTATCAATAAAGGGGCAAATAACTGAGAACAATATATAGTCCCTACTAAATTTGTCTGTATCAGCTTCTGAACAGTAGATTGATTCGTTGTTACAGCCATGTTCATAGATGCAACTCCAGCAACGTTAATAAATGCCTTAACTGATTTTTTCATTCTCTTTACTTCTCTTGCAGCATTCTTTACAGAAGCATAGTCGCTAACATCACATTCAATCGCTGGAATATGCATTCCATCAGTACTTCTCACAAGTCCTAAAACCTCCTCTCCTCTTTGAACAAGACGCTCAGTTATGGCCAATCCTAATCCTCTACTAGCGCCAGTAACAATAATCATTTTAAGCCTCCGACTGTTTAACAAACTCTTCCGAAAGTGTAGCGACAGTTCGAAACATACTTTGTGACTTAGATAAAGCTGTCTCAGACGTCCAATCAAATTCAAAGCCATGTTCATCAGCTATATCTTCTAAAGCTAAGCAGACTTCAACAAGACCCATTGAATCCAGAAGAGACTCGCCCCCTATAAGCTGCATTTTTTCTGTGACTAGTATCTCATCTTCTATTTCAGCCTTTTCTAAGGCATCAATAATGACAGATACAACTATCTCTTTGGCCTGTTTTATATTCATTATTTCTCCTTAACTAATGAACTATTTTTTAATATGTTTCTATAAAAGTATCAATTATAAAAATTATACGATTTTTCTTGATTCATTAAAAAAAGTTATGAAATTTAAAAGAAGTATGCTTCAGAATTTTTGTTCATTCTAAGTTTAAATCTTAATGCAATCATTAATTAAGTTTAATAAATTTATCTAGTTCATTTATTTGATAAAGGTGACGATACAAATGTAGATCTCTTTCAGTATCTATCTCTAACCAACCACCATTTGTGAATGCAGCTTCGACTTTCGTTCCAGAATTTATAAATTTCTGAATGAAGCTAGTCATGTACATATTATCAAAGTTCTTACCATCATAAATTGCTTTCCTGTCCAATTTTCTCCAAGTGCTACAAAATTCTCCTATAAAATCTGCTCGAACTTTTATTAAACCTAAGTATTGTCCTTGAATATCTTTAAGATCATTCGGCTTTTTTCCAAGTTCTTGAACATATTTTCCACTACTTATTCTAAGGGTTTCTGCATCATCAAGAGGATTATCCATTCTCGCTTTCCAAAGCTCCATCCAGTTTTTGTCAACACTTATTGCCAATGAGGCATTAGTATTGATTAAGCTCTTTAGGACTCTTTCCTCGTAAATAATATCGCTATAAGCTATCAATAGGTCCTCTTCTTCGCTCATAAATTCTTGAGCACAAAATAATGAAGAAACCATATTTGTACAATGATAGTTTTCATTTTTTATAATTTTAAAATCTTTACCACTAATCTTTTCAATAAAGTAACCACCAACAACTAGAATATCCTTGAGTCCCGCTGCATTTAGAATATCAATTTGATGGTGCAATATTGGCTTGCCTGCAAGCTCAACCATACATTTTGGAGTTTCGTTTGTATATGGTCTCAATCTATTCCCATAACCAGCTGCTAATATTATTACCTTCAATTACTTCCCTTAGTTTGAAAAAAAATTTTTAATTAATTGAATGTTAGAATCATCTTCTTTTGGTTCTCCTCTCTCTGGATGCCACATTATTCCTACCCAAGGTAATTTATGGTGCTTTATAGCTTCAATAGTTCCATCTTTAGCGGTTGCTAAAGGGAGAAAATATGAAGAGAGATCAGATTCATTAATACCCCAATTATGAAAACTATTTACTTCTGTGTCGTTGGGTAAATAAAACTCATCATTTAAAACTTTTATTAGATGTTTATTTCCTGAGTGATCAGAAACTTTTGATAAGCTTCCAGAAAAAAAGCAATTCATTAATTGCATACCCCTACATATTCCTAAAACTTTTTTGTTATTTTTTGAAGCCCATTCTAAGATTTTTCTTTCAGTTTCATCTCGATTTGGGGCTATATTTTTCGCGTTGGGTAAAATTGATAAATCGTTACCTCCCGTTAAGATAAAACCACTAAAATTCTTTTTTTCCAACCAAGTTTCAAAGTTGTCTAAAGAGTTTGGTAACAATATAAAATCAATCCCAGCTCTACATAAAAGGTTTGTCCATTTTTGATCTAGGCAATCTCTGACCTCATTGTAGTCTTTGTTAAATTCTACCCTCTGAGTAATTCCAATGGTCATTATGTTATAACTCTTATAATTCTTTTTGATGGATTTAGTTCCAATCTCGATTTACTAGATAGATTACGATATAGGTTTTCACCGATTCCTATAGCTGCTGGCAAACCAAATTCTGCCGCTCTTATCGCCATATGTGAATTTGCACCACCATACATAGTAATTAGTCCAGAAATGTTTCTACCAAATAACCAATCGAATCCTGGGTCAGCTTGAGGAATTAAAACTATCTTTCCTTCAACTGGCTCTTCTACAGCATTAGTACCCTGAAGATTTATACATGAAGTCATGACTGAATCAGTTCCAATAAAGTTTGGTTTTGTTTCAGGATACAAAAATATTGAAAAATCATTTTTACTTGTTATTAATGGAGGAAGTTCAATAAATTTTGCTCTGTTAACAAAGTCATGATTTTTTTTCGCCCGGTCTATTATCTGGTGTGCTTGTATTTCTCCAGATGCAGCCATTCTCAAGTCTTCAATGCCTACATGAGAAAGTGTTTCTAAATCTATATTATTTATTTTTCCCCAAGCCTCTATATTGTCTAAGGCTAAGGAAAGATTTCTTGTGAAAGCAAATTTTGCGTACTCTCTTCCTTCGATAGCAGATTTTATGAACTCCTCAAGTTGCTTGTGAGAGCCAAAAACACCAGCTGAATTTAATTTATCAAAAAATCTTTGCCTAGCATTTTTCCAAATATTTTTTTTATTATTATCAGAATTTTCTCTCGACTTTGCGCTATCGATTACTGGTTTTAAATAACTTGCTGAATCCTTTTTATAACTAGGAGAAGTTATGTCATAAGTTCCAGGTCTCAAGTGACCATATTTTTTTACAAAATCATCCCATGAAATTTTCTTTTTAGCGCAAGAAATAGCGTCGTTTGTAAAATCATGACTAACGGTATGAATAGAATTTAAAAAATTATCTCTTTCGAGTGATGAAATTATTCCAGTAGAAACTCCAGATCGAAGAAAACTTATTGCGATAAAGGCACTTCTTGCAAGATGAGAAAAAGGAAGTGTCCCATATAATTTTGCGTCTTCTAGTAAGATCAATGCTTTTTCAAGAGGAGCTATTTTTGTTCTTTCTATCTTCTTAAATCTCTTTTCCAGCTTCTCGATACTTTTAAAATCTTCTTTATTTCTTGTGATAGCATTATTTGTTATCTCTAATAAACTTTCTTTAATTAAAGAAACTTCTCTATTTGAAAAAACACCACTGGAGAGAAGGCGATTTTCCCAACGAGAGAAGTCTAAATCAAAGCAAGTTGGTATAACATCAAACTCAACCTTATCATGTAGCTCTGGATGATTTTCAAGCCAATCTAGACAAAAATTAACTAATTTTTCAGCAGTTTTATTTCCTAATTTTTTTGGTATGAAAGAATTAAAACTCGCTCTTATGTCGATGTACGGATGACTTGCAAAACTAATCAATAAGGGATGAGGCCTTACGTCCCTATAGCCAAATTCCGCTCTTTGCTGCGCCCATATTTCTTTTAAAATAAGATCACTGTATAAGCTCGTTGCTAAAGAATTTGGTTTTGTTCCAATAATCTCAGCTGGGTTCCAATCAGGCATTACGCCAAATAATGCTTTTTTACCTAAAACAAATGATGAAGATTTTTGCTTTCCAGCAAAACTTTTTTCTGCACTTTTAAGAATATTAAAAAGTTCTTGATCTTCAGATTGCTTGAATGAATGCTCTACTGTAATTGGTCTTACCTGAAGTATATGTATTCCAAACTTTTTTGTTATAGCAAATTCAATATCCAGTGAATCATAATTTAATAAATTTTCTATTTCTTTAATTGAGAACAATATATTTTTAAGGTTTTCTGGTAAAAATTTTGTATTTGATAATACATCTCGTCTAATAATTAAAGTTTTATCATCTTGACTAGTCCCACTTGTAATTGATTCTGTACTGCCACTTATATCGTCATAATTAATCGTATAATAAGGCGCTCCATTCTGAAGACTTCTAGTGAAAACTACACCACTAATCAAGACATTTTTGAGCATTGGTTGAACCAATACTTCATTATTATCATTCTTATCAGGATATGATTTGATAACTTTATTAATAGCTTTTTTTAGATCGACAAAATTCGTGCTTTTAATGTCTAAAATACTAGTATACATTCCGGCGCTTGAAGATAAGAAGCCATCTTCACTTATTGCGCTACTTCGGACTATAAGAGATTTTTTTCTGAAAGTTTCTTGAATTTTTTTTATCAAAGACGAGTAATCTTTTTTCCAGTCTCTCACTGAAAAACTAACTTGATCCTCGATCCGACTGTGTTTTATTATTTTTTTGAGATTATTTAATGTTTGCGCCTTTGTTCCAAGAATAAACTTTGCAAGATCTTGAGGTTCATTTAATTGAGCCCAATCTCCATTAACATCAACACATGAGACCTTAAAGCCTCGTATTCTTAGTAATTCTATAAGAGAAGATAAATTAGCTTTTCTTAGAGAACTATCATTTTCTTTAAGTTCATCTTTGATACTAATTAACTCTTGAATGGCTTTCTTTGATAAATAAACCAAGCCAATAAACTCAGCATTCGCAGTTTCAGGATCGATGTGAGAACCAACGAGGTTTATTTTATCTTCAGAAAAAAA
>MDSZ01228041.1_pt1 | contig 13972 bp, 15 predicted proteins | sample 811201 | NCBI WGS metagenome assembly MDSZ01 (sample SAMN05326647, study PRJNA326480) | marine metagenome | isolation source: seawater | place: Indian Ocean: North | collected 2010
AGTTTATCAAAAACAATTATACTTTAATGACTTTCGTTGAAGTCGCTAAAGTTTTATTTAAGGATAATACCCTTACGAATTTAAGCATAGAATCAATAACAGTAAAGGAATATATAGACACGCTTGATACATCTAAAGCGTTCGAGCCAGAGCCGAATGAAACGCCTGTTAGAGAAGAATATAAGCCGCCAAGAACGTTCGATAAAATGGCTTATAGAGTTTTAAAATATGTCAAAGACGCTTTTGACAAAGAGAAGATAAGACCGCAAGACAAAAAGAACGTAGAGAGCTTAATTAATTACGTTAACACTTATAGATTTTTGCATCAGATCAATTCTTATCAAACCGAGCTAGATCAAATATTATTTGAGTCTACATTTGTTAGATATACCCATGACAAGTTTGACTTAACCGAGGAAGAGGTGGATCAATACATAATATTGTCATCTGAAGTTGTTATTTCCGCAGATATACAAAGAAGAAAAGAAGATTTAAATATCCTCCTCAGACAATCTATGGATGAGAGCGACGGTAGAGCTTCTATGGCTTTAGTCGAAATAATAGGTAAAGTAGAAACAGAGTATAATCAATGCGTTAAAAGACAACAGACCTTGTTAAATGACTTAAAAGAAAAAAGAAGCGACAGACTAAAGAAAAAACAGGATGATAGTGCAAGTATTTTAAATTTAGTTGAGATGTGGAAGAACGAAGAAAACAGAGTAAAGATGTTAAAGCTTGCGGAAATAAGAAAACAAAATGTAAAAGAAGAAATTAGCGAATTATCATCTATGGATGAAATAAAGTGCAGAATTTTAGGTATAAGCGAAGAAGAAATTTTAAATGGATAAGGTAGTTTCAGAATTTGTTTGCAAGGAATGCGGAAAGTCTTTCGATACAGAAAGGCAACTTCACGCTCATTTAAAAGCTCATAGTTTAAGGGTGGTAGAGTATTATCAGAAACATTTTCCTAGATATGACTTGTACGACAAAAAGATAATCAAGTTTAAAAATAAACAGCATTACTTTGAGTCTGATTTTAATTCAAGAGTAAATCAAAGAAAATGGATCGAAGAGCAGTCTCCTGCCAAAGCAAAAAAATATTTAAAGGATTTGCTGATAAAGCGTAAAGATAAAAAAGATTTACTATTCTCTCCTTGTCAAGTTGAGCTAAGAACGCTTATGCTTCCATCAGTCCTTACTTACGAAAAATATTTTAAAAGTTATTATAATTTATGCAGAAGAATAGGTTTAGAAAATAAATACGAAAATATAAATGAAATAATTGAAAGTGATATCAGCAAAATAGATAAAGACTTAAAGGTTTACATAGACACTAGAGAACAAATGCCTTTAAAGTTTAATTTTAAATCAGAGCTTAAAGCTTTAAAATATGGGGATTACGCGCTAAGTAACAGAGAACTTACATGCAATTGCTACATCGAAAGAAAAACCTTGGCAGACTTTATTTCTACGATCAGCGTTTTAAATCACGATAGATTCTGTAGAGAAATAGAAAGAGCGAAAGAAGATAACGCCAACCTAATTATAGTTGTAGAGGACAACTTAACTCGTGCTTTATCTTTTAAATATCAGCCTCATATATCAAAAAAAATAAAAGCCACTCCTGAATATATTTTCCATAAAGTTAGAGGCATGATTCAAAAATACGATCATATACAGTTTCTTTTTGTTAACGGCAGGAAAGAGTCAGTAAGAGTAATCGAAAAGATTTTCTCAAGCGGATGCTTCTATAAAAAAGTAGACTTGCAACTGGCTTATGATAAAAAAATATTATGATTTTTAAAAAGCCAAACGAAACGGAAAAAACTATAATTATAATTTTATGCTCAATAGCTTTCGGTTTTTTTATTGGAGTTTTATCCATGAAGCAAAAGCTTGAAGATTTTAAGTTCACGCAAAAAGTTTTAGTCATTCATCTTGAAGAGCTAACTGAAATAAATGAGCATTTGATTAGAGACAGGCAATGATTTATTCCCCAGAAAAATATAAGTTTGAAACTGTAGATTTTAACAAGAGCCTACTTGATTTAAAAGGTGAGTTAGACGATAAAGAAGCAAAGATTTCACTAGCTAAGTTCTTACGCGCTAATCTTGGTTTTACTACAGAATTAATCTCAGGAATAAAGTTAGCTGCTTATCAGGAAGCTACCTTAAAGGGAATGCTGAATAGAAATTTTTCTATGTGTGTTTGGGGGCGTGGCTGTGGTAAGACTTTTATTGCATCTGTATTTTGTTTTCTACAATGCATTTTTGAGCCAGGTACAAAGATTTTAATAGCTGGACCAACTTTCCGTACTGCTCGTTTTATTTTTAATAATTTAGAAAAAATAGTTAAATCGAAAGGTGCAAATCTTTTAGCTCAAGCTTTTTCAGCGAGACCCTCCAAACGAAACGATCAGTATGAATGGGAAATAAACGGAGGCACTATCACAGCGATACCTTTGAACGGCGAAAAGATTCGTGGTTTTCGCGCAAATATATTGGTGCTTGATGAGTTTTTATTGCTCCCTGAAGAATTAGTTAACACTGTTTTGATGCCTTTTTTGGTCGCACCTCAAAATATGAAAGAAAGATTGGAAGTAAGAGAAATAGAAAACCAGTTGATAAAAGATGGAAAAATGAAAGAAGAGGATAGGATGGACTTCGAGAATACATCTAAGATGATCGCTTTGTCCTCTGCTAGTTATACTTTTGAAAATTTATATAAAACTTACAAAGATTGGTCTAATAAAATTTACTCTGAAGAAAAGGGCGATGCATCTTATTTTATATCTCAGTTAAGTTACGAAGCTTTACCAGAAGAGATGATCGATAGGACTGTTATAGAGGAAGCTCAAAACGGAGGTTCTTCTCACTCTTCTTTTTTAAGAGAGTACTGCGCTCAATTCACTGATGGTTCTGATTCTTATTTTAGCGCGAAAAAAATGCACGAATGTACAATCCCTGATGGAGATTATCCAACAACTTTAATTAAGGGAAATAAGGGAGCTAAGTATATTTTAGGAATTGACCCAAGCTTTAGCAATAGTCCAAGCTCAGACTATTTTGCTATCGCAGTTTTGGAAATAGACGAAGAAACTGGACAAGGCACGCTAGTACATAATTACGCTGTAGCAGGTGGCGATTTAAAAGATCATATAGCTTATATGTATTATGTGATGAGCAACTTTCAAGTAGACATGATATGTATTGATAACGCAGGATATCAGTTTCTTGATAGCTGTAATGAATCTGACTTTTTTAAAGATTCAGGAATTAATTTAAAATTTATAGACTTTGACTCGACCAAGGAGGGCGTAGACTACGCTAAGGAAATAAGAAAATTAAAGCTTGAACGAAATCTAGAAAACCATAAGATTTGTTTCAAGCAAAACTTTACGAGCGATTTCATAAGAAAAGCAAACGAGCATTTACAGGCATGTATAGATCATAAAAAAATATGGTTTGCTTCAAGAGCAACTGCTCACGGGGAAGCTTTTAATAAACAAGCTTTTTTGAATTTAAATTTAAAATTAATCGGTCAGGATGTTAAGACGACGGGAGACTTAATAGAGATACAGGACATACTAGTTTATCAGGCCAAAAAACAGTGCGCTTTGATAGAAGTTAAAAGTACAGCAAAAGGAACACAGACCTTTGATTTACCGCAGCATTTAAAAAGAAGCACCTCGATAAACAGAGCTAGACGAGATAACTATACAGCATTGATGCTAGCAAATTGGGCTTTAAAATGTTACAATGACGCCAAAAGCCAAAAGGAAGAGATTTCTCACACTTTTGTTCCTAGAATGATATAAATAGTGTAATATTTTGTTAGAAAATGAGGAAAAAAACACAAGGGACTACCGCAAGCTCAAAAGCTACTGAAGATATAACTCCTCTCATGGCTTATGAATCTACCGCTAATCTTAGCACAACTAAGACGCGCTCTAGAAGAAATGTAGCCGCAGACATACATCGCACCGATGGATATAAAAACATAGAAGACGGTTTAGTCCCTTGGAAATACTCTGTTAATTACGCCAATAATTCTCTTTTAGAAATTAGAGACGCAGTTATTCTCTGCCAAAAGGCTTATTATAATTTTGCTCAATTCAGAAATGTCATTGATTTGATGACAGAGCTTTCTAACGGGGAAATCTATTTTAAAGGAGCTAGTAAAAAATCTAGAGAGTTTTTTGAGGCTTATTTTAAAAAAATAAACATAAATTCTATAACCGATCAATTCTTTAGAGAGTATTACAGATCAGGGAATGTATTCGTATATCGGCTAGATTCTAAAATGAATGACGCTGATATTAAGAAAATAACGCAAACTTTTAGCTCGGAAGGTCTAAGTGCTCAATTAGAAGCTAAAGAAAAATTACTACCTTCAAAATATCTATTCTTAAATCCCGCCGATCTTAGATTAACTGGCTCTTTAAATTTTGCTGAACCTTCTTACTATAAAATTTTAAGTAATTACGAGTTAAAGAGACTGCTAAATCCTGTAACCGAAGAAGATCAAGAGCTACTCGAATCTCTACCCAAGGACGTAAGAGATTCTTTAAAAACTAAGAAGGGAAGAGGGACTGGATCGATACTAATTCCTTTGACCGTTGACAAAGTTATTCCAGTTTTTTACAAAAAACAAGATTACGAACCTTTTGCGGTTCCTATGGGATATCCAGTTTTATTAGATTTAAATTTTAAGCAAGAGCTTAAAAAAATGGATATGGCTATCGCAAGGACAATGCAGCAAGCCATTCTTCTAGTTACTATGGGTACAGACCCTGAGAAGGGAGGTATAAACCAGCGCAATCTAGCAGCAATGCAACAACTTTTCCAAAACGAGTCGGTGGGAAGAGTTTTAATTTCCGATTATACTACAAAAGCAGAATTTGTAGTACCTAGAATTTCCGAATTGATGGACCCTAAAAAATATGAAGTCTTCGACAGAGACATAAATTTAGGACTTAATAATATTTTAGTTGGAGGCGAAAAGTTTGCAAATTTAGTTAGCAAAGTAGAACTGTTTTTATCTCGTTTACATGCTGGAAGACAGGCTTTCGTAAACAATTTTTTGAAGCCAGAAATAAAAAGAATAGCTAAAACATTAGGGTTGAAAAATTATCCAACTCCTTACTTTGACGAAATTACTTTAAGTGATAATCCAGCCAAAGAGAGAATATACACTCGCCTTTATGAACTAGGCGTTTTAACGGCAGAAGAAGTAGTTGGTGCTTTAGAAACTAATAGACTTCCCGACAAAAACGAGTCGCTTGACTCTCAAAAAGAATTTTCAGAATTAAAAAATCAAGGTTATTATGAACCTGTAATAGGTGGAGCTAAAAATCCTCCGACCCCAGCCAAACCTAACAAAAAACAGCAAGAAAAACCACAGCCCCCTAAACAGGCTGGTCGCCCAAATGGAACAAGTGGCGTTCCTCAAGAAAGCTCTGAGGCTAAAGAAGAAAGCAAATTTGACTTTTCTAAAATTAAAGATTATATGATTTTAGCCCAGAAACTAGAAAAAGAAGTACAATCTAAGTTACGCTCATTTCACAAGATTAAACGTCTAAACAAAAAGCAAAAGGAAGTATCAGTAGATATAACAAATCTTATTGTAGCTAATGAAATTCCTGAAAATTGGCTTGAAAAAGCAGAAGAATATGTTAGTAGTCCAACAGACAAAGATGAAAGAAGAGTTAAGCAGATTTACGCATTAACTCAAGAGCATGACATTGATTTCTATTTAGCCAGCTTACTTTTAGCTAGTAAAATTTAATTAATATATTATGGAAGAATCTTTAAATAACGGCTCTGAGGAGTCTCCTTCTAAACAAGAAAACGAAGTAAAATCTCTATATGGAGAAGGTGTTGATATAGCTTTGCCAGATATCTTATTGCCGCCTCAAATAGAAGAAGACAAGACGAAAAAAGTAGTTGAAGATGAATGTTTAGTATCTTTTAAAAATGCTTTTATTGGCTCTGGCCAAGGAGGTTCTCGCATAGCTGAGACTTTTCATTCTTTAGGTTATAGGCGCGTAGCAGCCATCAATACCGCGCAGCAAGATTTAAACACTGTATCTCTAGAAAATAAGTTATGCTTTGGCGAAGGAGGTGCTGGTAAAGACCCTTTGGTGGCTCAAAAGAAATTCTCAGAAAGAAGAGAAGACGTTCTTGATTTTATGAGAAGAAGCTTTGGAGATGATGTAGATAGAATTTATGTTTGCATAGGAGGCGGTGGAGGAACTGGGAGCGGAACAATGGAGCCTCTAGTAAATACCGCTTTCGAGATGCAAAGTACTATAAAGTCTAAATCCAAAAAGGTAGGTTTAATTTTAGCTTTACCTAAATACTCCGAGGGGAAAAGAGTAAACGCGAATGCCTTTAATGCTTTAAAAAGAGCCTACGCTATGGTTGAGGATGGGTTAGTATCTCCACTTATAATTATAGATAATGAAAAGGTTGGAAGTCTTTATCCTAATTTAACAGTAGCTGATTTTTGGAAAGTAGCTAATCATAGCATGGCTGGGCTTTTCCATTTATTCAATCATACTTCAGCTAAAGATAGTACGTATTCAGCTTTTGATTCTAATGACTATGGAAACATTCTAGATTCAGGATTAATCGTTTTTGGAGCCTCTCCAGTTCAAGACTGGAAAGATTCTGTAGCTATTTCGAGAGCCGTTAGAGAAAATTTAAAAAATAATATTTTAACTGGTGGAGTTGATTTAAGCTCTGGTAATACTGCCGCTGGAGTAATAATAGGCGGTACTGAACAGTTAAATAATATTCCTCAAAAAAATCTAGATGATGCGTTCGATCAATTGTCTAGAATGTTAAAACCGAATAGCATTGTTCATAGAGGCATCTATAGTGGCGATAAACCAAACCTTACAGTATTTAGTGCCGTAGGAGGTTTAGCTAGCCCTAAAGATAAACTTGAGGAATTAAAAAAACTAGCAGACATAAAATAAATAAATAAATAATAAAAAATATTATGGCTACAAATAATAAAGAAACAAAACCAGGATATAAGTCAACAGAATTCTGGATTACGCTCGCTGTAACTTTATGCTCACTAGCATGGGGAGCGGGTGTTGTGGACCCAGAGGGTAGTTCGAATGCAGATAAAGTTTTTGGATTTATCTGTTCTGCTGCCGCAGCTTTGGGTTATACCATTTCTAGAGGTCTTGCTAAAAAACAGTAATGTTTTAAAATGGCTTGGTTAACTGCATTATTCAAGGCTCTTTTAGAGTGGCTTTCAGCAGAGGTAAAAAAAGATACCAAAGCTAGCGATGCAGATGCTACGCCCAAAGACCTAAAAGATAGATGGAGAAAAAGAATACAAGAACAAGAAAAGAAGATGAAAAATGAAAAAGATTCTAATTCTAATTCTGATTAGTTTGTTTTTAGTTGGATGCGGATCAACTCGCGTCGTATTTGTTGATACCCAAGCTAATTTAGTACGTATTGGACCAGATGTTTCTGGGAAAGTCTATATACAGAAAGATGGCGAATGGGTTCTTTCTAAGAATAAAGTTAAGTTGCCAGAAGGTTGGTACGCTGGGGGAATCCCCACAGAAGACTAAAACTTTTGTTGACTTAGTTTTATAAACCATCTATTATCAACTCAATTCATAACATGAAGAAAACATATACACTACTAGTCGGTACTGCCCTTTTACTGGGCCTTGGATGTTCGTCTATGCAGAAACTCCCCTCTGTTACTGTAGGGGGTGCTGCCAACAAGGATGCTTGGTTGAGCGTCGATCTCGATAAGAGCGGCCTTCAAGCAACTGCTCCTCTCGTAGACGTTTCAGTACCATTCCCTACCGCTGAACTAAAAGACGGTAAGAAGTAATCCTCTACGAGATAAATTATTTCTATAAAAGCAAGCCGCCCTTCGGGGCGGTTTTTTATTTTAAAAAAAATTGTTTTTTTATTACCATTAAGCTAAATTTCGTGTAATTTCTGGTACAATCTTTTATTAAATAATGGCCTTAGACAAACTAGACTTTGAAAATTGGAGTAGCGCAGGACGCGATGAAGCGCAGTCTGTAAATATAGAAGTTTCTCTAAGTTTGCTAAAAGAGGCCGAACAACAGCAACAAACAATAGACTCTTCGATAAAGATTTTAAATATCTTGAAAAATGAAAGGCGTAGCTTTAACGCTTCTTCCAAGAAAAAAGTTTCTTTAAAGGATTTGAAAAACATTTTTTTTGATTCTGAGCAAAATTATCCTAAAGAGTCTGAGTATAGTAAGGAGGAGTGGGGTTTGGCTTCTGTAAATGCACGTTTAAAAAATAATCTAGAAAAAGATGCAATTCCTTTCGAGGAAAATTTAAAATTTGCCAAAGATCAGATTAAATCCCACAATGTTACTTCTAATGTGAAAAGCTTAGAGGAGCTTTATATTGGAAGGGAAAATAAATTAGATTTTCGTTTTTCTTACTAAAAGCTTATTTTAAGTGTAACTTTCTAATAAGGAATTTATTATGTCTAAAGATTTTAAATATACTACTATATTTAGCTCTACGGTAAAACCTTTGGTTTCCGAAGAGAAGGACGAATACCTAGCTATGGCAAGCTTGGTTGAGGTAGGCGACTTTATCCCAAATGTTGATACCTCCAAGAATATAGACCTACTTCCAATTGCCTTCAACGCTTGCGTAGCTAATCGCGTCAACAAGAACGGAGATGTAGTAGATACTAAAACTGCTCTATCTATAGCTGAACATTTTGTAAATAAACCTATAAATATAGAACATAACAGAGAGCGTGTTGTAGGGGTAATCTTAAATGCTGGATTTAGCGAATTTGGAACTGATAAAATTCTAAAAGCCGAAGAAATTAAAGATTTAAGCGGTCCATTCAATATTACTCTAGGAGGAGTAGTTTGGAAAGTGGTTAGCTCTCGTTTAGCTGATATTATTGAAGAAGCTAGTGATCCTACTAGCGAAAGCTATCTTAAAGTTTCTGCTAGTTGGGAATTAGGCTTTAGCGATTATAATATAGTAGCTTTAAGCGATGACGATAAAAATATAGCAAACGCTGAAGTTATAAGTGATTTTGATAAAATCGAAGAGGTGAAAAGTACTCTAAGAGCTTTTGGAGGTTCAGGAAAATTAGAAGATGGCAGAAGTATTTATAGACAAGTCATCAATAACGTTTTACCTTTGGGGATTGGTTTGACTGAAAATCCTGCTGCTGATGTTAAAGGAGTGGCAATTACTAAAAATGAGAAATCAGTTAAAGCTGAAGAAAAAACCGAAAAAATAGCAAAAAGTTGTTCACAATCGGCAGAAAAAAATGTAAAATCAAATAAGGAATCTGTTATGGATAAAATAAAGTCATTAAAAGACATCACAGACGAGAACCTACAGGAGTTATCAGCTTCTGCTGTTTCGGACTTTATTGAGCAGGAGCTTCAAAAAGCCTCTGAGCAATTTGTCGCTGAAAAAGCAGAGATTGAAGATAAGCTCAAGGCTGCTCGTGACGAACATCAGCAACTTGTTGACGAACACTCCAAACTCAAAGAGACCTTCGAGGGAATTAATAATTCTCTTGACGAACTCAAGAGTGAAGTGGCCGCTAAAGAGGCTGAAGAAAAATTTAACCAACGCATGGCTTCTTTTGACGCTGAGTATGAGCTTGATGATGATCATCGGGCGATTATTGCTAGCGACATTAAAGACATGGATGATGAAGATTTCGAGTCTTACGCCAAGAAGATGGAAATTCTCTTGAGTCGTCAAAAGTATGGCGGCAACAAGGGTGACATGCCTGACGCTGACCGTAAGAAAGAAGGTCATCATGGTAAGGGACCAAAGCGTAAAGAAACTGCTGATGAAGAAGGCGAAGTGGACTTTAAAAAGGACATGAAAGCTTCTGAAGAAGTAGAAGAAGTCGCTCAAGTCGAAGAAGTGGTTGAAAATGCATTAGACAATGCATCCGAAGCTACCGTTGACATCCCCACAACTTCAGACGCAGAAGAACCCACTTTGTACGATAAGTACAAGGGAGCTTTTTCTTTGAATGAAGGTTTTGAAATTAAATAGTTTTAGGAGAATTAAAATATGCCTACATTAAGACCATTCAGAGATTACGACGAACATAACGTAATTAATCTGTATAAATTCAGCGGAACCATTCCCGTTAATCGCGGTACTCTTGTACAAGTCGAGGGAGATGGTTGGAAGTCCGACGCGGAGCCTATTGATATGCTCGGTGCTGTTGGAAATTCTTATGACAACACTGTTTCTCAACGTTATGGTGTAAATGCTGCGGTTAAAGTCGCTGGTTTAGCTGACACGCCGCTTGGTATTTTACTTCATGATGTGAAGGAAGAAGATGAAAACGGTGAGAAGCTTGTTTTTAATCCGCGCAAAGCCGCAGAAATGGAAGTCGCTTTAAGCGGCCAAGCCGTTCCTGTTTGCACTAAAGGCGTTTTCCTTTATAGCGGTGCTACATTAGCTGCTCAAACTCCAGTTGGAGGTACTCCTTTGTACGGTGCTGCCAATGGTGAAATCAGTACTGGCTCTGCTGGTAGTGCTGTTCAAGTTGGTAAAGCTCTTGGTGCAAAAGACGCCGATGGAGTCGTACTCATTAAACTGGACCTCTAATATTAGGAGAAATTTAAAATGAGATTACAATTAAAAAATACTCCAGAACAGGTAGAACTTATTCGCGCAATGGGTTCTAAAGACCCCGCTGTAGCGAGAGAAGCTTCGGAAGCCTTTGCCGCCTTTTTAGGCCCAGTGGTGCAAGAGGTTATTTACCAAGCTGCTACTGCATCCTCGATTTTTGTGGATGCTCCCTACGACGAAGATGATAGCCCAAGTTACCCGCTTGACCTTTATTACAATGAAGGCGCAGGTTACGTGACTGTGTGGAGTCAAAACATGGCTGGTGGTCTTCCCACTTCTCATGTTGAAGGTTTGTCGGAAATGAAAATTTCCACTTATCGCCTTGACTCTGCTGTTAGCTTCAACAAACGTTATGCCCGTAAGGCTCGTTTGGATGTGGTTAGCAAAGCAGTCGAGCGTATGGCTCAAGAGGTTCTTGTTAAGCAAGAGCGTAATGCTTGGGCTGTGGTGCTTAAGGGATTAGCCGAAGCTTCTACTGACGTAGACGGTACTGCGTTCCAACACGTTGTTCGTGAACACAACAAAACCATTTTCACCCTTGGTGGTTTAAATGATTTAGTGGTTCGCATGAAGCGTGTTAACGATTCGTTTGCTGGTGGAACTCCTGCTGACGCTTACAGCAGAGGTTTAACTGACTTGTATGTTAGTCCTGAAGTGAAGGGTGACATCCGCAGCTTTGCTTACAACGCTGTTGGTGGCGAAACTAACAATGCTGGTAGAACTGCTACTGATCTTCCTGACTCCGAGCGTGCGAAGATTTACGCTGGTGGTGGTACTCAGGAGATATTCGGAATCAATATTACCGAATTGAATGAACTGGGCGTTGGCCAGAAGTACAACACTTTGTTTGGTACTTTTGCTGGTGCTACTCAGTACAAGAAGCATGACAATACTAGTGGTGCAGTATTTACTCCTGCGGCTGACCAAATTTTGGTTGGCGTGGATAATAGCAAGGGGGCGTTTGTTCGTCCTATCGCTCGTAATGCGGATACTGGAGCTACGTTCCAAGCTATCCCTGATGAGCAGTTTGCTATTAACCGTATGGATAAACAAGGATTCTACGGTTCCTTGGAAGAGGGTCGTGTGATGCTCGACAGCCGCGCTGTTGGTGGTATCATCCTTGACGCTTCTTAATCCCGTCACGGTCTCAACTGTGTTCCTCAACCCCCGCCTTCGGGCGGGGGTTTTTTATTGTTTTTTTATTATTTTTTATTTCCCTTTTGTAAAAGATGCGTGTAAGTTTGGGTATGGCTAAAAGAAAAAAGAAAAGCGTCGAAGAAATGTCTCAAGCTCACGGTAAAGTGGAGAACACTCAGCCTACTACCCTTGACCAAGTTTGGGGAGATACAGGCATGATGAAATATGGCACTTTAAATTTAGACGAATACAAAAAAGCTATAGATGATATGGGCAAGTCAGATATTTTTGCTCATGCTGCTCACGTAGGAATTGTACCCGTTGACAATAGAGATCAATTAACTAAGCGTTTAATTAAAGAGTTTCAAAAATACGCTTCAGCCTATCAGAAACCTTTAGAAGATAAAAAAGACGGGCCTGAAGTTTCTCCAGAAGTGTTAAAGATTTTATCTGAGGGAAGATAGTATTTCGTAAAAACATTAAAAAAGTGTAATATTTGTTATGGCTGCTAGCTATGATTTGAATATTACGCAAGGTTCCGAGTTCTTTGTTACTTTTAACCTATCTGATAGCGCGGGTTCTCCTATTGATTTAAATCAATATCAACTTAGAGCTAGAGCTAAACGTAGGTATGGTGACACTGGAACTTTAGTGAATCTAAGCCCTTATACAGGAGTTCCTACGAGCGGTATAGTTAATTTGAAAATATTAGCTGCTGACACGGCTGCTCTTCCAGTTTGCCAAGGCTTTTATAATTTAGAGCTATACAGTGGTACATATGCAGAAAATGTTATAGAAGGAAAAGTAAAAGTCTACCCAGAAGCTACTACAACGAATACCTAAAATGGCAGTCAACGTAAAAGTAACAGGTAGGCAAAGCATTTCTGTATCTGCTTCTTCGGGCGGCTCTACAAACGTAGGCACGGGAGGATTACAAGGGCCGCAAGGGCAATCTGGTAAAACTGGAGCAACTGGAGCTACAGGAAAAGGTGATACTGGTCAAACTGGTAAAACTGGTGAAACTGGAGCTACAGGCCCAGCCTTACCTGGACCACAAGGAGAAACTGGTTCGACTGGCCAAACAGGAAATAGTGGTGCTTCTGGTGCTTCTGGTGCTTCTGGCGCAAGTGGTGTTTCGGGCGTGACGGGTGCTACAGGTGCTACAGGTGCTGGAGAAACTGGTGCTTCTGGTCAAACTGGTCAAACTGGAGCAACTGGCCCTCAAGTAATATCTCACGATTTTACAATTACTGTAGTTGGAAATAAATTAGTCTTAGACGGAAGTTCTCAACCTACAATCTCTTTAGTGAGAGGTTTTAGCTATACGTTTAATCAAACTAATTCAAGTAACTTTAATTTTGATATACGCTTCTCTGAAACTGATGATGGCGTACATAATGGTGGAAGCGTTTATAGCTCTGGAGTATCAACTAATGGTGGAACTTCTGGAAGCAGCTTAATTACTACCTTTACGGTTCCCTTAGATGCTCCTGACACTTTATATTATTATGCCGCTCTTACATCTAATGCAGGAGGCTTAATAAACGTAAAAACTTTAGCGGCTGGTGCTACTGGCAATAGTGGAGCAAGCGGAGCAAGCGGAGCAAGTGGTAAAAGCGGTGCTACTGGAGCTACAGGATCGGGTAATACTGGTGCAACAGGTGCAACTGGCTCTTTAGGAACTTTTTGGGACGAGGATGGATCAGGTAATTTTTTACCTGCTTCTGATAATCTTTATAATATAGGTAGTCCCAGCAAAAGAGTAAAAGATTTATATCTTTCTGAAAATAGTTTATACATAGCAGGAAATACATCAGGTATATCTAGCGGAGAACTTGTTGGAGTTGGATGTGGGTATGATTGCGCTTCTCCTGTAATTACTGTTAGTGGATTTGGTGGTGCTGCCACTTTCGAAACTTTCACAAGCGGAGAAGGATCGAATCATTGTATAACAGGAGTAAACCTAATAAGTTCTGATTATACCTTTTCTGGAGGATTCCCTCCTATTACGCATATTACTTGTAGCGGAGCAAGTTCTACGCTTCCTTCTCTGACTTTTCATTTCGATTATCCTAATATAAGAAATAACAATGGAACAATACAAATAGATAGCCCAACTCATTTTGGTGGCCCTTCTACGTTTGATACGTTAAGCGTAGGTGGAGTACCTGTTTCGGGAG
>MDSZ01127234.1_pt1 | contig 13971 bp, 13 predicted proteins | sample 811201 | NCBI WGS metagenome assembly MDSZ01 (sample SAMN05326647, study PRJNA326480) | marine metagenome | isolation source: seawater | place: Indian Ocean: North | collected 2010
AGTTTAATATTGGATCTCCTAAACAATTAGGAGAAATAATTTATAATGATTTAAAAATTGCTAAATTAAAAAAGACTAAAAAAGGCAGCTTAGCTACAAGTGCAAAAATATTGGAAGAATTAGCTGTTAAAGGCCATAAGTTTCCTAAATTAATCTTAGAATGGAGACAAGTATCCAAGCTTAAAAGTACGTATACAGATGCCCTTCAAGATCATATAAACAAAAACACAAATCGGGTACATACATCATTTCTTTTGGCGGCGACTAACACGGGGAGACTGGCATCTAGCGATCCAAATTTACAAAATATACCTATAAAGTCATCAGACGGAAAAGAAATAAGAAAAGCTTTTGTTGCAGAAAAAAAAAATATTTTAATTTCTGCTGATTATAATCAGATTGAAATGAGAATTCTTGCTGACATGGCTGATGTTAAAGAATTAAAAAAGGCGTTTAAAAATAATCTTGATGTTCACAATTTAACTGCTAGCCAAGTTTTTAACACTCCAATTAATAAAGTTTCAGAGGATCAAAGGAGAAAAGCTAAAGCCATCAATTTTGGAATTATTTATGGGATTACTCAATATGGCTTAGCAAAACAAATATCAGTTTCAAATGATGATGCACAGGAATTTATAAATTCATATTTTAAAAGATTTCCAGAAATTAAAGATTATATGAATTCTACCGTTAAAACTTGTAGAAAGCTCGGATATGTAAAAAATGTTTTTGGAAGAAGAATTCACCTTAGAGGAATAAATGATAAGAATTTTAGTGTAAGGAGTTTTCAAGAAAGAGCCGCAATAAATGCCCCAATCCAAGGTTCCGCAGCTGACATAATAAGACTTGCAATGATTAAGATAGACAATATTCTTTCAAATAATAATAATACTAAAATGTTACTTCAAATTCATGACGAATTAATTTTTGAATGTGAGAAGACTGAGGAAAAATCCATCAAAAAATTAATTAAAGACGCAATGATGTCAATCTCAAGTTCAGAACATCATATGTTTTCAATTCCACTAGAGGTAAGTATAAATTCAGGTAATAATTGGGGAGAGGCTCATTAGCGCCTAAATTTTGACATTAAAATTATGAAAATAAAATTATGACACACACGATTGCACTAGTTGATGATGATAGAAATATTCTAACTGGTATTAGTATTGCTTTAGAACGAGAAGGTTTCAAAGTGCAAACATATGTTGATGGAGAAACAGCTTTAATCGGATTGACTAGAAATCCTCCAGACTTAGCGGTTTTAGATATTAAAATGCCAAGAATGGACGGGGAGGAATTACTTAAAAAATTAAGAAAAAAAATGTCAATTCCAATAATCTTTTTAACCTCCAAAGACGAGGAAGTAGATGAGCTACTAGGTTTAAAATTGGGAGCGGATGATTTTGTAAAAAAATCAGGAGGATTTTCAACGAAAGTTTTAATAGAGAGAATAAGGGTTCAATTAAGAAAAAAGAATAATAACATTGATGATACAAAAAATATCATTACTCACGGCAAGCTCAAATTAGATCCTTCTCAACTTGAGTGCGAGTGGAACGGGAAAGCCTTGCCTGACAAATTAACTACAACAGAATTTTTAATCGTTAAAGAGTTAGCTAAAAGACCCGGTGTAATTAAAGAGAGAGCTCATCTTATGGATATAGCATACAAGGAAAATACTGAAATAGAAGACAGGACTATAGATAGCCATGTTAAAAGGATTAGGAAAAAGTTTAAAAAAGTTGATGAAAAGTTTTCAGCGATTGAAACTAGATACGGAAGCGGGTATAGATGGAATGTTAGTTAATGAGACAAAAAAAATCAGCTTCTATACTAAGAAAATTTTTACTATTTAATCTATCAGTTTTTTCGATACTTGGAATATTTACAATTATATATCTAAAAGCTATTGAACCAAATTTAATTAAAGAAAGAACAAAAAATCATAATGTTATTATTAATAACACAGTAGATAATCTAGAAAGACTAAATATAAATTTCAATGAGAATGGATTAAGAACTTTTTTGTTTTCCACAAGATTTTTATTTCAAGGATTAGATAGAGTGAGATTCTATAATTTAAAAGCTGAACTTATTGGTGATACGAATATTTTAGATTTAGATCAAAGTATGTTTTCAAAATCTGAGGATATTATCGAAGAAAGTATTAACGGTGAGATCAAATCTGTTGATAAACCAAATAAGTTAATTAAAAAAAACAACCAAGATAAAATAAAATTTTCAATAAAAAATAATTTAAATGATAAACCAATTACAATTTCTGAACTTAATCAAAATAATTTTTTTGTAAGCACCTTGAACAGAGTAAAAATAAATAAGAAAGAAATTGGATTTATAGTTGTTACAGAAGAGGCAAATGACATCTTAATTGCAGTAAAAGAAAGAAAAAATTTTATAATTAGAACTGTACTAGCTGTCGCTCTTGTAATTTTAATTTTTTCATTATTTTTAAATAAGTATATTTTAAAACCGATTGGTCTCTTAGTTTCCTTCAGCCAAGCAATAAAAAATAAATCAAATAAAAATGTTGATATAAAAAATTTCTTTGTCAGAGAAGATGAGGTTGGAATGTTAACTAAATCAATTGATGAAATGACAAAAGAATTACAGAAAAGAACTAATAGAGCTGAAACTTTTTCAAATGATTTAGCTCATGAAATTAGAAATCCACTAGCATCGTTAAAAAGTGCTTCAGAATTGCTTGATAAGACAGCAAATAAAGATGAGGGTGAAAAATTACTAAAAATTATAAACCATGACGTAGAACGAATTGAAAGGTTAATTACTGATTACTCTCAAATGTTAAAAGATGAGGCATCACTATCTAGAGAAAAAATGAGTAAAATTAACGTTACAGAGATTATAAGTAGTGTAGCAGAAGATTTTAAACAAGATCTAAAAAATCAAAATAAAAAAATTGATATTAAAATTAAACAAAAAATTAATTCAAAATATGGTAATTTTATCTTGGGGATTGAGAATAGATTGGAACAAGTAATAGCAAACTTGTTAGACAATGCTATATCGTTCAGCGAAGATAATCAAAAGATTGAAATCGAAATTGAAGAAACAACAAAAAATCTCGTTATTTTAATAAAAGATGAGGGGCCTGGTTTTTCTGAAACTTCACCTCAAAAAATTTTTAAGAGATTTTATAGTAATCGCCCTAAAAGTTTTGGTAAACATTCAGGATTAGGCCTAAATATTGTAAAAAATATTGTTGAATTGCACAAAGGAACTGTCTCAGCGTCTAACAGGATTAATAATAAAGGAGCTCAAGTTGAAGTTTTGTTGCCAAAATTTATTTAGAATACTTCCTTGATAACAAACAATTTAATTGATAAACAATTTTGCATGTCAGAAGATTACAAAGTCAAAGATATAAACCAAGCAGAATTTGGAAGAAAAGAAATTTCTTTAGCCGAAACAGAGATGCCAGGATTAATGGCTTTAAGAAAAGAGTATAAAGGAAAAAAGCCTCTCAATGGGGCAAAAATTGTAGGTTGTTTACATATGACTATTCAAACAGCCGTTTTAATTGAAACTCTTATAGATCTAGGGGCTGAAGTAAGATGGTCTTCGTGCAATATTTTTTCTACTCAAGATCACGCAGCTGCAGCAATAGCTAAAGCTGGAGTCCCAGTATTTGCTTGGAAAGGCGAAACTGAAGAAGAATATTGGTGGTGTGTTAAACAAACCGTTGAAGGCAAAAAAAACTGGAAACCGAATTTAATACTAGATGATGGCGGCGATCTTACCGCTTTAATGCATAAAGATTATAAAGAACTTTTAAAAGAAGTGAAGGGTGTATCAGAGGAAACAACTACAGGTGTTTTAGCATTGAAAAAGATGGAGCAAAATAACCAACTTTTGATACCAGCGATAAATGTTAATGATTCTGTTACTAAATCAAAATTTGATAATCTTTATGGATGTAGAGAAAGTTTAGTCGATGGAATTAAAAGAGCAACAGATGTGATGATGTCTGGCAAAGTTGCTATTGTAGCAGGGTTTGGAGATGTTGGAAAAGGTAGTGCTGCTTCTTTAAGACAAGCTGGGGCAAGAGTTATGATAACTGAAACTGATCCAATATGTGCTTTGCAGGCAGCTATGGAAGGATATGAGGTTGTACTTATGGATGATGCAATAAAGCAAGCTGACATCGTAGTAACTGCTACCGGCAATAAAGATATTGTTACCGCTGATCATATGAGAAACATGAAAGACAGAGCTATATTATGCAATATCGGTCACTTTGACAATGAGATACAAGTTGAAGCATTAAAAAATTATAAATGGAATGAAATTAAACCACAGGTGCATGAAATAGAACTTCCTAGTAAAAAAAGAATAATTTTATTAGCGGAGGGACGTTTAGTTAATCTAGGTTGTGCCACAGGTCACCCAAGTTTTGTAATGAGTGCTTCATTTACCAATCAGGTAATAGCTCAAATTGAATTATGGAAAAATTCAGAAAAGTATGAAAATAAGGTTTATGTTCTTCCTAAGCATTTAGATGAAAAAGTTGCCACTTTGCACTTAGAAAAAGTTGGTGCAAAATTAACAAAGATGTCAAAAGAGCAAGCGGATTATATTAGCGTTAAACCATCAGGACCATTTAAGCCAGATACTTATCGCTACTAAAATAGTAGCTAATGATTGTAAAATCTCTAGATCATTTGAATTTATTGTCAAAAAAGGTAGCTAATAATTTAGCTGAAAAAGATTTTATATATTTAATAGGGGAAATAGGTGTAGGAAAAACCACCTTTACAAGAAATATAATTAACTATTTACAAGAAATAAATGGTTTGAAAGCTACAGAAGTTCTGAGTCCTACTTTTAATCTTTTATATGAGTATGATATTAAGAATATTAAAATTTTGCATTACGACCTTTATAGAATTAAGGAAGAAAAGGAGTTAAAACAACTTGATATATTCTCAGATAATTTGTCTGCAATAAAAATTATTGAATGGCCAAACATAATAAAAACACCTTTATCTAACAAACTAGAGATATATTTAGATTATACTAGTAATGAAAATCAGAGAAAAATCAAATTTATAGGATCTGATAAGTGGGAAAATTTCAAAGATGAACTTTAAGATAAAAAAAATATCAGGCGATGCTTCTTTCAGAGAATTTTACAGATTAAAAAAAGGAAAAAAAACATCAATCATAGTATATGCAGAAAAAGAAAAATTTAAGAATTTAATTACATATGCTGTTGTAAATAAGATACTAAATGAAAACAATATTCATGCACCTAAATTAATCAACAATTATTATAAAAAAAATATGATTGAAATTTCTGATTTTGGTAATAAACAATTTTATAAACAGATTATAAAAAAAAAAGACAAATTTAAGGATTATAAGAATTTAATAAAACTTATTTTACAGATACAAAAAATTAAAATAAGACAAAAATACAAATTCGGCAAGTTTCAAATTAATTTTAAAAAATATACAATTAGCAACCTCCATAAAGAATCAGATTTATTTTTTGATTGGTACGTCAAATACTCATTGAGAAATAAAAATTATAAAAAAATCAAAAAAATTTTTAAGAAAGAGTTAAATAGGATCTACAAAAAATTGAATTTTAATAATAATACTTTTGTCCATAGGGATTTTCACATATCCAATATAATGATAGATAAAAAAAAACTTGGATTACTTGATAGTCAAGACGCAATTATTGGCAATCCTTTGTACGATGTTGCTTCACTTATTGATGACGTAAGAATTAATTTAAAAGAAAATTTACAAGATAAATTATTCAAATATTATTGTTTGAATTCAAAATTAAAAAAAGAAAGTAATCAAAAACTTAAAAATGATTTTGATATACTTTCATTACAAAGAAATTTGAAAATATTGGGAATTTTTGTAAGACTTTATAAAAGAGATGGCAAAAGACAATATCTAAAATATATACCTTACACATGGCAATTAATTGAAAGAAGACTTAATAATCCGTCTTTTCAAAACTTAAATTTACTTTTTAAAAAATTTTTTAAAATTAAAAGATTAAAAAAAATGAGAAATTTATGAAAATTAAACATGCAATGATATTGGCAGCAGGCTTAGGAACTCGTATGCAGCCTCTAACCTTAAAAATACCCAAACCCCTATTGAAAATTGGTACGAAAAGTTTATTAGAGAGATCATTAGCACTTTTAATCAATCACGGAGTTGATGAAATAAGTATAAATGTTCATCATTTAGCCGAACAAATTGAAGAATTTATTTTAAATTTTGATTCTAAAGTTAAAATTAATATTTCAGATGAAAAAAAAATATTATTAGATACTGGCGGGGGCATTAAAGAAGGAACCAAAAATTTTAATGATAATCCTTTTTTTGTAATTAATCCCGATACTTTATGGAACAGTAAATATCAGCAGGATTTAAAATCTCTTGAACAAATTTACTTTAGTAAAAAAAAACCCTGTTTGCTCTTAGTTAACAAAAAATTATCTTTAGATAAGTCATTTACTGGAGATTTTAATATCAAAGAAAACATTATTTCGAAAGATGTTAAAAATGAATTTATTTATACTGGTTTACAAATAATGAATAAAAAAACTCTTGATTTGATTAATAAAAAAATTTTTTCAATGAATGAATTGTGGGAAAAACTTATCAATAAAAAAGATTTAATAGGGTTAATTAGTAATCAAAATTTTTATCATTTAAATAATTTTGAAATATATAAAAAAATTTTGTCTCTGAAAACTATTGATTAAAAATGATACTTTTTGCTCTATCTGGATCTAAATAAAAATATTTTTTTATTTTTAAATTACTATCGAATTCGATTATTAATGGGTTTCCAGTAGGTATCTCTAACTCATTAATTTTCTCATCTGATATATTTAAAAGATATTTACAAAGTGCTCTCAAGGAGTTTCCATGTGCAGAAATTAAAATATTTTTTCCATCCTTTAAATTTTTTTGTATATCTCTCTTATAAAATGGCACAACACGCTGAAATGTATTTTTTAATGACTCTGTAAAAGGTATCATTCCAACTGGTATACTATTATTTAAAGGGCTAAAACTTTTTATGTGATCGCTGTCTTCTTGAATTGGTGGTGGTGCAACGTCCCAAGATCTTCTATATCTTTTAAACTGTTCTTCACCGATCTTTTTTTTGGTTTCATCTTTATTAAGTCCAGTTAATGAACCGTAATGTCTCTCATTCAATTCCCAGTTAGTTCTAAACTCAAGTTTTAAATCATTCTCTTGTAAAATTGTTGTAAGAGTTTTAATGGCTCTTTTGAGGAAAGATGTATAACTAACATCAATTTTAATATTCAAATCTTTAATCAATTTGCCAGAATTTTTAGCTTCTTGAATACCTTTATCTGACAAATCAACGTCAACCCATCCTGTAAATCTATTTTGTGCATTCCAGGTGCTTTGACCATGTCTTGTTAAAATTAATTTAACCATTATATTTTATATAGATTAAGTTTATAAATAAATATACTAAATAAGACATGAAAAAATTTTTATTAAAACGAAATTTTTTTTTTTTAATATCTTTGATTTTTATCACATTTTTTTATTTGTTTCCCGGAGATATAGTTTCTTATTTTCTACATGGGGATCCCAAGTCAAATATTTCACCTACAACTAACCCTTTTGGGTCAAAATTGAGAACTGTGATAAATACCGGTGGCTACTCTTTAAATCATATAGTGGTTTTAAGCTATCTCACTTTTATGGGAATGATTAGCTATTTTAAAAAAAAAATCTTATTTGGTTTTTTTATTTTTATTTTTCTTGCAATAATTTTAGAACTCTCACATTTTTTAATACCAAATAGATCGTTTGAGCTAATTGATTTAATTTCAAATTTGATTGGTGTTATATTAGTTATGCCATTTGTTAAAAGAATTAAAAAATGAAGTATATAATTATATTAATATTATTTTTCTTTATTCCATTTAGTCATATTTATTCAAGCCAAGCAATATTTGGAATAGCAAATGTGATAGATGGAGATACGATAAAAATAAATGCAAAAAAAATTCGTTTAGAGGGAATCGACGCACCCGAAGCTAAACAAAAATGTACAAAAAAAACCTTGTCAATTTTAAAAAAAAAAATTGAAAAGAAGTATTTTTGTGGAACTAGATCTACTCAAGAATTGAAAAAATTAATTGAAAAAAAATTAGTTAAGTGTTCAATATCAGGAAAAGACAAATATAAAAGATATTTGGGTACATGTTACCAAGAAAAAATAAATATTAATAAAATAATGGTTAGAAAAGGATATGCGGTAGCCTATAAAAGATATTCTAAGAGATATATAAATGATGAAAATTATGCAAAAGAAAATAAGCTGGGATTATGGGAGGGAACTTTTTTACGACCAGAAAAATGGAGAAAGCTCAAATAATTTTTAGTATAATTGAATAAGTGATTCACTTAAGAATAAAATTTTTTATAATTATTTTTTCTTTTATGTCATCCTGTTCCTCTATTCCAAAAAATACACAAAATAGTTGTGCAATTTTTGAGGAGAGATATCTTTGGTATAAACATTCCAAAGCGTCTTATGAAAAATGGGGAGCACCTATTCATTTACAATTAGCTTTTGTAAAAAAAGAAAGTGATTTTAATTGGCTTGCTAAACCACCACGAACTAAATTATTCAAAGTAATACCTTTTAAAAGACCTTCATCATCTTTTGGATACTCACAAGCTGTTAAAGGAACTTGGGAACAGTACAAACGAGAAACTAATAATCCCTTGGCGACGAGAGCAAGGTTCAAGGATTCAGTTGATTTTATTGGATGGTATATAAATAAAACTAATAAAATTTTGAAAATTTCAAAAAAAGACGCTTATAGACAATATCTAGCTTATTATAAAGGTTGGGGAGATTATAAAAATTATTCTAAAGATAAAAATGCAATTATTTATGCTAAATCAGTTAAAGATTTGTCAAAAAAGTATAGGAAGCAGCTTTTAAATTGTAAAAAAAATTTAGATAAAAATAAATATATTATTTTTTAAGCTGTTTTTTTAACTCAATCTCAACAGCATCCATTCTTTGAGTACCTTTTCCAACAATTGTATAAACAGTTGGTATGACATACAAAGTAAAAAAAGTTGAGAACAACATACCTCCAAAAATTGTAATTCCAACTGTTAACCTACTTGCTTCACCTGGTCCAGTTCCTAAAATAAGAGGTAGAACCCCGATTATTGTGGAAATACTTGTCATTAAAATTGGTCTCAATCTTATAGAGGCAGCTTCAAAAACTGCAACTTCTAAATTTTTTCCCTCCTTTCTTAATTGATTAGCGAATTCGACAATTAAGATTCCATTTTTTGCTGATAAACCTATTAAAATAATTAATGCAATTTGACTGTAGACATTTAAGGAGGATCCAACCACGAGAAGACCAATTAATCCCCCCAGTATTGCCATTGGAACTGTCAACATTATTGTAAGTGGATGTCGCCAGCTTTCAAATTGCGCACTCATTGCTAAATAAGCAGTAACTAAAGCAAGTGCAAATATTACATAAAGTTCTGTATTAGTTTTTTTATATTCCTCACTTTCTCCTTTATAAGCAATCCTGGCTTGAGGAGTATTTTGTTCTACAACGTTAACTAAAAAATTTAAAGCTTCATCCAAGGAGTAATCTCCGACAAGTCTTGCAGAAATAGTTACAGCCTTTTGCCTGTTATATCTTGCTAAAAATGGAGATTTGCCTTCCTCGTCATAAGCTACTAGATTAGATACTGATACGAGTTTATTGTTATTTTTAGATCTTACAAATACTTTACTTATACTATCTGGTTCTTGTCTATCTTTAATATCACCTTGTAAAATGATTGAATATTCTTTTCCATTTTTAGTAAAATTTGTAACTCTTTTTGATCCAAATATTGTTTCAATAGTCTTACCTATGTCCTCAGTAGAAACTCCTAAGTCTGCGGCTTTTTTTTGATCAATTTTTACATTTAGTTGTGGTTTATTTAAATCAAAATCATCTTGAATAGAGGTAAGTCCTGGATTTTTTCTGGCCTCTCTTTTTACAATTTCTTTCCATTCAATCAATTGATCATAAGTATTTCCTAATATAACAAATTGAACAGGACTTTCGATACCACCAGTTCTTATTCCTTGAGGCATTATTGGAAAGGCCAAAACACCAGGCACTTTACTAATTTCTCGAAAAGACTCCCTCATGATTTTTACACCATGACGATCTCTCTTTTTCCAAGGCTCTAATATAACAATAATAAAACCACTATTTACTTGCTTTGCGGATTTTCCAAATCCAGGAACACGCATTATTAATCTTCTGTATTCTCCATCACCAACTTTTGGCAATAACAATTCCTCAATTTCTTCAGCTCTATCCTTAGTAAAATTAAATCCAGATCCTTGAGGTGCTTTTACGATTACAAAAAATGCCCCTCTATCCTCAGGAGCAATAAGTTCTTTTTTTGTAAAGTTAAAAAAGAAAATAGTTAAAGCGAGCGTCCCAAGTAAAAAAATAGTGATTGTTTTTCTTTTTTTTATCCATTCTAATAAAGACACTTTATAAAGATAAGTTAAATGCTTTAAAAAATTTTCAAATTTAATTACAATTTTAGATTTTTTCATTTTTTGTTGAAGAAATTTACTAGCCAGCATTGGACTTAAAGAAAGAGCAACGAAGCTTGATATAATAACTGCTGAAGCTAGGGTAATAGCAGTTTGTGTAAATAATACACCTGTAATTCCTTTTATAAAGATTAATGGAATAAAAACTGCAACCAAAACTACTGTAGTAGCTATAATTGCAAAAGAAACCTGCTTGGCACCTTTATAGGCAGCAACTAGAGGGGTATCTCCCAATTCAATTCTCCTGACAATGTTTTCCAGCATTACTATTGCATCATCAACAACAATTCCAATTGCCAGGACTAAAGCCATCAAGGTGAAAAGATTTATAGAAAAGTCAAACATATATATAGATAAGAAAGTTGAAATTAAAGAAACTGGTAAGGCAATTAAAGGTACTATTAAAGCTCTTATATTACCCAAGAATAAATAAATTATTATCGTGACCAAAATTAAAGCAATAATTAAAGTTTTATAAACCTCACTTATCGCAGTTTTAATATAATTACTTCTGTCAAAAGACACTTCTAATGTTGTACCTGGTGGCAGACTTGGTTTTAATTCATTAATTTTATTTTTAATTCCATTTGCTACTGCTATGGTATTAGCATCAGACTGTTGATATATTCCAATTCCTACAACTTGTTTTCCATTTCCTTTAAAGAGAGTCCTTGTTGATTCTGCGCCTAATTCAATCCTAGATACATCTGATAAGGTTATTATTGATCCATCTTTAGATCGTTTGAGAGGTAAGTTTTTATAATTTTCTACATCTTCATAAGCTTTATCAAGTTTAATTGTTAAATCTATGTCCTTAGACTCAATTCTACCTGCTGGAAACTCTACATTTTCCCTTCTTAATACAGATTCTACTTCTTGTGTGGTAAGATCTCTTGCAGCTAAAGCTAGAGGATCAAGCCAAACTCTCAAAGATATTTCCCGTTCGCCACCTAGCCTTACTCTTCCCACGCCATTAACTGTAGAAAAAGTATCTGTTAAATATCTGTCCGCATAATCAGTTAGCTCTAGATCAGTCATAGTATCAGAGCTGAAAGATAACCACATGGTAGTTCTCATTTGGCCACTTTGTTTAAAGATCTCTGGTTGATCAGCTCCATTAGGCAAATTATCCAAAACTCTTGAAACTGAACTTCTTACATCGTTGGCTACATCATCCAAATCTAAATTATTTTCAAAAGTTAGAGTTATTCTTGAGCTTTCATCTTCACTAAAAGAGTCAATAGTTTCTAAACCAGGCGTTCCTCCAACGAAGTCCTCAATTTTTTGTGTAATTTGAGTATCTACAATTTCAGCAGAAGCACCTTTATATTCAGTTTGAATTGTAACTACAGGGGGTTGTACATCCGGCAGTTCATCTGTAGGTATTTCCTGGAAGGTTACAAGCCCAAAAATTACCAAGATTAAACTCATTACAGAGGCTACAACAGGTCTTTTTATAGATAGTTCTGTTAGAAACATATTATTTTTAAGGGTTAATAATTTTTACTTTTTTTTTATTTCTTACTTTAGAAACACCTTCAGTTATCACTATATCGCCCTCAATAATTCCCGATAAAACTGATACTTTCCCGAAATTTCTTTTGCCTACTTTAATATCTTTTTTTTCTGCTATCTCATTTGCTACAACGTAAACGAATGCTGTGTTTCCTTGTATAGTAACAGCACTTTCAGGGACTCCAATTTCCTCAGTTTCATCATAAATAATTTTTAAAGTCATTAGTTGACCAGGTATTATTTCGAAGTTTGGATTATCAACTACTACCCTAGATAAAATTGATCTTGTAGATGGGTCAATTCTAGAGCTAATGGTCTCAACCTTTCCTTTAAAAACTTTATTAAAAGCAGAGCTAGTAATTTCTGTTCGCAAACCTGGCTTTAAAACTCCTACATAGTTTTCTGGTATTTTTATATCTATTACAACTTTCTTTAAATCGTCCAGAGTAATAATTAAGCTTTCTGATCCTAAAACACCCTGAGCTATCTCTCTTTTTCCTAACTTTCCGTCAAAATCAGCAATTATATTTGTACCATCTTGCAATTTTAAAATTACTTCACCTTTTTTTACAAATCTATTATCTATATTTAATTTTCCCAAAATTTCAGCGGTTTTAACTCGATATGATTTTGAATTTTGAGCAATTGCAGTACCAAACGTTTCAATACTTTTAAAAAAAATAGATTTTTCCACCTCTTTAACAATTACTCCTGGAGCTGGCCTAACGCTAAATTTTTTTTGAAAATGAAGCCCGATAAAATGACGAGCTGCAATGATCGCAAAAATAGCAATAAAAAAAATGATTAAAAAAGTTTTTAGTTTTGTTGAAGATGTCATTATTTTTCTAAACCATACTCAGCCCAAGAACCATCATATATTTTTGGTTTTTTATCAGTTATTAAAGAATTAGCTAGTCCTAAAATACAAGCAGTGATACCTGAGCCGCAACTAAAAGCCTTATCTTTACTGATAGATATTTCTTTTTCTTTAAAAATATTTGTTAATTGTTCGATTTTTTTAAAAGTTCTGTCTTTATTGATAAGTAATTGAAATGGTAAATTTTTTGACCCTTCAATATGGCCACTTCTCATTCCTACTCTTGGTTCTGGCTGTAAGCCTAAAAATCTTTTTTCACTCCTAGCATCAATTAATTGAAATTTTTTTTTTTTGATATTTTCATTTACTTGATCTTTGCTAATTACTAAAGAAATATTTTCTAATGCCTTATATTTTGTTTTAGAAGTTTTTACTATTTTTTTTGAAATTGTTTTTTTCTCAATAAGCCACTTTTTAAAATCACCATCTAAAACTGAAATTAGATCAGGATCATGCCCAAAATAAATAAATGTGTACCAAACACGACAAGCACTGAAAACATCTGAATTATCGTAAACTATTATATGATCAGAATTTTTTATTCCTAAATCTGAAACAATATTCTCCCAATTCTCTTTAGTAGGTAACATATGAGGTAAAGATGAATTTTGATTTGAATACTTATCTATATCAAAAAAAATTGCATTTTTTATATGATTTAATTTAAATTCTTCTTCAGCTTTTCTTTCAGAATTCGGGAGATGCCATGATGCATCTAATATTTTTACCTTATCTAAATTTTTTTCTAGCCAATCTGTTGAAACTAACTGTCTCATAATCCTTTTTTTTCGATATATTTCTGATGATATTCTTCAGCTTTACAATAATTTTTAATTTTTGAAACATTTGTTTGAATTTTCCCACCAAATTTTTTGTCATATTCATTCAATACTTCCAATGCTTCTTTCTTTTG
>MDSZ01204443.1_pt1 | contig 13968 bp, 17 predicted proteins | sample 811201 | NCBI WGS metagenome assembly MDSZ01 (sample SAMN05326647, study PRJNA326480) | marine metagenome | isolation source: seawater | place: Indian Ocean: North | collected 2010
CCCGAACCAGAACCCGAATCTGAGTCCGAGGCAGAACCCGAACCTGAACAAGAGCAATATGTTTCGGTTTCCGCGATTGCTGAAATGGCGAGAGGCGAAATTTGCACTATTCTTCAGAGTGAAAAGACCGTTGCGGAAGTTGAGAATATGCTGAATCTAATTAGAGAAATTGTTTCACAATTTTCATAAAAATTACCAAATAAACAAAAAAATTTACAAAAATAATTTAAACCTAATCCTATAATCATTTTTTATTAATGGCTTTGACAAATATAGATAAAGACCACCTAAATCAATTAATTACTATACCTAATTTAGAAGAATTGGATAGACATAAGGTAGTAACTGCTATACAAAATAATTCAAATAACTACTCAAAATTAAAGGTACTATTTAAACAAATGGAAAATATTAAAAACGAGATAAATGAGATCGTTAACGAATCAATACAAACTGACGTACTAAACGAAATAAAGTGTAATTTTAAAAAAAAACCAGGTAATACTTATTATCTATACCAAAAACCTGGTGGAACACTTTTTTTTTCAATTCTTTCACCTGAAGAATGGGGAGAAAACAAAAATATATATAAAGAGAGTTACTATTATGATTATGATTTAACCTTTCAAAAGAGAACGGACTAATATAACAAGTAGAAATAATAGAAGAATTATTATTTCCAAATTAAATATTCCACATATAACTAGACAACGTCGTATTAAATCTATATTTCCTCTATGTGCCTTTTTACATCCACTACACTTTACGTTATACGCTTTTTCATAATTTTGTGTTATTAAGTAAACAGCGCCAATAACCATACCCAGTATTAGTGAATCAGGTTTTATACGATTATCATAATTCATAAGAAGGAATATCAAAGGCAACTGATGAAAGACAAAGTCTGCCATATAAGTATTATATAACCCTCCACCAGTAGCTGTTATATTAAAATAGGGGACTTTAAGTTTTTTTGGATAGTAGTAAACCAACAGAAATCCATTTAATGAGACTATTACTGATAGTAATAAAAGTGACGCTTGATATTTCTTTGCTACACCTGTGTAATATAGGACGTGAAATATTAAAATCCATAAAGTAAAATAATTCATACCTAGTTTTACTAGATTTTTAATAATTCGTGCAAATATATTTGATTTTTCGACAACTTGAAGGGAATCAATATCATTCCAAAAACTTATTACTTGATCTGTGATCATTATCTAAAATAAAGAAAGATTAAAATTAATCAGTTAAAATCTAATATTATTGCGCCCCTATGTTTGTTAAGGGTCTTAGTGGCACATTTTGATAATTCACGACGTTTTCTTTTTAGACTTTTTATTTCAGAAGCTTTTTCGCTAGTTAAACCATCTTGATTTTCTACAGATTTTTCAGTAGTCTCAATTATTTCTGCACCATCCCCACCAATTTTTTCCTCTTCTTTTTCTTTTTCCTTTTCCTTTTTAGAGACCTTTAGACTCTTCTTATTTTTCTTTAGATTTTTCTTGATGTTTGTATTCATATCTTTTTCGATGTCCTCTAAATTGTCATTTATGTATTGAAGTACACGGTTTTCAATTGCCCATCTAAAAAAGTTCAACTGCCCGATTGTTGTAACTATATCCTTATTGTCTCCCCAGCCGGTTATTCTGTCATTTCTACAAAATGGATCAAAATTGGCTTTATTGTATGATTTAAGTTGAGATCTATATCTAAGGTAAACAATAAATCGATCTAATTGACTAGCCTGGTCTAACTGAGAGGATTCATAGTAATTATTTTTTGGACTCATCTTACGTTTTACTGACCTCTTTTTCTTTGGTATATAGTAAATAATATTAAATTTTTTAGTATAGTTGGTTATAAACCAATCGATTATTCTTAACGACATTTTTGACTTTCCACTAATTATATCAAGAAACATCTGTTTATCATCTACAGAACATTTAGTGTAAAACTGCTGAAGTGCGTTGAAAAGTACATTATTCTTAAGTTTGTCAGAGTCAACTGGATATGATTTTATTTCAGTCATATACTTAAAGAACACTTTAAAGTAATATATTTTTTAAATGGATTAATTCTTTAAGTCCCTAATATTTGTTTTTTTCTTATTGAATTGAAAATTTAAATTGAAAATTTAAATTGAAAATTAAATTGAAGATAAATTAGAATATAAATAGATCTGATATATGCCTGACTGGGCGATGACTACTAGTATAAACGCAAGATGTCCTATAATACCACACGATCATCGTCAAGCAAATTCAGAAGAAATAAAAATAATTAACAGATTAAACAGAAAACATCTTATTGGCATTAATTCGTATTGCGCTATTTGTAATCCTTTATATAATTCAACAATAAAATTAGGTTGGAAGTGTCCTAATTATCATACTGTTGAAATCATACCAATAGACGAAACCGTAAAAGAAACGCTGTATGATATATTCAATAATCATCCAGTTTTCTTTCTTCCTGAACTAGTACATGAAAAAATTTTCAGATATGCCAGTATTCATTATATAGACGTAATTGATAATTTAAATAGAAATACAATAGATCACCTTTTCAATTGTAATTTGTGTGTAGAAAAAACACTAAAATGGATTACATTTAATTGCTGCACTAAACATCAATTACCTAGATTTAAAAATAAAAACATACATAGAATAAGATTCAGTTAATTATTAATAGAACACAGGTGGAGTAGGGTGAGAACCACCACCATTTTTACCTAATGAAACTGCCATTCTTTTAAAATTAATTGTATTTGGTGATTTACGACCCTTTACCTTTTTACCCTTTCCTCTAGTTTTTTTTCTTTTTCTACCTAACATTACAGATAGTTCTCTAAAATTAATTGTTTTTTTACCCTTTCCTTTCTTCCTTTTTGTACCTTTCCTTTTCTGTTTTCTGTATGCTCCACCAGTAGTTGCATAAAAATCACCACCTGATACATCATGTGTATTTGCTGTGGCTACAAATCTTTCATTACAATTAGCTGAATCAGTTTTTACCTGACTCATAACTGCGCGATAAGCTGGTGATCCACCTCTCATACTACGTTTACCCATCTCTTGTTATAATATAAACGCACAAAATAATTAAAGAAATAATTTATTAAATTGAATAATTTAAAACCTTACATTATTAGATAAATAAATATGCGAATAATTATCGCTAACAAATTCTTTCAGGAAATTCGTAAGAACTTTTCAACAGACCGTTCCCTTTTGGGTAGATGGAATCTTCAGGATAATACCGATATTAAAGCCGCACTCGCAAATATGGATTGTTGTGGGGACGCCTTATGTGGTTCGCCAGAGGAATACAAGAAGTCTGTAGAATCAATAATAGAAAGTAGTAAAATTAACAATAATTAAATACGATTTAAAAATAAAAAGTCTTAATAAATTTACACCCATAATTCTTTTTTTATTCATCAAAAAGCATGTCTATTTGTAATGTTGATATAGTTTGTGGTTTAGCGTGGGGTGATGAAGCAAAGGGAAAAATTGTATCTGAATTATTAACTAAAAATAAGTATAACTGGGTTGCTAGATGGTGTGGTGGTAGTAATGCGGGACATACGATCTATGTAAACTCTAAAAAATACATCACACATATTGTACCAGCGGGAATATTCCACAACATTAGTTGTTACATAGGTCCTGATTGCTTTATAAACTTAAAGGATTTTGACACAGAAATGGAGTATTTAAAAAATAATGGTTTCGATACATCTCTAGTCTATGTTTCTCGAAGAGCGCACGTAATAACTGAAGATAATGTAAGTGAAGATAGGGAAAAATATAAAGAACAACAGGGTTCAACAGGAAAAGGTATTGCACCGACAGCACGTAATAAATTTGGTAGAACTGGGATTACTCTTAAAAGTTATATACAACAGAATCCAGATGACCCTATTGTAACTAAATACCATAATAATTTTTATGATATGCAAGACATCTCACCACTTTATGGAAACGTTCTTTGTGAAGGTGCACAGGGATTTTGGTTAGACATTAATTTTGGTAATTATCCTTATGTTACTTCGGCAAATACTCTACCTTATAGTGCGTGCTCACTCGGATTTTCACCTAAACTTATTAGAAATATTTGGGGTGCCGCTAAAATTTATGATACTAGAGTAGGTGTGGATCCTGAATTTATGACAGTCTACTCGCCACCTCAAGCTGATTCCCAAATTCTACTAAATATTGCTGATGTTGGAGAGGAATTTGGTAGTACTACAAATAGAAAAAGAGGAGTAAACTGGTTAAACCTTGACAAATTAATCGAAGCAATTAATGTTTCTGGTGTAAATAATTTAGTAATATCTAAAACTGATATTTTAAGTAATAAAGACATAAATACATACAAATTTTATTTTAGTGATAAATTAAATCAATACAATTCACTAGAGGAAATGATGCAGACATTAAAAGAATTAATACTATTCCTCTGTCCACATATTGAAAAAATAATTTTTTCCAATCGTCCAGATGGAATATAATTATTTATTTACACCCCATCATTCTAAGTGCTGTAGCGCAGTAATCTTCACCTTTATTGTTGTAATAAAAAAAGTAACCTAATTTTATTAAAGTCATAGCAATAAGTATTTTTATGATAAACATCGCTAAATCTTTGTTATCTCTATCGAGTACATAGAATAAAATAGCTAAGAAAAAAAGTGTAAAAAGTGTAATTAGGAATAACATTATATAATAATAGTCTACAAATTTAATTAGACTTATTTATTACAAATTTACGTATCAGTTTTTTCACCTGGCATTTGTCATTATCTTTATATTCTTCAGCGATCATATGTATTAGTAGCGAATTTTGATACCTTACGATTACTTCAATATCTTCCATTAGTTTACTTGAAATATTCAAATTCATAATAACTGAGGGTTTAATTAAAAATAAAATTAATTTTTAAAATCAATTTATCAAACTGCTAACACGCTTCAAGATCCTTTGCTAGTACTAGTTCACCTGCTGTGTTTTTCTTTCCAATAAAGACCGGCGCTTCCTTGCAGTATGAGTACACATTACTATTATAATCAACTAGATACTGTTTATCATCGATGACTTCAAGAGAAACTGCGATGTATTCTTCTGGAGGATAATTCTGCTTTGTTGGTTTTCTTCCTCGCTTACCCTTTGATTTAAATTCAACTGAATCATCTAGAATACTACCATACTTCAAATTTTTGAGATGACTCAAGCAGTAGTCTTTACCAGGTTTCTTACTTCTGGTACACTGACCACCACCACACTTACGACCCATGCACTGTAGTTCCGGTGGCAAAACCCTACGATTGCGCTTTTTTATCCCTAGTTTTACACTAATTTTAGAAATATCGTCTTGATATTTATTAGTTAATTCGGCAATATCCAAATTATATTCATTTGCAATTTTTCCTAAGAGGTTATTTGTTTCATCTTTAATTATTTTATAAAGTTCACTTGGAACAATTGGTTTGATGTCTTTGATTTCGAGTGAATTACTATCTGTTCCAAATTCCCCTGGTTCGCCCATAAATTATTTGTTTAAGTATAATAAATTAATAATTAATATTTTTATATCAATTTATTTAATTCTTTATTTTTCCTTAAGTCTCCATTTTTTTTTAAAGATTAAATAGTTATTGTGTAGCACACTGGACGTCTTCTCCATCATTACTGTAATCTTCTCTTGTACCTGTTTCGGGTTTATAATCAAAAGATTCATTAAATCTAGTTTCATTAAAATCCGGACATTTTTCCATAATTTTAATACATTCGTTGCTTTTTAATTGAGTTTCACAATTATCTTCATCCTTTGAATTATCATTTAATGGTTTAAGAAGTTTTTTCAAATAAACTTGTCTTTCATTTGATATAGAATCCGGAAATACCACCGAAAATTTAACAAATAAATTACCTCGAGTTGTAGGTGTGGTTTTCATTCCCTCATTTTCAATCTTAAAAACGCTTTCAGGATGTATAATTTCAGAAGTTTTTATTAATAGTTTTCTATTGTCTAAAGTTGTTATCTTTATAACAGCGCCACAAAGAGCGTCAATCAAAGAAATTTTATAGTTTAATAATAAATCGTTTTTGTATCGCCGGTATTTTGTATGACGTTTCTGACGTAAAATTAAAACCAAATTTCCATAGACATCATAATCTGGATGTTGATCTGCTTCTTCCTTGACTGTAACCTTTTCCATATTATAAGTATTTGGTCTCAATTTAACATTAATTTTTTTAGTAATTTGTGATAATTTTTTACCTTTACAACTTGGACATTCTTCACCAGGTTTTATTTTTTTCCCTTTACCATTACATGCGGTACATGTAGTCTGTGTTTGAGTGATCATCCCTATACCCATCTGCATTACTTTCATAATGACACCATTTCCATTACATATATCACACTTAACTACTGAGCTAGGATATTTACCACCGGAACCTTCACAGGACTTACATAATATAGTTTTATTATAGTTGAATGATACTGTGTTACACATGTAAAAATCAATTAAATCTATGTCTAAGTATTCTAATCTATCTTTACCTTTAACTTTTCTTCTTTGTCTAGGTTGTCCTCCCATCCCACCCATTCCCATACCACCTCCAAATAAATTCTGAAAAATATCAAACGGATCACCACCCATACCTCCAGATTCCATAGATTTGAATCCTTCAAGACCGAACTGATCATATTTACTACGTTTTTCTTTATCACCAAGAATATCATAAGCAGTAGAAATTTCTTTGAATCTCTCACCTGCTGTAGGTTCTTTATTTCTATCTGGGTGATACTTTAACGCTAATTTTCTATATTTTTTCTTTAGTTCTGAATCCGATATATTTCTATCGACTCCAAGTACTTCGTAAAGTTTATTGTCTGGCGTTCCGCTAAACATTTAATATTTTATTGACACTTTTTTTTAAGTCTTATTTAACCAATTGATTTATTATTTTAATTAAATCATTTCTTAGATTAAATTCATAAACATCTGGATTTATCTCACTATTATCCAATTCTTTTACTAGATTATTAGACATTTTATCTAAAATAGAGTTTAAAACTTCTTGCTGATTAAATACCTGACTATCTTGAGAAGTATTAACACTTTCCTCGCCATTTATAAAAATCTGATTTATTTTTTCTTCTATATCTAAAACAAGAGTCGAATTTAGAATAAGAACAAATAACTGAAAATTAGTGTCATCCATAGATATTAGTTGTTTGTAAGTTGTATTAACAATAATATCAAAAATAATTGCTAATTCTGTAATTAGTCTTGAATTTGTAAGATCACAGTTTTCCAAAGTATTTTCGATGAAGTTATTTGTTATTTTATAAAGTTTAGTATCACGTAAATGTTTTTCTATATCTTTACGATTTGTAAGTAGACAGTTTAGTGTTTTATCAACAACAATTTTATCAACGTATTTTTCAAGTAAAAAATCAACACCAGTTTGTTCCATTTTTATAAATATTTATAGTTTTTATTTCTATAAGTCTAAACCCATTTTTTTATCTAACAATTCTATTAAAAAGATAAAATAAGGCAGATACAATTTACATTCATGTAATTTTTTTATAAATTTATCACGATTTTCAATATACAAATCGTACGATTTATCTTTACCCATAAGAATGCAGTGATTCATAGTGTGATTTTTTTGTAAATCTTTTGTATAATCTTCTACATCATCGCAGATTTGAAACATAGCTGAAAATAAGTCACCTAAAATTATATAATTTTCGTATCCTTCCTCAGTAAAAAATCCAGCTAGTATAAAAGCAATATTGAAAAAAGGTGCAGTTTTCATATTTATTATATTTGACATTTCGTTATTATCACTATTGGAAACGCCTTTCATATCAAAAAATTGCCCCATGGACGCTCTTTTTAGTTGTTCGAATATTAACATTTTACATTCTTTACTTGATTTACAAATATTTAGTATGTTTTTTAGAGATTCAAAAATAAATTTATTAGCAATCATCTGTGCCTTTTTAACACCATATTTAACATGTATAGTTTCCTTTCCTCTTCTAAAATTGTCATTATCCATAGAAGGAAGATCATCAATTATAAGTGAAGCACAGTGGAGCATTTCAATAGAAATTGCTACTTTAGCTATATCACCTTCTAATTTAAAACTTCTAGCTTCCAATATATTTAGAAATATTAAGGGACGTATTTTTTTCCCCGAATTTAATAGTGATTTTGAAACCAAATATAAAGTTTTACCCTTTCGATCTGTTTTTATTTTTAACAAGTATTCATCAATTATTTCTGTTAATTTGTCTTTGTAAAATACTTTATTTGACATAAAATATATTATAAAATAAACAAAAGAAATTGTTATTTAAATTAATACATATACCTTTTAATTCTATTTAATTTTATTAAATTAATTTTTATTAAGAATCTGGAACTGGGTCAACTGTGTCCTTTATAGGATTGGGTTCTAAATAAGAACACTTATTGAATCTAAGAGCGATTATACCTTCATCATCATCTATAGATGTTACGTTGCTTAAAAATCCCGGGCGACCCTGACATCTTTCCTTGCCATCACTTTCCATTCTACATCTTTGATAATTTCCACATTCTAACTTTCCATATTTATATTTTTTATTTGTCGGTGTAGGTTCAACACCGTAGTGAACATTATCTACAAAATTATTATCAGAATCTAATATTTTTACATGCTTTCCAGAAATAATATCTTTGCAGTGGAATTTCATACCTACAATTTTTCCATTATTACCTTCTGAATCCATATCATGGAGAGTCTCTATTTTATATATAGAAGAATGTGGCGGACAAGTAAACTCGGCACTTTTACCTTTATTCTTCATATTTCCTAGTCTAGAACCAACAACACCGATTTTCACTTTGTCTTTTCTCATAGGTTGATTTTTATCATATGTAAATTGTAGTGAGTTAATACTTCCTTGTGTTTCAAGATTATTAATGTCATAGTTAAAAATTGCACCATTAAATGGTTTAGTGGAATATCTAGTGAACGATTTATTCTGTCTTTTATTGTAAACATCCTCTATAACGCCTATACCTTGATTTTCAAACCCCTGTTCAGGATTATCATTTCCATTATTTATTCTACAATTTCTCGTATTTACACAATTTGAAAATTTATTACCCAAAATATTTTTATGTGGTGACTCATAATTTTCCCCAACATGAACGTTGCTTTCACCCTTTTCATTAATGTTATACCATTTAGGATCAATCCGTCTTCTATCTAAATCAAGTGTAGCATTTCTAATAACTTCGTTGTTGACCTCATATTTTTCTGCCTTAACTTCTTTCTGCAAAGCAAATCTTCTTTTCTTTGGAGTGTATAGATCACAAGAGACTGACTCACCAGGATCACCTATCTCACCATATCTTCCTGGTTGCCCCTTCATTCCTGGTTTTCTTATTCTGTAGTAGTAAAGTGTAATTGTGTATGTTGAAAGACACATGTTTAAGAAAAGTATAGCCACAAAAAGACTGTAATATTTATCAAATATTTCAGATTTAACAATATTTGAAAAATAGGAACGCAATCTAATCAAGAAAACAAGTCCTACAAATGTAAGTACAGAGAAAACTCCTAATACTATTTTCCAGTTAAAATATTTTTGAACTTCAAGTTCACGTGTATTACTTTCCATCTTATAATATATAATTATAATTTTTATTTCTCAACAAAACTGGAAGTATTAAATTTAGTTATATAAGGTTCCATAAATTTATTATTTTTTTGATAGTTCATAAAAATAAATTGGCACCCCGCAGTAAAAAATGGGTCTGGACTATAATTAAAAGTAAAAAATGAGTCCTCTGGTGGAACTACAATAGTAATTCCTGAATTACTAAATGTTCTTACGTCATCGATACTCATTTTTATAGCGTCGGATTTAGGTGTAGCGTCATCTAACGATTTGTATGAAATTTTTTTCATATCTTCTGTGTTCCAAGAGGCATTTATAAGTTCTTCTAAATTAGTGTTCTCATAACCTTGACTAGTAATTAATACTACTTTTCCCATAAGATCTCTCATAGGGGCGTCAGCCAGTTTACTACTCTGGTATGAATATTTACTTGGTAAAAGTTGATCTTTGAAGTACTTGTAAATTATTTCTTGTATTCTGTTAACTGAATTATAGTTTCTATTTGTTTTTAAATTTAATAATATGAAAAAGGGATCATTATAATTTGAGACATAACCACTAGTAAAAATAGTTTTTGATAATTCTCTTATAACTGACTCAAATGTAAGAGTATTTAAAGTTAATTTCCAGTTTCCTTTCTCATATCCAGAAGAGATTACTGGGAACGCATCCTCGGATAATGAATCATTAAAAACATCAAAGTACATAGCTCTGACACCATTTTGGACGTTGCGTCTTAGTATTTTTAAGGATGTATATTCAAGTAATTGATTCATACCTATATAAGGTCTGAAACTAGAGGCAACCATAAATTCTTTTAATGTTTTGTCTCCCCTTTTCTTCTTCATAAGATAAGTACTGTCGAGAAAAAGAGCATTTTTGTATTTATCTAACTGTACTATGGTAGAGTTTACTCTATAGTTTTCAGAAAGTAAATATCCGATCATTAAGAGTACATATAATACAACTAAAAATGTAACGATTTTACCAAAAGTTATTTCGCCAACTAACCCAGATGTATTAATAGCGTTTCCATTTCCGTTTACATTCCCATTTCCATTTCCATTACCATTCCCATTTCCATTACCATTTCCATTTCCATTTCCATTACCATTTCCATTACCAGTATTCCCATTTCCATTACCATTTCCATTACCTGTATTTTTCTTTACGTTGTTTACTAAATTTTCAGCGACATTTACAGCGGCAGCACCTAATCCTGTTTTTGCGGCAGTATTTAAAGAAGATTTATTAGTGTCACTTGTACCAGAAGTACCACTAGTTGCTGGTTTAGTTGTTGTTCCGCTGCTTCCGCTGTTTCCGCTACTTCCGCTGTTTCCGCTACTTCCGCTGTTTCCTGAAATTGTACTTACACCGGTATTGAATGTAGACGTACCACTACTTCCTGAAGACGAAATTGATTTTGATTCCCCTGTACTTTCTTTATTAGGGTAAATATTATTATTATTGTTATTTTCATTATTATTCTCGTTAGCGCCACCCCTCATTTATTATAAATCAATATTTTTATTTAATTTATTTTTCGAGCTTAAAATTTTTTTGATTGTATATTTTACTGACAAAATGCCCGAATCGATTTTAGCCGAAAAAGAAAATAATTATGTACTTTTTCCAATAGATTATCCAGATATATTCAGTATGTACAAAAGAGCCCTTGCTAGTTTTTGGACTGTAGAAGAGGTTGATTTAAGTAAGGATTTAAATGACTGGGAGAGACTTTCTGATAGTGAGCGTCATTTTGTTGAAAATGTATTAGCGTTTTTTGCTGGTAGTGATGGTATAGTCACCGAAAATTTAGCGCAGAGATTTATGAATGATATTCCTATTCAAGAAGCTAAATGTTTCTATGGTTTTCAAATTGCCATAGAAAATATCCATAGTGAAATGTATTCACTTTTAATTGATACTTACATTAAGGACAACGATCACAAAGATAAATTATTTAATGCAATTAACACAATACCATGTGTTGCCGAAAAAGCGGACTGGGCAATTGAATATATTACAAACGAAAAGGCTTCATTCCATGAACGTCTTGTAGCATTTGCCGCTGTAGAAGGAATTTTCTTTTCAGGAAGTTTTGCCGCAATTTTCTGGTTGAAGGAACGCGGTCTACTCCCCGGTCTCACTTTTTCAAATGAATTAATCTCTCGCGATGAAGGTTTACACACAGAATTTGCGTGTCTTATGTACTCCCATCTTGAAGAAAAATTACCCTATTCAAAGGTTACAGAAATTATAACAAATGCAGTAACAATAGAGCAAAAGTTTATTACTGACTCTATTCCCTGTAGAATGATCGGAATGAACGCAGACTTAATGAAACAGTACATCGAATTTGTTGCCGACAGACTACTTCTTCAGTTAGGTTGCTCCAAGTATTATGAATCAGCGAATCCATTCCAGTTTATGGAAATGATTTCTATGGAAGGAAAAACAAATTTCTTTGAAAAACGTGTTGCCGAATATTCTAAGGCAAATGTAGCGTCATCAGGTGCCAGTATATCAACTGGAGAACTTGAATTTAATGACGATTTCTAAGACGACCTTCTAATAGATAAATTATTATGAAATATGTAATTAAGTGACCTGATAAACTCATTACCGGATATTTATATTTTTTATTTTTATCTTTCCAATTATATAGTTTATTTCTATACACTAAAAATATCACTATAAGGGAACTAATTACACTTGTAGTTAAAAACCGTGTTAAATTATTTACTTTGTATTTATTTGAAAGATAAAATGAAATAGTATTGATTATTCCAAAATAAAGTGGCGCTAAAATAAAATATAAGTACCCATCAAAATTATAGTAGTTAGTATCCAGTCTTCTAAATGAAAGAACCCATAAAAGATAAACTAGAATAGATGAACCAATTACAAATGATAATACAAGGTCTTTGAACTGATGTCCGGAGGAAAGGTACATCTGTAAACCTTTTATAATAAAGTTGAATACTATAAAATGCTTTAGAAAATTTCGTATTCCATACATAACCTTATCTGTGTTTGTTTTAAAAGTGTAAGAATCCCATAAAAATTTAAAGTATAAATTGTGTAGCACGATAAAAGCGCCAGAAAGCAAAGACGCTATAAAATATATTTTGTGAATATTGAAATTGTACTTTTGTCTTAGATATGTTATAAGAACATTAATAAGACCAAAATAAAATGTACTTAACATAATGTATTTTGAAAATATATCAAACTTGAATTTAGGTGTTTCGTCCTTGTACGCTGTACCATCTTTCAAAAAGTAACGTAGTCCAAACCAGTGAGAAAAAACCACTAAAAATGAAGAACCAATTACAAAGGAAAGTAGTAAACTAGAATTCATACAATATACTACCAAAAAAAATAATTAATATAATATAATGAAAACAGTTATTTTTTCTCTGTTTATTGTTCTAGTTTTATTTTTCCTGTTTAAAGATTTAATTAAAGTATTTATTTTAAACAATATTATTGTTTCTCGAGGAATTCTAGTGCCTGATTGTTTTTGGTACACGATTTCCCAAAAGTTAATTAAAGATGGAAGTGGTATTGATCTTTTTTATAAATTAAAGAAAAGAGAGGGTGATGTTCCTAAAACTTATATGTTTGGTTATAAAACACACGTAATCACAAAAAAAGGTCACATAAAAACTATACTTGATAATTCACCTTATCCTTTTGGACCAGGTAAATTAAAATATACTTTTTTCAAATCCTTTATGCCCGATAATGTAGGAGTTAGTCAGAAATGCCCATGGAAAAAAAGGAGAATCTTGAATGAAAAAGTATTAGATACAGATAATATCCCACAGCATAACGAAAAATACAATAAAGACACAAACAACCAAATAAAAAGTCATTTACTGAAAGATAAAATTGTTTATAGTGACTTTCAAACTGTTTCTAAAAATATTGCAGGACTTGTTATTTTCAATACAACAGAAATACACCCTGATGTTTTCAATATATTTTCCGAAGCTAATACTGTTATGGCGTTTTATACCGATTACTCAATTGATAAAGAAGTACTTAAAAATTATAATAATTATTTAGAGAGTCATATAGCAAACCCCTTAGCGGACAGTTTTGTCGAATTGTGTGTAGAGAATGAGTCAAGTGAATACGAAATAAAACAGCAAATACCACATTTCATTTTTCCTATAGTGGGTTTATATCTAACAACTATCCCTAGACTACTGCTTATTTTAAGTAACCATCCTAAAAAATTTCAAAAATTAGTTGACGAA
>MDSZ01093068.1_pt1 | contig 13962 bp, 10 predicted proteins | sample 811201 | NCBI WGS metagenome assembly MDSZ01 (sample SAMN05326647, study PRJNA326480) | marine metagenome | isolation source: seawater | place: Indian Ocean: North | collected 2010
CATTATAATGATGAAAAAATATATAATCTAATTAGTAAATATAATAGTTCAAATGATAAAGAAATTATAGACATGTGTTTTGAGGCAATAACTGGTTTATCACTTAAATCTATAAGTTCATTAAAAATAAAAAGTTGTATAAAAGAAGATAATATGATTATAAATAAAAAGGAATATGAATTTTTGCTTAGTGAAAATAATACCTTAAAAGAAGAAATTAAATTTCAAAAAGAAATTACTGATGAACTTAGAGGTAATTACATTAATCTTCATACAAGAATTAGGGCTTCTACTTAATTAGTTTGGTTTTGATGCACAATGAAAAGAAAATTATAGATGATATAATAAAAATGTAAACACTCATTATTATCATACTATAATAATAAATAAATGTTCTTTCCCATGATTTACTACATTCGCATGATGATAAAACCATTTGTTGACTATATTTAAATAAACTATAAATATTTACTAATGATGCTATTGAAAATAAATTTATAAATATTATAAAAAATTTATTTTTCATTAATTTCATTAAATTTTTTTTACCTGACACAGCAAAACAAAACATTATTAATATTATAACAATACTAATGTATGAAAAATATTTTATATAATCTCTTTTCCAATCTTTGGAGCATTCGCAACTTATTTTTTCTAATTTAAATATATAATTTAATATTAATAAATTTATTAAAATTATAACAAAATATAATAATACTTCACAAGTATCCATATATTTATTTAATATATTTTTTTTATAATTTTGCTCCAGCACATTTTATCATTTTTTCTCTTAAATATGCTACTAATGATAAACGTGTATAATCTTTTGTAATAGGAGTCATTTTTGTATTACAATGCCATTCATGAACATCCATTGCTAAAAAATCACCATTACGTGCATCTATAGCAACCTTAAATTGAGGGAATCCTGTATATCCACCATCATATTTACCTTCTTCTAATACAACAAGATTACCAAATCCTTCTTTTAAATCACCTGAATCCTTGTGAAGAGCAGTTCGCCAATTATAATTTATAGTCACAGTGCTAAATGCTGTATCTTTTATTACAAAAGGTGTGCTATTTGCTACTTTATATTGTATTTTATAATTTTTAGGTATTAATTTTTTAAATTGTTTATCAATACATTTTATTAATGGTAATGTTTTTTTCCATTTATCAACTTGTTGTGATGTAAAAGCAGTTGTTCTACACATTGGTGCATTAGGACCTAAATTTCTATCTCTTTTATCATAGTAACCAATTATGTTGCTTTTTGAAATATTACCTAAACTATTTGTGACAATTTTTCCAGTGATTCTTGAACGATAGGCTTTTACTCTAAATTTATTTCTACCAATAAGTTGGTCAGCATTATTAGCATATTTTGGCATTTTTTTTAAATCTATTTTACCAGCAGCCGCACCACGATTATCATGAGTTTTTTGTGCTGCCTTTTTTAAGTTTTCTATTCCAATTTTACATAAATTTTTAGGTATTACATTTTTTCTAAATTTGAATAATAACTTTTTTTTATTATTTTCATCTAAATAATAACAATCGCAATCTGAATTTATTATTGTATCATAGTGATTATTATCAAAATAATCACCTTCTTTGTTTTTCATATATTCTTCATCATAATGTTTTTTAGCTATAATAATTTTTACATTATTTTTATTTTTTGATTTGTATTTCCTTTTTTTACTTTGTTTATTTTTTTTTGTTTTTAAACTCATACAATATATTTAGAAAAAAAAAAAATGTAATATATATATATTAATGAGTAGTTACGTAAATTTACTCAAAAAGAAAAAATCATTAAAAAAGAGAAAAAAGAGAAAATCAAATAGAATATCTTTATCAAGAATTGGAAATTTGGTGAGAACTAAACGCTCTAAAAGAAAACCTAGAAGAAGAAAAAAAAGACAAACTAAATTAAAAAAATTTTTAGTTAAAAGTAAAAAAAAAACACTCAAATTAAATAAGCGTAAAAAAAGAAGAAGTGTTTTAAGAAAAAAAAACAAAGTATTAAATAAAAATAAAAATTTAAATTTAAATTCATTTATAATGGTTAACTTTATTAATCAAAAAATTAATTATAAAAAATATGATAATGAATCTTATAAAAAAATGTTGAATTATTTAAATATAACTAGTAATTATATTCAATCAGGAGGTGCTGTATATGAAGATGAACCAAAAAAAAACCCATTATCTTTTATTAATCATCCATTAACTTTTATAAATCATAAAGAGTTATTAGATTTAGGATATGATTATGAAATACCATATTGTTTTAAAGGCGTAGAATATAGAAGAATTGATAAAAATTTAGATGAAAGATTTAATGAATTGTTTTCTGAAGAAATAAAATTAATAGATAATTATAAAAAAGGAAAATTAAGATTTCATGAAGATACATATGAATCTGAAATATTTAAATCAATTATTGATTATGAAGATTCTTTAATATTACTATTTTCAAATTACCATTTAACATATTATTTATGTGAGTGTGTAAATTTATTGTTTAGTGTAAGTTATGTTTATAAAACTATTAATGAACTTATAAAAACTGTGGGAAATAAATTAGTAAGTAGAAAAACAGTTTTTGGAAAAGCAATTGAATTAGGAGGAAGGGCAGCAAAATCATTAGATGCAACTGAATATTTAAAAGAGGAATTTATTGAGTATTCTTCAAACTTAAAATTAAAAGAAGTTATATTAATATATTTTAGACATATTGATAAAAAATTTCAGGAATATTATAAAAAATTGTTGAATATTAGTAATATATTATCTTACTTTGAACTTAATTATGATAATTTTTATAATAGACAACAAGTGTTTAATGAATACTTAAAAAATTTAAATGAAGATAATTTTGATGCTGATTCACCAATATCATTATTCTTAAATAATAGATTTTTTGATGATAGTGATATAAATATTAGTAATAATTTAGAAAATATACTTGAAAATAATAATTTATTTGAAAATTATCAAATTAATGAAAAAATTATATACTATTTACAATCAAAAACCCCTGAACATATAGTAAATTTTCAAATTAAAATTGATAACTTTGAATCTTCTATTAAAAAAATAATAAAAAGTGATGTTAGTAAATTTAAAAACAGATTTGAAGGTAAAATTAATTATTACAAAAATTTTACATTTGAATTAAATTATAATTATAATGGTGAAAAGTTAGATATAAATAAAAAAAAAATAGTTCATAGGTATAATTTATCATATTTAGATACACAATGGAGATTTTTATTAGGTGGTATAGAGAGAATACATTCAATTCGTGGAGGTGCATTATCAGTTATGAATTTACAAAATAATATTAATACTAGTATAAAATTTAAACATAAAGGAGGAGCAGCAAATGCTGGAGGAGCAGCAAATGCTGGAGGAGCTGAAAATGCTGGAGGAGCAGCAAATGCTGGAGGAGCAGCAAATGCTAGAAGCCCTATTGATAAAAAAAAAAATATAGATAATGACCATTTAGTATGGGATAATAATCATGATTTTGATTATTTAATATCAAAATTTGAAACAATGGGAGAAAATATCTATATACCAGGAGATATAATTGAAGCAAAAAAAAGATTGCCAAATAATAAAATAGATGAATCATACTATTTATATAAAGTATTATTTGGAGATAGTGATTTTAGATATAGTAATATAATTCCAATTGATAATATTATTATTAATTTTCCGGGATATAGTGAAGAAAAAAAAAATACTAAAATAAATTATGACCAAGGAAGTGATGCAAAATATCTTAATATTTTATTTAATAAGGATTACAGTAAGTCAGGTAATTATATATCAACATTACTTAAATTATGGGACCCTTCTAGTGGTGGAAGTAATTTAAATTTACATATACTTGGTTTATCTGAAGATGAAAATAATAATTTACATAATATTATCAGTTATTACTGTTTTACTAAATATTTCTTAGAGGATTATAATATAAACGATTATTTAGTGTATGAAGTTAATTCTATACCAATTATTTTACTTCATGAAGGTCAGCCAAAATTATGTATATTAACAAATAAACATCGTCGTCATGAAAATACCTATAATATAGATGAATTTATAAGTGAGTTAGGTAAAAAATATGTTTCAGATAACTTAGTTGTAGAATCAATTAGAAGTATGGAAAAATATTTAGTTGAGTATAAATATGTTGAAGTTCTTGATGTGGATTTCCCTTCATTAAGTGTAAATGTTTTAAATGAAACAATAAGTTTATATTTAAATAGAATAAATTTAGTTCAACATTCTAAAGGAAGAGGTAAAATAAATATTTCACTTATTATTGATAATATTGAAAATTTACAAATATATTTAAATACATTTTTTGAAAGAGCCACAAAGGAAGTTAATAAAAATTTTTCTAAAGAAATTATTATAGCTATTGTTAAATTATGTTATATATTTAAGCATAGTGGTGATAAAATGTTAAGTTTTATAAGTAATATATTAAATAATTGTGCATTATATTCTGAAGACCAATTATTAATGGCGTCAATTTTTTATAATAATAATAAATTAGCTTCTTGTGGAAAAATATATATGACTGATAATATATTAAAACAATGGCCAAATGTTAAAACATATAAAACATTAACAAAATTTTATACTTTATCCTTTAGTGAGCCTATTGCAAATGCAACTCCATTTGTTTTAACATATAATTTAGATAAAGTAGATTATTATAAAATTTTTCAAAAAAATTTCATTAAATCAACATTTTCAGATATAAAAACAAAAATAGGAATAGATAATTATTGTATTATTGAACCATATTTAGAATTAGAATCCGAAGAATTAACAGAAATTGATATAGCGAGTTTTATGGCACAAACTCTAGATAAATATAGAAAAGGTAAAACATTAAGTTCAAGTTTATTTGAAAATGCTGGGGAAGAAGATACATTTAATATTTTAATTATAAAAAAAGAAGTTGCAGCATTTTTAGGTAAAAATCAAGAAATTAATGAATCAATTTCAAGTCGTGAATTATACTATAATAAATATTTAAGTCCAAATGAAATAACTGAAAATAATGAAGAATTATTAGTTTCTGAGAAAATTAGATTAATAAATTTAAATAAAAAATATAAAACTTTGGAAAATATAAATATTGATATAGTAATACCAAAAACATTTTATACTTTTTCATCTAATAATGATTATATAAATATAACACAATTTTCTGAAACAAAATTAATAAAAGCATTTAATGATAAAAATTTTAATATAAGAAATATAATAGGTAAACATTCTTTATTTAATTTAATTAGAATAACTAAATATTATATTGACCAATCATCACGCCGCACAAGTTTTCAAAGAAGTTTAAATAGATATTTAAATATGACAAAATGTAATGATTTAGAAAAATTTGTTAATATTTATAATACACAAATATTAGTTGATAAAGATGGCACAAATGAATTATTTATTGTTAATCATATGTTAATAGGTACACTTTTTGGACAAAAACTAAATGAATTTATGACTGAATATACAGCAGTAACAGCAAATAAATATGAACTTGATAAAAGTAATTTTTATTTAATACCAATAATATTTTTAATGAAAATCATATTTAAAAATGAAAATATAAAAAAAGATAGATTAATAGATATAAAAGACTTATGCACTTCTTATTCTGTTGATTATTCAGAAATGGCAAAAGTGTTTGATGAGGAATATATAAATTCTTTTAGTGAAATTATGGTTCAAATTAATATAATGAAAAATATCATAATAGATTTTAAACAAATATTAGATAAATTTTTATTTATAAATAAATTACCACCATTTAATTTTAAATAATTTTAATTAGTCATATCCAGCATCATTAGCATCATTAGTATCATTAGCATCATTAGCATCATTAGCATCATTAGCATCATTAGCATGATTAGCATCTCCAGCATCATTAGCATCATTAGCATCATTAGCATCTTCAGCATCATTTAAATTAGAATTTGAATTACTATTATTGTTATTAGAAATATCATTATCATTATCATCTGGGTCATGTAAAATTGCAATTATTGAAATTTGTGTATCACCATATTCATATCTTTTACCAAGAATTTTAACTTTTATAATATCTTTTTCTTGTATTTTATCAAAATCATTATTATTATTATGATGTTGTCTTGCTAACAATATATTTAATGGTGAATTCTCTTCATGAGGTACCCCAGCCAATATACCCATTTTATTAATACTTAAAACTTGACATTCAATAACACTTCCTTGAATAGGATTACAAATTTCTAAAGATAATTTTAAATAAAATACACTATTTGCATTAAAATGAGTCATTTGAATGTTTCCCAAACTACGTTTTATTATATGAACGCTACCTGGTTTAACAAATCCATCTTTTATGCATGTACCTTCTATTTTTTTTGCTTCACTAAGTAGTTTTTTATTCAAATTATTATGTATATATTTGGATTCAATATTCAAATTGTGATTTATTGTAGATTTGACAAAAATATTATCCATATTATATATTTAATAATATATTATTTAAATAATTTCAATTTTATTTATTTTTTTTCATTTATTTTATATTCAATTGTTTCTTCTGGTCCATAAAACCATCTATTTTTATCATCAGTTAAATCCTTAAACTTAAATATAGCTTCTAATTGATTACATAAAAATAATTTTGATGGAGATTTTTTATTATATATTTTCTCACCCAAAATTGTATTAATATAGTTGACTATTGTTTCCTTTTTCATTCCATCATTATTGCATATACTTCCTGTTTTAATTTGTGTTCCTTTTTTACCTTCACCTATTTTATTTCTAATTTTAAAAATCATATTATTTTGAGGTGTTTTTAATTCATAATAACCAATAATATCTGCTGCTGGCAATATTGATGACTTTTTCTTATTAAATGATTTTGTAATTGATACAATTTCAGGTTTTGATGCTTCAGTAAATGAATTATTACTTTCTTCAAATTTTATATAATCTATTCCATTACTTTTATTTATTATTTTATATCCCCAAACATTATTTGGTCCTTTATATGTCATATCTTTATAATAAACATCAGTTTTTGAATATAATATATTATATAAATTATTAAATATCTTCTTTGAAGTCTCATCTAATTCATTTTTATTATTTTGAATAATTAAATGTTTTATAATATCTTCTCTAATTGTTAAAAATTGTGAATCACTCATTAAACTCTTACCTTTAAGCCCACTACCTTTTTTCTCTTTTTCAGGTAATTTCTTATCGCATTTAATAATTTCATCATAATCAAAGTTTTTATTATTAATCATCAATTTATTTCCTTGTATTAAATTGTAAGGAATATTTGCTTTTCTATATAAGTAATATTTGTATATAAAAGATTCCATATTTATTTTTCCCAAATTTAAATTATTTAAACAACTAAATAATATTGCATTATAAGTATAAAAATCTTTCATTAATTTTACCGATGAATTTATAGTTGAACTTACTTTTGATGTATTTAATATACTATTATTATTAGCTTTTTTAGTTGCTTTTACTTTCATCTTTTTTTTTGATAATATTTTGTTATTGGTAATATTTATTCCACTATATTTTTTCTTACTTTTTAATCGTATATTATTGTAAGTTAAATATTTATTCAACATATTTTCTCTAACAAAAATATATAATCCATTTTTATAAATAATATTTCCTTTACTACCATTTCTTGTAAGTGTTATTTTATCTAAAATTATTTTTTGTAATGCTAAATAAATTAATATTTTATCTTCATTAAGTAATTTTACAATATTATCTATATTATAAACATAACCTTTATTAAATAATTTAACACCTTTTTTACCAAGCAATATTTTCTTAACAATATTGTCTATTTGAACACTTATCATTTTATTACTAAATAACCATGTATCTTCGTTTATTAACTTTGGGTCATCTTTAAATGTGTTTATACATTTGTAATCACATTTTTGATAATTACATTTTTTACTATAATCTATATCTGTTTCAAACTTATTACTATTTATATTTAAATTACAATCTACACAACTTATTTTAATCAAATATTCTAATTTTGCCATTTGTTTAGATTTGATTTCTGCTTTTCTGTAAATTTCAATATCTGTAGTTTCATTATCTAAACTAGGATTTTTACCTAAAGTAGATACTAACAAATAAATAGTAACATTTCTTTTTTCAGGTTCTAAATCTATATGTGAACAATTTCTTATACCTCTACCAATAACTTGTTCTATTTTATTTAAATGAAACCATGGGTCTAAAATATAAATATGTCTAATATATGAGAAATCAAGACCTTCTGATGCTGTTTCACTACCTATTATAACTTTAATTTCTTCACCATTTTTATTTTTACTTTGTAATTTTAAATAATTTACATACGCATTTTTTGATAAATCTTCTTTCCCTGAAATAATCAAATATTTGCCTTTTGAATTATCTCCATCATTTACTATTGATTTATCATATTTTGAATAACCATTATATTCTAATGCTAATGCTAATGGTAATACTCCAGAATCTATATATTTTGAATATATAAATATTATACCTTCATTATTATCAATATTTTCAATTATATGATGAATTTTTGAGGAATAATTTTTAAGATTTTCTAATTTAAAAAAATCTTTATGCTTATTATCATTAAAACTATATTTTAAATTATTTTTTCCACCACCAACTTTCAATAAATTATTTAATCCTTTAGCCCCTAAAACATTACGAACATCAATAGTATCTAACAAATCATCACTATGAAATGTAATATTTGAACACATTAAACTGTTTTTAGAGAAAGAGTCTTCAACTTTATCTTCAATCATTTTTAAATATATATTTTTTTGAAATCCTTGCATTTCACAATTAATAAGTTTTAATTCTGATATCATTAATTCTTTTGGTATATCTTTGCCTTCTTTATCTTTATTTGGTAGTAATTCTGGTGTTAATAAATTTTTATGTTTAAGAGGATATATTCTTTGTGGAAATCTATAAGGATTTTCTCCTCTAACATATGAAATATAACCTCTTATTTTTTTCAAAAATAAATCACGTTTTTCATCAATAAAATTACCATCACCATCAAAAAAATTATTTGTATCTAATGTTGGTTTTTTATCATTAGTAAGTAATAAGTTCATTAACCAAATAATTTCACGAGCATTATCAAACATAGGTGTTGCTGATAATAATAACAATTTATTGTTTATACTAAATTTAAAAATCATGCTTAATAGTGGTGGTAAAACTTTTAATTTATCAGAGTCTTTTATATTATGTGCTTCATCAATTATAAAAAAACTATTTGAAAACATAGAATCTATTTTATTTTTTAACATTCTTAATGCTTTATTTTTATTGTTATAACTAGAATAAATTTTATCTTTTATTTTTTCTATTTTATTTGCAAATTCCTGATAACCATAAAATTCATACTTACTTTTTATAATTTTATTTACTTTTTGTTGTATTTTATCATGGGATAAATTATCAAAATCTGTTATTTCATCTATATATTTTGAACCAGTGCACTGATAATATTTTAAACCCTTTTTTACTTTTTCAATATTAAATATATTTTTAATAAAGTTATCTTTTATACTTGGATTAAGCAAAATAATTATTTTTTTATTTAATCTTGCTAACTCATCACTATATTGTTCAGCAATACTTATACTTGTACATGTTTTACCTACACCAGTACCATGAAATAATAACATACTATTATATTGTGTATCTGGTGATAAGAATAATTTAAGAAATTGCTGATTATTTGTTAAATTAAAAAATACATTATCTTTATTGAATTGTGGTGATAACTTATCATAAAGTGGGTCACATAATCTTTTAGACATATTTTCTTTTTCTTCTTGTGTAGTTAAGTTTAATTTAGGTGATTTTGTGTAATTAAATTCTTTTTTATAATATATTTTTTTTTCAAAATCATCATCTTCATAATCAGGATAATTAATAAAATCCATATTATATTTATAACTTTTTCTGGGTTCCATAATTTTTAATATAGATTCATATTGCGCTTCATAATCTCTTAATTTTTCATAATCTTTTTCTTCAGATAAATTTTGTATTAAATTTTTAGACATAACAATTAGTTCATCACTAGTCAAATCGTTATATCTTTCAATATATGTATCTACAATATTACTATTTTGTTTTTGCTGAGTTAATTGTTCTAAACGCTGTTTAGTTTTAAAATTAATTTTTTTACTCATTAATAATAATTAAGACAATTTTTCTAATAATATTGTATTAATTTTAGTTAAAATATTTTTTTTCTCAATATTATAGTCTCTAATATTATTTAATGCTTCTTCATAATTAAACCATTTTATATCTCCAATTTCTGTTACTTGGTTAAAATTATTTTTATTTATTTCAAATTCTAATATATCTTTACTATGTGCTATATAATAAATGTGCTTATAACGTATGTTATTTGTCCCCAAAAATGTTTCTTCAACTCTTTTAATACTATTATCAATTACATAATCACTATTTTGAATTCCTGTTTCTTCTTCAAATTCTCTTATTGCACAATTAATATCATTTTCATGATAATTTCGTCTTCCTTTTGGAAATCCCCATTCAGGCTTATCATATAATTTAGGAGTATTTGTATTGATAGAGTTTAATGTATATAACACGTTTTTTATAAATATGCCATTTTTAAGTAAATTAAATTTTTTTTTTGAATTGTCATATTCATTATGGTATTGATTATTTTTGCTTAACCACAATTTATCCCATAATTCATCAAAACTATATTTTACAATGCTATTTCTTTCTTGTATTGTCATTATTTTAAATAAATCTGAAATATAATTTATATTTTCTAGATTATATTTCCCTCTTAAAAATTCAACAAACCCCAAAGTATCTTTTCTTTGAATCATTAAATATTTAAGTTCATTATTTGTATTATTATATAATATTACACCTAAACTTATTATAGGATATAAACATTTTCTATATACATGACCAAACTTACCACAATTACAACAATAACTATTTTTACTCATTCTAATAGTAATTATATTTTGGTTTTTAAGTAAAATAAAAAATATTTATTTTATTGTAAAATTATATATGGATCCTAATATTTGGGGACCTAAATTATGGTTTTTCATGCATAGTATAGCTATAAATTTTCCAGATAATCCATCTTATCAAGAAATAAGAAATTATGAAGAATTTTTTAATAATTTGAAATTTATTATACCTTGTGATAAATGTAAAATGCATTACAAAATGTATTTAGAGAAAAATCCAGTTATAAATCATTTGAAAAATGCTGATTTATTATTTAATTATACAGTTAAATTACATAATGATGTTAATAAAAGATTAAATAAAAAAATATATACTAATGAAGAGGCAATTAAAATTTATACAGATATATATAATGGAAAAACATATTATAAAAATTATTTAAAAAATATATTTAGTAGAAATAATATTATTTTAGCAGTATTAATTATTATAATATGTAGTGTAGGAGTGTATTATAAAAAACAACATTTTTACAAAATTAAATAATATTTGTATATTTTATGAATTTTATGAATTTTAATTTTAAAAATAACAAAATAAAATTAGTTGCTATTTTATTTATAATTTTTTTTATAAATGAAAAATTATCATTTATAAATCATAAAAATTTTAAAAATATAGTTAAAAATATAATATTAATATTACCATTTTTAACACTTTATTTAGGACAAAATGATGTCATAAAAATATTAAATAAGAAAAAATCTTCTAGAAAATTAAGTGAAACTAAAAAAAAAATTATTGCCTCTAATCAAAATTGGAGATGCAACCATTGTAAAAATGTATTAAATTTTACATATGAAATAGACCATATTATTCCATTATATAAAGGAGGAAATAATGAATTATATAATCTTCAAGCATTATGTAGAAATTGTCATGGTATTAAAACATATACAGAAAAATTAAAATAAAAATAAAATATATATTTATGAATAATAATACAAATAAATTACTTAATAATGTTGATAACGCTTTAAAAAAAAAACCAGTTATTTTTATTAAAAAAAAAAATTATCTCTTAAGAAACATCATTGTATTTCTCTTCATCATAGCATTTATAGTAATAGTTATTCTTATAATTAAATTTATAAAAGGTAAATATAGTAAAGGTGAAGTATTTATTGATGAATTTCATAGCAATGAATTATTTGAATTAGAGAATCATTTAATACGCGCTCCATTAAATACACATGATTATAGTATAAGTTTATGGTTATACATAAATGATGATAATAAAAATCATAATTTTTGGAGGAATATATTTTTTAAGGGTAGTTTATTAACACAAAATGAATCTGAAGGAGCATCATATAGTGATTGGGATAATGTTTCAAATGACTTTTATGAACAAAGTCCAGGTTTATGGATGCATCCTAATGTAAATAATTTAAGATTAGCGTTTACAACATATTCTGATAAAAGATATTGTCATACTTATTCTAACCCTGTAGATTGTGCTTCAAATGAACATTGTGTATTTGATAATAATAAAAATAAATGTGAATTGGATGTTAGACATCCTAAACAATTAAACAATTATACACAATATCCAAATTTTGATAATTTTGAATCATATAATATTGAATATGTAGATTTAATAAATGTTCCAATAAAAAAAATGACTCACTTGTCAATTGTTTTAGAAAATCAAATATTAAATTTATATTTAAATGGTAAGTTGCTAAAAATTCATAATTTTAATGGTACACCAATATTTAATAATAAAAGTTTATTTTTTAATTATCCAAAATCAGTAGATTTTTCACTTTATAATTTTGAATACAAACCATATACAATAACAAAAAAACAATTAAATAGACACATAAAAACAATTCCAAATGTAAATAGATTTCCAAAAAAATATAGAGTTAAGAATTATTTAAAAAATTTAGATTTTAAAAATGTTATCAGAACTTTTTTTAATTAAGTATTATATATGGATAAAAAACTTATTATTTTACTCTGTGTTTTAATATTAGTTATTATAATAACAATATTTATTTTAAAAAAAATATATAGTGGTCATAAAAATTTATATAATAAATTCGATTACTTTTATAATAATAAAGTAGATTATATAGGTAATCAAAATATTAAAGACTCAAAAGAAGGTATAAAATATTCATATTCTATGATGTTTTATTTAGTCAATTTACCAGCAAATAGTATATGGAACACTGATAGTGATAGCCCTAAAACAATTATGCATAGTTTTGGTTCACCAAATATTATTTATTTGCGTAAAGATAACAAATTACAAATTGAATTAGCTTATAGAAATAATCAAGGAGTATTAGATTTATATGTATTTGATTTAGAAAATATTGAAAATCAAAAATGGATTAATTTAGTTGTTACTGTAAATGATAGAAAAGTTCATGTATATAAAAATGGTCTTTTAGTTAGTTCAAAATCATTACCAAATGTTAATATGAAAAGTGCTAAAACAATAACTATTGGTGAAAAGAATAATAACTTTAATGGGTATTTTGGTATGTTAGATTATTATAATTATGAATTAAATAGTGTAGAAGTTAATAAAATATATCATAAGAATATAAAAAAAATTCCAAAGAAATTATTAAGTTATGAAGAATATATTTATTTAAATAAATAATATTTTTTTTCTAATTAAATAATAATGACTAAAAAATATAAAAAAATTGGAGGTGCTAATACAACTGCTAATAATCCTGGCATATCTGTAAATAATTCTGTAAAAACAAATAACAATTCTGTAAAAACAAATAACAATTCTGTAAAAACAAATAACAACACTGTAAAAACAAATAACAATTCTGGAAA
>MDSZ01175568.1_pt1 | contig 13961 bp, 9 predicted proteins | sample 811201 | NCBI WGS metagenome assembly MDSZ01 (sample SAMN05326647, study PRJNA326480) | marine metagenome | isolation source: seawater | place: Indian Ocean: North | collected 2010
GGTGCCCGTGCGCTGGCGGCGGCCACGCTCGGACGCGGATTTCAGCTGCCCGCAGGCGGCCAGGATATCGCGCCCGCGCGGTGTGCGCACAGGCGAGGCATAGCCGGCCTTCAGAACCTTTGCCGCAAAGGCCTCGATCCGTTCGTCCGGGGAACATTCATACGGGCTTCCCGGCCACGGATTGAACGGGATCAGGTTCAGTTTCGAGGGGATGCCGCGGATCAGCCTGAGAAGCCCGGCGCAATCCTCGTCGGTGTCATTCACCCCGTCCAGCATCACGTATTCCCAGGTGATGCGGCGCGCGTTCGAAAGCCCGGGATAGTTGCGGCAGGCCTCGATCAGCTCGGCAAGCGGGTATTTGCGGTTGATCGGCACCAGCTCGTCGCGAAGCTCGTCACGCACCGCATGAAGCGAGATCGCCAGATTGACTCCGAGATCGGTCCCGCAGCGGATGATTTCCGGCACCACGCCCGAGGTCGAAAGGGTGATCCGGCGCTTCGACAGCCCGACGCCCTCGCCGCTCATGATGATGCGCATGGCGGTGACGACATTGTCATAGTTGAACAGCGGCTCACCCATGCCCATCAGCACGATGTTGGTCAGGCGGCGCTCCGGCTTGCCGGCAGGCCAGTCGCCAAGCTCGTCCATGGCCAGCATCACCTGGCCGCAGATCTCGGCCGCGGTCAGGTTGCGCACCAGCTTCTGCGTGCCGGTATGGCAGAAGCTGCAGGTCAGGGTGCAGCCCACTTGCGAGGAAATGCACAGCGTGCCGCGGTCATTGTCCGGGATGTAGACGGTTTCCGCCTCGTTGCCGTCGGCGAAGCGAAGAAGCCATTTGATGGTGCCGTCCGTCGATTGCAGCCGGCGCGTGACAGCCGGGCGCTCTAGGCTGAACATCGCCGCGAATCTCTCGCGCACCGGCTTGGCAAGATCGCTCATCTCGTCAAAGGATGTCAGCCCGTGCCGCCAGACCCAGCGCCACAGCTGGCGGGCACGGAATTTCTGCAGGCCGGCGGCGGCGACCGCTTCTTCGAGGACGCCGATATCCATGCCCAGGAGCGACTGCCGCGCGCCATCAGGCATGGCCCCACCGTCCGGGGCGGTGTTCATGGAATCATCCATGACATTCAATGGCTGGTCCATCACATCCGGCACGCCATGGCGTGCCGCCTCGTTGCTAGCGACCTGTCGGCCGCGGGGCCTGCCGGCGGCGCGAGTCCTACTTGCAGGTCTTGTCGATCAGGTTCTTGGTCTTGGTGAACCCGGACAGCGAATAGGTATCGGTCGTCTTGGTGCCACGGCTGGATGTACCAACCACGGTCATCTTGCTGCCGCGCTTCATCGCCCGGATCATGGCGATGTCGTCCTCCTCGGATTCGGCATAGGCGCGACCCTCGATGGTGAACAGGGTGAATTTCTTGCCGTCGATATTCACCGTCACATCAGAATGTTTCTTGTGCTTGTAGCCGGCGGTGAACTGAACGACATTGCGCTCGGCCTTGCCGGGGCCGTGCGAGACGAAAACGCGGGCCTCGCCCCGGTTGTCGGGATCATATTTGCCGGCGGATTTGGTCGGCAGAGAGCTGATGAAACAGGTCCGCCCCTGGTCGTCATCGACGCGGAAAGCCTCCCAGTTCTTTTCAGACAGCATGCGTTTCGGATCAGCAGCCTGTGCGGTTGCGCCCGCCAGCATGACCATCGATACAGCCACGCCCATCACGAAAAGGTTGCGCGTCATTCTCATGTTCCGAACATCTTTCCTTTCTGTCTGCTTCAGCACATTCTTCTGTTTCCGTCTGCGTCTGTGTGCATCGGGATCATGGCAAGAATGTGAAAACCGGCGGCAATGTAAGCCACCTCGCGGGGCGATGCAAAGAATTTTGGGGGCGAGGCCGCCTAGCCGTCCAGACGTGCCAGCAGACGTTCGACCGACGGCAGGATGCGGCGCGTGATCTCGGCGATGCCGGCCTCGTTCGGATGCAGACCGTCATCAAGGTTCAGCGCCGGTTCCAGCGCCACACCTTCCAGAAAAAAAGGATAGAATTCAATATCATGGCGTTCCGCCAGCCCGGGATATATAGCATCGAAGGCGGCGATGTAGGACGGCCCCATATTGCGCGGAGCCATCATCCCGGCAAGAAGCACCTCGACCTCGCGCTCCCTGAGCCGCGTGACAATGGCCTCGAGATTTTCGCGCGCCGCCTCAGGAGGCAGCCCGCGCAGCATGTCATTGCCGCCAAGGACGATGATCACCGCCTGCGGATCATCGGCAAGCGACCAGTCGAGCCGCGCCAGCCCGCCGGCCGTGGTGTCGCCTGACACCCCGGCATCCAGCACCGTTACCCGCCGCCCGGCGGATGACAGGTCACGCTGCAGCTGCGCGGGAAACCCCTGGCCCGGCGGCAGGCCATATCCGGCGACAAGGGAATCCCCAAGCACCATCAGCCGCGTTTCGGCGATGGCAGGCAGCGCTGCCAATGCCGGCAGCAGCGCCGCCACCAGACAGAAAAACCGGACAGCAGGCCGGACTTTTCCGCAGACTATTCCATTGATCACGCTCATCCCTGCCACCATATCATCGTCATCGTCCGGTGCGATCCGACCGGCCTGCCTGCATCCCGATAGATTTAAGGTGCCGGCGCGGCGAATTCCACCCGTGACCGATGCACATATCTTGCCTGATGGAACATCCGAACATGCCCGAAACCAACGCACCATCCCATGCTGCCGGACAGCCGGAGACTGCCCCGGTGATTGCTCTTGAAGATGCGCGGCTGGCCCTGTCCAGCGCCGAGGGCATGGTGGAGATCCTGCGCGGCATCACCCTGTCGATCGCCGCTGGCCAGACTGTCGCCGTGCTGGGGCCAAGCGGTGCCGGCAAGACCAGCCTGCTGATGATCATGGCCGGGCTGGAAACCCTGACAGGGGGGCGCATCAGCCTTGCCGACCACGACATCACCGCCATGGGCGAGGACGCGCTTGCCGCGCTTCGCCGCGACCAGGTGGGGATCGTCTTCCAGGCATTCCGCCTGATCCCGTCGATGACGGCGCTTCAGAATGTGGCGGTGCCGCTTGAGCTTGCCGGCCGCGCGGATGCCGAGACAGCCGCCGCCGCCGCGCTTGACTCCGTCGGGCTTGCCCATCGCAAGACGCACCTTCCCGACCAGATGTCGGGCGGCGAGCAGCAGCGCGTCGCCATCGCCCGCGCCATTGCGCCGAAACCGCGTATTCTTCTGGCGGACGAGCCGACCGGCAATCTTGACAGCGGCACCAGCGAAAAGGTCATCACCACCCTGTTCGAGGCGACACAGACAGCCGGCGCGGCGCTTGTCCTTGTGACCCACGACGCCGCCCTTGCCGAACGGTGTGGCCGCGTGCTGACCATCGATGATGGTCGCATTGTCGATGACCGCGCCACCCGCACGAGCGCTGCGTAATGGCCCCGCAGACACCCGTCGCCGCCGGTGAATCCGGCTGGGCGCTTGCCTGGCGCATGGCGCGGCGGGAAATCCGGGGATCGGTGGCCAGGTTCCGGGTGTTTCTCGGTGCGCTGATGCTTGGCGTCGCGGCCATCGGCACCGTCGGGTCGGTCGCCGAGGCGATGCGTGAGGGAATCGCCGGTAATGCCCGCCTTCTTCTTGGCGGAGATGTCGAGCTTCGAAGCCTCTACATGCCGACCCCCGAACCGGTGCTTGCGGCTGCCAGCCCACATGGCCGGCTGTCGCAGACGATGACAATGCGGGCCATGCTACAGGCCGGTGACGAGCGACGGCTTGTGGCGCTGAAGGCGGTGGATGCCGCCTGGCCGATGATCGGCAGCGCCACGCTTGGCAGCGGCGGCCCGCTTTCCGAGGCCATCGCGCCGGGCAGGATCGCCATCAATCCCAAGCTTGCCAAGGTGCTTGGCCTGGCGACCGGCGACATGGTGCGGATTGGCGAGGCCATGCTTGAGGTTGGTGACACGCTGACCTACGAGCCTGACAGATCGGTCAGCTTCGTGACCTTCGGGCCGCGTGTGCTGATGTCGCTCGACACGCTGGACTCCACCGGGCTGATGCAGCCCGGCGCGATGATCACCTATCGCACCCGCCTTCTTTTCGCCGAGACGGCCGACCGACAGCAGGTCGTCGGGGCCATCAAGGACGCCGCCAGGAACGGGCCGGTAAGGGTGCGCGACCTTGTCGACGCGGCCCCCGGATTCGATGTTTTCATCGACCGGACCGAGGTGTTCCTTGTACTTGTCGGGCTGACGGCGTTGCTGATCGGCGGGCTTGGCGTCGCCGGGGCGGTGCGCGCCTGGCTTGGCAGCCGTATGCCGGTGATCGCGACGCTGAAATGCCTTGGCGCGCCGGCGCAGCTGATTTTCCGGATCTATCTGCTGCAGGTGATGCTGATCGCCGGGCTCGGGGTGATTCTGGGGTTGGCGCTTGCCGCCATCGCGCCGGTCTTCGCCATCGATCTTCTGTCCTCCTACGTCACGGTGCCGATCGCGGTCTCCGTCTATCCGCTGCCGCTGGCGATCGCCGCTGGATTCGGCATGGTGACCTCGTTCCTGTTCGCCCTGTGGCCGCTGGCCAAGGCCGAGGAGGTGCGCGCCGCGAACCTGTTCAGGCGGCTGAACACCATGCCGGGCGGGCGTCCGCGCGGGCGCTATTTGGTGATCGCTGTGCTGGCGCTTCTCAGCCTTGCCGGTCTGGCGCTTGTGGCCACCCGCGACTGGCGGCTGACCCTGGCCTTCATTGGCGGTTCGCTTGCCGCCATCGGGCTTCTTGCCGGGCTTGGGGAACTGCTGCTGATCGGTATGCGGCGGCTTCCCGCACCGCGCTATGTGCCGGTGCGTCTGGCGCTGTCCGCCATCACACGGCCGGGATCGCCGGTTCGCGCCATTGTCATCGCCTTCGGCCTCGGCCTGTCGGTGCTTGTCACGGTCGCGCTGTCACAGGCCAATATCGGGCGGCAGATCGACAGCCGCGTCGCCGATGACGCGCCGGCCTGGTTCTTCATCGACATTCAGCCTGCGCAGATCGAGCGCTTCATGGAGATCGCCTCGGGCACAAAGGGCATTTCGGATGTCGCCAAAACGCCGATGCTTCGCGGGCGCGTCACCGAACTCGGCGGCCGTCCCGCCGCCGATTACGATATGAAGAACGGCTCGGCCTGGGTGCTTCGCGGCGACCGCGCCCTGACCTGGTCGGCGACCCCGCCGGCAAGCGGCGAGCTGATCGCCGGTGACTGGTGGCCGGCCGATTACAGCGGCCCGCCGCTTGCCTCGATGACAGCCGAAGAGGCGCGCGAGCTTGGCGTCTGGATCGGCGACAGCGTGTCGTTCAATGTTCTTGGCAGGCCGGTCACAGCCGAAATCACCAATATCCGCGATGTCGAATGGGAGAGCTTCAGCATCAATTTCGTCTTCGTGCTGTCGCCGGGCCTTCTGGACAAGGCGCCGCACAGCTGGATGGCGACAGCGCATGCCGATGACGAGGATGCCGCCATCAGGGTCGACCGCAACATCGCCGACGCCTTTACCAACATCTCGGCCATCTCGGTCCGCGAAGCGGTGGACACCGCGCAGCGGGTGATCGGCCTTCTCGGCGCGGCGGTCCAGATGACGGCGCTTGTCACCCTTGTCGCCGGCATCGCCGTTCTGGCCGGCACCGTTGCCAGCACCGAGGCACAGCGGCTTGCGGATTCGGTGATCCTCAAGGTTCTGGGGGCGACGCGCGTGGCCATCACCATCGCCTGGTTTCTTGAATATGCGCTTCTCGGCCTGCTGGCCGCGGCGGCGGCGGCGATCATCGGCAGCCTTGCAAGCTGGGGCATGATCGCCGGCTTCCTGAACGCGGATTTCGAGCTCGATTTCCTGCTTGTTCTCGGCACCACCATGTTCGGCGCGGCCGGCACGGCCATGCTTGGCCTGGCCGGTGCCGTTCGCACGCTGGGTCGCAAGCCGGCGCCGCTTCTTCGCGAGGTGTGACGACACGCCATCCCCGCGGTTGGCGTTTCACGCCAGAAAATGTCGCTTGCGGGCCTCATGGCGGGTGCATAGCTTCCAGAATGAAGCCTGTCTCTACTGAAGAATCGGGCCATCAGCCCGACGCGAGGTGGCATGGTGAGCGACCAGGACTATTCCGGATTCCGGATTCTGCGTGAAGGTCTGACGGGCAACCGTGGCTGGCGGCCTGCCTGGCGCGATCCGGACCCGCAGCACGCCTATGATTTCGTCATTGTCGGCGGCGGCGGGCACGGGCTGGCGACGGCCTATTACCTGGCAAGCCAGTTCGGCGAGGCCTCGGTCGCGGTGCTGGAAAAGGGCTGGATCGGCGGCGGCAATGTCGGCCGCAACACCACCATCATCCGCTCGAACTATCTTCTCGACGGCAACCAGCCCTTCTATGAATTCTCGCTGAAGCTCTGGGAAGGTCTTGAGCAGGATTTCAACTACAACGCGATGGTCAGCCAGCGCGGCGTCTACAATATCTACCATTCCGACGCGCAGCGCGACGCCTATCGCCGCCGCGGCAACGCGATGATCCTGCATGGCGCCGATGCCGAGCTTCTCGATGCCGACCAGCTTCGCGCCGAATGTCCGTTCCTGAATTTCGAGAATGGCCGCTTCCCGTTGCTTGGCGCACTGGTGCAGCGACGTGGCGGCACCGTGCGCCATGACGCCGTGGCCTGGGGCTATGCCCGCGGGGCCGACCGGCGCGGCGTCGATATCATCCAGAATTGCGAGGTGACGGGGTTCCGCATCCAGAACGGGCGCTGCACCGGCGTCGAGACTAGCCGCGGCTTCATCGCCGCCCGCAAGGTCGGATGCGCCGTCGCCGGCAGCAGCAGCCGCGTGATGCAGGCCGCCGGCCTCCGCCTTCCGATCGAGAGCCATGTCCTGCAGGCCTTTGTCAGCGAGGGGCTGAAGCCGATCATCCCCGGCGTCGTCACCTATGGTGCCGGACATTTCTACATCAGCCAGTCGGACAAGGGCGGCCTTGTCTTTGGTGGCGATATCGACATGTATAATTCCTACGCGCAGCGCGGAAACCTGCCGGTTGTGGAGGATGTCTGCGAGGGTGGCATGACGCTGATGCCGATGGTCGGGCGGGCCCGCATGGTGCGCATGTGGGGCGGCATTATGGATATGAGCATGGACGGATCGCCGATCATCGACCGCACTCCTATCGACGGCCTCTATTTCAATGGCGGCTGGTGCTATGGCGGCTTCAAGGCGACGCCGGCCTCGGGGTGGTGCTTTGCCCATCTTCTGGCCACCGACACGCCGCATGAAACCGCAATCGCCTATCGCATGGACCGGTTCCGGCGCGGCGCCATGATCGACGAAAAAGGGTCGGGCGCGCAGCCCAACCTGCATTGAGGAGGCGGACCCGATGATCATCGACCACCCGCTTCTTGGCCCGCGTGACTCGCAGGAATTCGTGCTTCTTGGCGATGCCAGCCTTCTTGATAGGCCGGACTGGCAGGCCGAGGGCGCCGACGAAGCCTTCTATGAATACCAGTATCTTCGTGACAATCCGGCCGGAATGCATCGCGAGCTCTGGTACCATGAGATGGGCGACCGCAGCTGGCTGATCGTCACCCGTGATACCGTCAGCCACGCCGTGCTGAAGGTGGAGCTTGCCAGCGCGGTCGCGTCCGGGCGGAGGGGCAAATGACCCAGGTGAACCGCCTCGATGGCGGACTGATCGACCGCGACACCCCGCTCGCCTTCACCTTCGACGGGCGGCCGTTCACCGGATATGCCGGCGACACGCTCGCCTCGGCGCTTGTCGCCAACGGCGTGCGGCTTGTCGGCCGTTCTTTCAAATATCACCGGCCGCGCGGCATAATCTCGGCCGGATCGGAAGAGCCGAACGGCCTTGTCGAGCTTCGTAACGGCGCGCGCCGGGAGCCCAACAGCCGCGCCACCATGACCGAGCTCCATGACGGTCTGGTTGCGGCAAGCCAGAACCGCTTCCCCTCGCTTGGTTTCGATCTGATGGGGGTGAATGACAGGCTGTCGGCCTTCCTTGGCGCCGGGTTCTACTACAAGACCTTTATGTGGCCAAAAGCCTTCTGGGAACGCGTCTATGAGCCGATCATCCGGCGCGCCGCCGGGCTTGGTGCGCTGTCTGGCGAGGATGATCCGGATGTCTATGACCGCGGGTTCCGTCATTGCGACCTTCTCGTGATCGGGGGCGGACCGGCCGGGCTGACAGCGGCGCTGACCGCCGGGCGCGCCGGCGCAGAGGTGATCATCGTCGATGAGGATTTCCGCGCCGGCGGACGGCTTCTTCAGGAACGCTTCACCATTGGCGGGCAGGGCGGGGCCGCATGGGCCGGGGCGGTGACGGCGGAACTTGCCAGCCTGCCGAATGTGCGGATCATGCCGCGAAGCACCGCCATCGGTGTCTTCGATCATGGAATCTATGGCGTTCTGGAACGCACCGGCGACCATGTCATGGCGCCGCAGGCCGGCAAGCCGCGGCAGATTTTCTGGCGAATCTATGCGCGCAGGTCGCTGCTGTGCAGCGGTGCCACCGAACGGCTGATCGGATTCGCCAACAATGACAGGCCCGGGATCATGCAGGCCGGCGCGGTACGCGGTTATGTGAACCGCTTTGCCGCCACCCCAGCCGAGCGCGTGGCCATCTTCACCAACAATGATGACGGGCATCGCACCGCCACCGACCTTGCCGCCGCCGGAGTCGATATCTCCGCGATCATCGATTCCCGCCACGACGCCCCGTCCAGCGATGTCGCCGAAGTGATGGCCGGCGCGGTCGTCAGCGGTACCAGCGGCCGGCTTGGCCTTGGCCATGTGAAGGTCAGCCTGTCGGATGGTGGCCATCGCCATGTCGATTGCGGCGCGCTTGCCGTGTCCGGCGGATGGAACCCGAATGTGCATCTGACCTGTCATCATCGCGGCCGTCCGGCCTGGCAGGACGACATCGCCGGTTTTGTTCCGGGCGAGGGCGTGCCGCCCGGCATGGGAGTCGCCGGGGCGGCGCGCGGCATCTTCAGCACGGCCGGGGCGCTTGCCGACGGGCAGGCCCGGGCCATCGCGATTCTTGCCGAGATCGGTATCACCGCCACCGCCGACAGCCTTCCCGAAGCCGAGGATGCGGCGGTGCGGATCACCCCGCTCTGGCATGTTCCCGGCAGGAAACGCGCCTGGCTCGACCAGCAGAACGATGTCACCGTCAAGGATGTGAAGCTGGCGCATCAGGAGAATTTCCGCGCGGTCGAACATCTGAAGCGATATACCACCCTTGGCATGGCGGGCGACCAGGGCCGCACCTCGAACGTCCTTGGCCTTGCCGTGATGGCGGAACTGACAGGCCGGACCATCGCCGAGACCGGCACCACCATCTATCGCCCGCCCTATACGCCAACCCCGATCGCGGCCTTTGCCGGGCGGTCCGTCGGACCGGATTTCCGGCCGACACGGCTGCCGCCGTCGCATCACTGGGCCGTCGAACAGGGTGCCAGTTTCGTTGAGGCCGGCGCCTGGCTGCGGGCGCAATGGTTCCCGCGCGAGGGCGAAACAAACTGGCGTCAGTCGGTGGACCGTGAAGTGCTGGCCACGCGCGCGTCCGTCGGGGTCTGTGATGTCAGCACGCTTGGCAAGATCGACATTCAGGGCCGCGATGCCGGGGCCTTTCTCGACCTTGTCTACAGCAACGGCTTCTCTTCCCTTGCCGTCGGCAAGACCCGCTATGGGCTGATGCTCCGCGAGGACGGGATGGTGATGGATGACGGCACCACGGCGCGGCTTGGCGAGACGCATTACGTGATGACCACGACTACGGCCAATGCCGGCGGCGTCTACCGGCACCTGGAGTTTGTGCGCCAGTGCCTTCGCCCAGATATGGATGTGCAGCTGATTTCGGCCACCGACAGCTGGGCGCAGTTCGCCGTCGCCGGTCCGAACGCGCGGCATGTCCTGCAGCAGGTGATCGACCCGCAGCACGACATCTCGAACGACGCCTTCCCCTTCATGGCCTGCGCCGGGATCAGCGTCTGCGGCGGGGTGCCGGCCCGCCTGTTCCGGATTTCCTTCTCCGGCGAGCTCGCCTACGAGATCGCTGTCCCGTCGCGCTACGGGGATGCGATGATCCGCGCCCTGATGACGGCAGGCGAGCCATGGGACATCACACCCTACGGTACAGAGGCGCTTGGCGTCATGCGAATCGAAAAGGGTCATGTCACCGGCAACGAGCTCAACGGAACGATCACGGCGCGCAATCTTGGCATGGCGCGGATGGTTTCTGCAAAGAAGGACAGCATCGGCGCGGTGCTGGCCGGCCGTGAGGCGCTTGTCGCCGAGGACGGACTGTGCCTTGTCGGTCTCGAGGCGCTGGATGGCGGCCAGGTCATCGCCGGATCGCACTTGTTCGACGCCGACGGACCTGTCGATGCGGCGCATGACCGGGGCTACGTCACCTCGGCGGCCTATTCACCGCATGTCGGGGCCTCGATCGGGCTTGGCTTCATCACCGGGGGGGCGGACCGTCATGGCGGGGTCATCCGCGCGATGAACCTGCTTGAAGGCCGCTCGGCCCGGCTGCGAATCTGCAGCCCCCATTTCATCGATCCAGAAGGAGCGCGTCTCCGTGGCTAGCCTGACCCCGACAACCGCGCTTGGCGGCACCACCGCGTTCGACGAGACCATCGGCGGTATCCGCATTGCCGAGCAGGGGGCCCCGGTGATGGCCTCGCTTGCCATGCTGAAGGGCAAGGCATCTGCCTTCACAAAGGCCGCCGGCGCGCATCTTGGCGCGCTTCCCGGCCCCGGGAGGATTCAGGTGTACAACCGCATAGGCACCGTCTGGATGGGCCCCGACCAGTATCTTGTCGAGGGCATGGGGGCGGCGGCGCTTGCCGCGGCCTTCGGGGCCAGCGCCGCGGTCACCGACCAGTCGAATGCCTGGGTGCGGTTCGATGTGACAGGCGATGATGTGGTGGCGATGCTGGAGAGGCTGAGCAATGCCGACAGCCGCCGCATGGCGCAGGGCGACGCCACGCGCACCGCCATCCATCATATGCATTGCGTTGTGATCTGCCGGGCCGGCGGGACGGAGTTCACCATCCTCGGGCCGCGGTCGTCCGCCGCCTCGCTTCACCATGCGCTGGTGGCGGCTGCGGCCTCGCTCTGAAGGCCGCACGCCCTTTTATCCGATCTGGAACAGGGCTAGAACAGCCCTTCGATCTCGCCGCTGTCATTCATCATGATGCTCTCGGCGGCGGGCGTGCGCGGCAGACCGGGCATGGTCATGATCTCGCCGCAGATGGCGACAATGAAGCCGGCGCCGGCCGACAGGCGAACTTCGCGGACAGGCACAGAATGGCCGGTCGGTGCGCCGCGAAGGTTAGGATCGGTGCTGAAGCTGTATTGCGTCTTCGCCATGCAGACAGGCAGATGGCCGTAGCCAGCCTCTTCCCACTGGCGCAGCTGGTCGCGGATCCGCTGGTCGGCGAGAATCTCGTCGGCGCGGTAGATGCGCTTGGCGATGGTCTCGATCTTATCGAACAGCGGCATCTCGTCGGGATAGATCGGCGAGAAGTTGCTGATGTCTGAATCGGCAATCTCGGCAACCCGCGTGGCAAGCGCCTCGGCACCCTTGCCGCCAAGCTCCCAGTGCCGCGAGATGATTGCCTCGCTTCCCTGTTCGGCGACATAGTCCTGAAGCGCCGCCACCTCGGCGTCGGTGTCGCCAAGAAAATGGTTGATGGCGACGACGACCGGCACGCCGAACCCCTTGAGGTTCTCGATATGGCGGCCAAGGTTGGCGCAGCCGGCCTGGACCGCGGCGACATTCTCTGCGCCGAGGTCGGCACGGGCGACACCGCCATTCATCTTCATGGCGCGCACCGTTGCCACCAGCACGACGGCGCTTGGCGCGATGCCGGCCTTGCGGCATTTGATGTTCATGAATTTCTCGGCACCGAGGTCGGCCCCGAAACCGGCCTCCGTCACCACATAATCCGAAAGTTTCAGCGCTGTCTTGGTGGCAATCACCGAATTGCAGCCATGCGCAATGTTGGCGAACGGACCGCCATGAACAAAGGCCGGGTTGTTCTCGAGCGTCTGCACCAGGTTCGGCTGCATGGCCTGCGCCAGAAGCACGGTCATCGCGCCATCCGCCTTGATGTCGCGGCAATAGACGGCAGAGCGGTCACGACGATAGGCGACGATGATGTCGCCAAGACGCTTCTGCAGGTCCTCGATGTCGGTGGCGAGACAGAGAATCGCCATCACCTCGGAGGCGACGGTGATGTCGAACCCGGCCTGGCGCGGAAACCCGTTTGACACGCCGCCAAGGCTTGTCACCACATCGCGAAGCGCGCGGTCGTTCATATCGATGACCCGGCGCCAGGTGACGCGGCGCTGGTCGATTCCAAGCTCGTTGCCCCAGTAAATATGGTTGTCGATCATCGCCGACAGCAGGTTATGCGCCGATGTGATGGCGTGGAAATCACCGGTGAAATGGAGGTTCATTTCCTCCATCGGCACCACCTGCGCATAGCCGCCCCCGGCGGCTCCGCCCTTCATGCCGAAGCAGGGGCCGAGGGACGCTTCGCGGATACAGACCGTGGCCTGCTTGCCGATGGCGTTCAGACCGTCGACAAGGCCCACCGTGGTGGTGGTCTTGCCCTCGCCGGCCGGAGTGGGGTTGATCGCCGTCACCAGGATCAGCTTGCCATCCGGCTTGCCGTCCTGCGCCTTGATGAATTCGGCGGAAACCTTGGCCTTGTCATGGCCGAAGGGCAGAAGATCCTGCGAGGGAATGCCAAGCTTGGCGCCAATGTCCTGAATTGGCTGCTTGGCGGCTGCGCGGGCGATTTCGATATCCGACTTGGGGCTCATGGCGGGGGGAGTCCTTTGAATGAAGAGGCACCGTGGGTTGTGGTTACCTGCCAATAGGCCGCGACAGTTTGCCCTCGTCGCCACAAAACGACCCAGAACCGCCCCCGTCACCTGTGGCCGGAGAGGGCCGGAGAAGCGGAAAATCTGCGTTGCGGGGCGGCAAGTGATCGGCTAAGAGAAACGCCATGAAACAGGATCACGTCAAAAAAGTCGTGCTTGCCTATTCCGGCGGGCTCGACACCTCGGTCATTCTGCGCTGGCTGCAGGACCACTATAACGCCGAAGTCGTCACCTTCACAGCCGATCTCGGCCAGGGTGAAGAGGTGGAACCGGCCCGCGCCAAGGCCGAGCTTCTGGGGATCAAGGAAATCTTCATCGAGGATTTGCGCGAGGAATTCGTGCGCGACTATGTCTTTCCGATGTTCCGCGCCAACCCGCTCTATGAAGGCATGTATCTTCTCGGCACATCCATCGCGCGCCCGCTGATCGCCAAGCGTCAGATCGAGATCGCCCACGCTGTCGGCGCCGATGCCGTTGCGCATGGTGCCACCGGCAAGGGAAATGACCAGGTCCGGTTCGAGCTTGCCTGCTACGCGCTTCAGCCCGACATCCGGGTGATCGCGCCCTGGCGGGAATGGGACCTCGGTTCGCGCACAAAGCTGATCGAATATGCCGAGCAGAACCAGATACCGATTCCGCGCGACAAGCGCGGCGAGGCGCCGTTCAGCGTTGACGCGAACCTTCTTCACATCTCCGCCGAGGGCAAGGTTCTGGAAGACCCTTGGGTCGCACCAGAGGAATATGTCTTCTCGCGCAGCGTGTCTCCCGAGGACGCGCCCGACAGGCCGACCGAAATCGAGATCGAGTTCGAAGCCGGCGACCCGGTCGCCATCGACGGCGTGAAGATGAGCCCAGCCACGCTTCTTGCCAGGCTGAACGAGCTTGGCGGGGCGAACGGCATCGGCCGTCTGGACCTTGTGGAGAACCGGTTTGTCGGCATGAAATCGCGCGGCGTTTACGAGACCCCAGGCGGCACCATCATGCTGACGGCGCGGCGGGCGATGGAATCTATCACGCTTGACCGCGGCGCCGCGCACCA
>MDSZ01160156.1_pt1 | contig 13960 bp, 10 predicted proteins | sample 811201 | NCBI WGS metagenome assembly MDSZ01 (sample SAMN05326647, study PRJNA326480) | marine metagenome | isolation source: seawater | place: Indian Ocean: North | collected 2010
ATCATTTCATCATCTGATTTAATGAGTCTAGCGAGCTCCATCACCTCTTCACCATTTGCAAGTTCAAGGCCATTTGACTCAAGCTCATGAACACCCTCAGGAGCGCAATGATCGAGCGCCAACCTTTTGTTTCCTTTGCCATGCTCCTTGACTATATCTACAATTTCAGATGCCCATATCTTAGCCCTCTCTTTACTTTTGTCACCAGCTGTAAAGTACAAATAGGTGACTGCATGCCTAACCTCTGTAATTAAAGGGTTATGATTTGAAAGAAATTCATGTGCATCAAACTCAAAAATAATGACAGGCCCCTCAGTCATCACAAGCGCGTAACGAGCAGCGTTATGGGAGGTCCACAAAGACATATTGGTGCTGTCCGTTGCATAGCGAATATTTAAAGGGTCGTAGAGAAGGATGCCTGCACAGTCAAATTCAACGAGTTTTTCTCGAACTCTTTTGAGTCGATACTCCCTAATTTTAGTCATATCTGGGCTGGCTAAACCAGCCTTCAGCCATTCTGACTCAGCAAGCTCTCCGGGGCCGAGTGCGTGTTTATTGAGACTGTAGATATCCTCTTCAACTCTATGATGAGAGCCTATTTTTGTCTGGTGTCTTTTAGCTGCTGAAAAACTCATTTAATAATCGTGAACCATTACCTCATTTTAGATCCAGACGGATCATAAAGAGGCTCCATAACAATTGATGCCTTCCGAAACTCTCCCAATATCTCTACTTCAAGCTCTGCATTAGAGTCAATTAAATTAACTGGAAGGTAGGTCATCGCAAGAGATTTTTTGACTGAATGACCATAACCACCGGAGGTAATATAGGAAACACATTCGCCATTATGCATCACCGCTTCATCACCACTGACATCAGTTTCAGTATCGATTTGAATTACTGAGAGTTTTTTGCTTGGTCCACTCTTTTTCTCAATTAGAGCTGCCTTTTTGCCTATAAAGTCTTTGTCCCAGTCCACGAAGAAATCAAGACCTGACTCCATTATTGTAAAGTCTGGTCTAAAGTCCATGGTCCATGCCCCCCAACTTTTCTCAAGTCGCATAGACATCAATGCTCTGCCGCCAAACCATTTGAGACCCAGGTCCGCTCCTGCCTGCTCTATAGCCTCAAAGAGTTTTAGCTGGTACTGAGGCGCTACATAAATCTCATAACCAAGCTCACCTGTAAATGAAAGTCTCACGCATAATGCAGGCACGCCACCTATAAATGTATCCCTGATATCTCTGAATTTAAATGCCTCTGAACTAACGTCTTCCCGAGTAAGCCTTGATAATAATTCTCCAGAGTTTGGACCCGATATTGCAATGCCATGAAAGTCATCTGTCATGTTTTTATAGGCAACATCTTGAACTCCCTCAAGGTGCTTCTCAAACCAGCGAAGGTGCATATTTTGTGCAACGCTTGATCCGAACAAATAATAGGTTTCTTCATCAATACAGGCTACCGTGAGGTCTCCATTCAGCTTACCGCTCTCTAAGAGCATAGGAGTTAGATTCACTCTTCCAGGACTTGGAATCCTGCCTGCAAGGACCTTATTCAAAAAAGCCCTAGCACCCGAACCCGTAAACCTATGGTTTGCAAAGCTGGCTACCTCACTTGCTCCAACAGATGATCTCACTGCTTCGACCTCATTAGCGACATACTCATGAGATCTTGACCTATGGAAGGTTGGCTCTTCATAAGCATCCTCTGGTGAGTTGGCAAACCAGAGTGCATTTTCAAGTCCAAAAGTATCCTGCCATACAGCGCCTTTTTGCGTTAATCGATCGTAGATTGAGGTAGTTTTTTGAAGCCTTCCTTTAGGCAAAGTTTCGTTAGGGAAAGTCATCACAAAACGGCGCTCATAATTTTCGGATGACTTAATGACACCCCATTCAGGCGTTGCAAAATCTCCAAATCGGGCAATATCCATCGCCCAAACGTCGACTGATGGCTCTCCTTCAATCATCCATTCGGCCAATGTTTTGCCAACGCCCCCTGCTTGGCAGAAACCTGCCATGACGCCAACAGCTGTCCAGTAGTTTTTCATTCCAGGTACTGGACCAATCATTGGGTTTCCGTCAGGGGAGAAAACGAACGGGCCGTTTATAATGTTCTTGATTCCTGCTGTTCCCAGTGCTGGTATTCTCTCAAAAGCGAGCTCCAATCGATCAGCAATTCGATCCAAGTCTGGCTCGAGCAGGTCATGCCCAAAGGTTTGTGGTGTTCCATCCAAAGACCATGGTGTTGATCTAGGCTCATAAGTGCCAAGCAACATCCCCGTATTTTCCTGACGGGTATAAATATTAGCCTCAAAGTCAATGCAACTTGGCAGTCTTTGGCCGTCCTTTAAGTTAGCAATTTGGTCAATTTCTTCGGTAATTAAGTAGTGATGCTCCATTGGCACAACCGGCAAATGAATTCCTGACATGCGACCAAGCTCTCTAGCCCAAAGACCTCCAGCGTTGACAATATGTTCTGCATGGATATTGCCTTTTTCGGTTACAACGTCCCAAGAGCCGTCTGGCCTTTGGTTAGTTTCTACAACCGGAGTGTGGGTATAAAATTCCGCACCATGAACTCGCGCTGATTTAGCATAGGCGTACACAACACCTGAAGGATCGATGTCTCCATCTGATGGGTCCCAAAGAGCCGCAACATAATGATCAGGGTTAATCAATGGGTGCTTTTCAACTACTTCATCTAAAGACACAAACTCTTGATTCAAGCCTAATGACCTAGCATTAGAGCGCTCACGCTTAAGGTAGTCATGCCAATTCTGATTGGAGGCTAAATAGTAGCCTCCTGTAGTGTGCATACTAATCGAATGACCAGAGGTCTCTTCAATTTCCTTGTAAAGATTGATTGTGTAGTCTTGAAGCTTTGATACATTAGGATCCGAACTGACTGTATGAAACGAACCGGCTGCGTGCCAACTGGAGCCAGAAGTTAGTTCATTCCTCTCTAATAAAACAACGTCCTTCCATCCCATCTTCGCAAGGTGAAAAAGAATCGAGCAACCAACAACTCCACCACCAATAACTACAACTCTTGCTTGATCCTTCATAGTAAAACCTTGATATTAAAATTAAATGTTAATTCAAAAAACAGTGAAACTCAAGTGAAAAAATTTGTCTTTAAAGATTGAAAAAATTTAGCTCTTTATAAAGCTGGTGCCCCACCTTCTGAGACTCTTTTCTCAACAAATCCAGTAAGCTCTTCTTCTACTTCGGGCGCTAGTTTAGGTTCCTTATAATCTGCCAAGAGCTGTTTCCAAATTTTATTTGCTCTTTGAGAAGCGGTCACAGATCCAGCATCTCTCCAAGACTCGAAATTTCTCCAATCAGACAATAGTGGGTTGTAGTGTTCTGTTTCGTATCGATCTAATGTTTGCTGAGCTGCAAAAAAATGAGAGGCAGGTCCCACCTCCGCAATCGCATCAACACCAAGCGTATCGTTATTGACCGGTGAGGGTGTTAAAAAAGCCTCCATCATTTGACACATTTCTGCATCCAAAATCACTTTCTCATAAGAGGCGCAGAGCCCTCCCTCTATCCAGCCATGTCCGTGAAGGATAAAATTCACCTGTCCTAAGAGGCAGGCCCACAAAGACATTTGGGACTCATAAACCGACTGCTCATCAGCGGCATTAGAGGCGTTTGCATTAGAGGCTCGAAGAGGAATTTTATATTTACGAGCTAATTGTCCACTGGCAATTGTAGCCTGTGTGTATTCTGGTGTCCCGAAAGCAGGGGAGCCCGATTTCATGTCAACGTTTGATGTAAAGCTTCCATAAATTGCAGGCGCGCCTGGTTTCACGCACTGGTGAAAAGTTAGTCCAGCAAGTGACTCTGCATTTTGTTGAACAAGTGCTCCTGCAACAGTAATAGGGGCCATAGCTCCGGCTAGGGTAAACGGAGTATATATTACTGGCTGATTATGTTCTGCCATTTCAATAGCTCCATCCATAAGAGCTTTATCATAAACTAGCGGTGAGTTTGCGTTAACGACAGTCGTAATTGAAGGCTCTTTTAGAAGCGTATCTTTGTCAATGCCTCTTGCAATTCGAACTATTTCAATGGCGTCTAGCATCCTCTCGCTACCAATTGAATAACCAAATAGTGGCTTTGTACATAAACGGGCAGCAGCTGAGACAGCGTGCAAGTGACGCTCTCGCACATCTAGATCACAAGGCTCAACGGGGTAGCCTCCAAGAGCGTGCACGGTATTCAAGATTTCTCCAAGTTTTATCAAGTTTGAATAGTCTTCAAAGTTACCTAAAATTCGACCTCTATCTAGGTCAGAAACATTGGGAGCACTAGAAACCATCGTATTGATGACGAACTGACCGCCAACATGAACATGTCTCTCTTTATGTCTTCCATGAAGAGTAAACTCGCTCGGTGTTGTGGAAATTTTTTCCATCACAAAGTCTGGATCAAACCTAACACGTCTTCCATCACTTCCAATCATAGCGCCTTCTCTTTTGAGAATTTCAACAGCACGCGGCGACTGAATGTCCATGCCTGTGTCACATAAAACTTTTAATGATGCCTGATGAATTGACTCAATCTCATCCTCGGAAAAAATAGACATCGGCTGAAAGGGGTTCTTTTTTTGGCCATAAGGCGCCTGCTGAAAGTTAGTTACTTCTCTAACGTTTTTACTTCGGCCTCTTCTCACTAGCGCTCAACCAAATGATCTATAGAATTTGGATGTTAAATCAATTTAAAGATCAACACAAGAAAAAATTTAGTTCCTTGGATTTTGAGCTATCCTTTCTAAAATATCAACGCCCTGTTGCTTCCAAAAATGCAACAAGTCAATAAATATCCAATTTTCAGCGAGCTTATCTCCCTCTCTACGATACATATCGATAACTCTCATATCGCCTGGCTTTTCAGTTGCAGGCATTCCCATAAAACCTCCAGAAGGAGTAAGTGTAAGATTAGGCCAACCAAAGAATCCTCCGAACTTACCTTCTGCCACTCTACAGAGATGGCCATTGAATGTTCGGTCTTTGAATCCTTCACGAAAGGGTCCTGAGTGTTGCTCGGCATACCTTTCAATGGTATAGGTTGCTCCAATCCCTGCTGGCCCCCACCAAATCATATCTTCATGCCAGCTTCTTCGTAGCTCATCGACAAGTGGCATTTCTTGCTTTTCTTTCCATGTTCTAATGTCATTCACCATGAAGTCTATTGCATCTAGTGTTTTTTCTCCCTCAGCGGTATCCTGCTCATCAAAAAGTAAACCTTCGTGAGTCATTGGTCCTGGTTGTACGAGGTGAGCAGCAGTTTGTGGTGGGAAGGGAGTTAAACCAACTTGAATCATCACATGAGGAATATCAAAAAACATGGCTGTTTCAGTAATCTTTCCATCTTGAACTTTATTAAATTCACAGTAACGCAGAAAAGCCATTTTTCTTGATGGCTGAATTCCAAGCCACTCATTGTCAAACAAGCCCATCAAGTGGCCCATCGAGACAACCCATACTGACTCGAAACCATCTATCTCGTTTTTACCAGCCATAAAAATATCCATCCTTCTTTGCATATTTTTAAAGGCATATCGAAAGGGCTGCCAAAAAAGTTCAGAAACGTCTTTAGCTTTTGATAGCTCATTAAAAGGGTGATATCCCCTCCAAATATAATCTTCAGTTATGTATTCTTTTAAGACATTTGTAATGTCATTACCCTCAGACTTGTCTAGGGCGTTGTAATAATCGAGTACTATCTTTTTTTCTTGTTGAAAATTACTCATAATTACTTACTCTCCAAAATCATTCTTGCACCTTTCTCAGCAATCATCATTGTTGGAGCTGAAGTATTTCCGCTTACGATGCTCGGCATGATTGAGGCATCTATAACTCTAAGGTTGCTCATCCCTTTCACTTTCAAATCATCTGGTGAGACAACTGCCAACTCATCAGTGCCCATCTTACAGGTTCCAACTGGATGGTAAACGGTAAGTGAAGTCCGACGAATATACTCTAATAAATCTTCATCAGATTGGACTGATTTTCCTGGAGCTATCTCGGCGCCACGGACGGCATCGAACTCCGAAGATGCTAATATCTCTCTAGCTTTTTTGATCGCCTCAACAATGTGCACTTCGTCTCTAGAATCAGATAAAAAGTTATGATCAATTAGGACTTGATATTGGTCGCCATCCCTCTTGAGTTTAACAGAGCCCTTGCTATGAGGCCTGAGCAAACAAGTAAATAAAGAGTAACCGTGACCGAACTCAAATTTTCTTCCTCGGTGACTTCGATAGATAGGCGTAAAATGAAACTGCACATCAGGATATTCAGGACTTCCAAGTTTTGTCGCCGCAAAACCTCCAGCTTCAACAAAGTTGCTAGTCCACCAACCCATTCTTCTCAGTAGGAAGTTAAACGGCGAGGCAAGCACTTGCGGTACCAGTGATCTCCAAGAGACGCCAATTGATTCTGCTTTATTTGAGCGAACCGTGACCATTGTATCTAAGTGATCTTGAAGATTCTCACCAACTCCAGCTAGATTATGCTTACAAGTTATTCCAGCCTCCTCAAGCTCTTTCCTGTTCCCAACACCAGATGATAAGAGTATCCTTGGCGACTCAATGGCACCAGCACTTAAGATAATTTCTTTGTTGCATAACAATTGCTTGTCACTGCCATCAATCTTTAGATTGACTGATTGAGCTATATCAGCTTCAATTTCAATAGATTGAACTCGAGCATGAGTCAGAATGGTTAGATTCGATCTTGAAACAATAGGCTTCACGAATGCCTTATAAGAATTAACCCTTGTTCCCTTATCTTGATTGACCTTATAAATACCTAAGCCCAATTGAGAGGCATCATTGAAGTCAGAATTTTGAGGAAGGCCTATATGGCTTCCTGCGTTAATAAAACGTTTTGCAGTTTTATTGACATCTTGAGGTCTGACTACTGGCCACTGTCCATCTTTAGAATGGTACTTTGGATCTCCACCTGTTTGGTCTTTCTCAAGCGATTTAAAGATAGGGAGAACATCACTATATGACCAACCCTTGCACCCTATTTTTTCCCAGTTATCATAATCATTTTTATTACCGCGAATGTATATCATTCCATTAATTGAACTAGAGCCCCCAAGACACTTTCCTCGATTGACAGTGATAACTCGGTTTTTTAAGTTCTCTTGTGGAACTCCTTTATAAGCATAATCTAGCTTCTTGTGATCATATGCTACTGAGAGGCCCGCAGGTATTTTGACCCATGGACTTTTATCGCTTCCACCACCCTCAACAAGGCAAACGGTATTATTAGGATTTTCACTGAGACGATTAGCCAATACGCAACCAGCAGAACCTGCGCCTATAACAATATAATCGAATGTTTCCATGGTTTATCCCTTGACAGCTCCCGCCGTAAGTCCGCTCACTAGCTGTCTTTGAAAAAACATCACTAGTATAAATAAAGGGATTATAGCTGAAACAACCGCTGCAACTGCAAACATGACGTTGCCTTCTGTTTGGGTTGTTCCCATAAAGCTATTGATCTTTGGGACCATCGTTTGATTATCTTGGGAAAGTAGCATAGCTGTAATAGCAAAGTCGTTATAAGCCAAAAGAAAAGAGAAGAGGCCAGCTGTAATGACTCCAGGCCACATGACCGGAATAATCACATTTTTAAAGGCTTGAAACTGTGTGCAACCATCAACTTTAGCGCTTTCATCAAGCTCTTTGGGTATTTTTTGGAAAAACGAATGAAGCATCCACAAAGTAAATGGCTGGTTAATTGCTACCAGAACAATAATAGTGGTTGGCAGCACTCCCCATATATTCCACTCATAAAAGGGCAATAGATAGCCTGACACTAAGGTGATTGGTGGTAAAGCACGAAAAATAAGTGCAATAATTAACAGCCAAAATGCGTAACGAAACCCTGATCTTGAAAGAGCATATCCCCCCAAAGTTGCTATCGTTAAAGAAGTGAGAACGGTAAAAAAGCATACAATTCCAGTATTTCGAAAAGCCCGCCAAAACTCTTCTTGAACCCAAGCACCATCATATCCAGCGCCAGTAAAAGGCCTTCCATATACTGCTATTGTTCTCTCGCCAGTGATTGCATTCTTCCAGTCTGCAAGGGAGAAAAAATCAAGCTCTACCTTGAAGGATCCCCATACAGTCCAAAAAAAAGGGAAGATAGCCAAGATTATCCATAAGGCTACAAATCCATAAATAAGGAGTTGGATTCTGATCGGTTTTTTTATTTGTTCATTAGACATCTTAATTCGAAGGGTTAAATTCTCGCCAAGTTCTAACCAACACAGGCAAAAGAAGAATAGATACGCCAATAATCGTTAGGACCGATGAAGTTGCAGCAGATGAAAGAAGTCGAGTTTCTCCACCAAGGTCGTTGTAAATAATCCAAGAAAGAGAGGTTGCATGGGCCTCCGCTTTAAATCCAATAATAGGTTCAAAAACCCTAAAGTTATCCATCAGTTGCATCAAGGCGACAAACGCCACTAGCGGTGACAAATGAGGCACTACAACATGAATCACCTGCTGAAAACGAGTCGCGCCATCAATCATTGCAGACTCTAAAGTTTCTTTTGGAACCGTCTGAAGTCCAGCATAAAAAACGATAAACGCAAATGGTGCAGCATGCCAAACACCATAAACAATTAGTGTTATCCAGGTTAATCCAGTTGAAGCTTTGAGTGATAGCTCAGGATTCTCAAAAATAAATTGGAGAAAGGTCCCAATCAGACCCCTTGAGTCAATCATCCAAAAAAGAATTAATGAGCCAACCAAAGGGGTTACAACAAACGGAAGCAACGAAAAGAACACTAATATTCCTTTTAGGCGTTGATTCACCGCATTCACAGCAAGAGCAATAACAAGCCCAAAAACAATTACGAGTGGAGTTACAACAAATGTAAATGTCAGCGTAAAGCCCATTGCTCTGTAGAATGGCAGATTCTTGAGATTAGAGAAAAAACCAGACAAACTTGTTTTATTTTTCCAAAAATCAGCAACTTCATTAATTGCAAGATGGCCTCGATCTAGATAAATTTTGGAACCGACAAATTTTCCTAGAGGTTTTTCTTCCTTTAGTTTCCGAGTTGCTTCTTGATCAACGGTGGTAGTGGTTTTACAACCAAATGGATCGCAAGATTCAACGGTAAGTAAAACCTTGTCATGAGGGGTGTGAACTGACTGACTAACAATCGATGTAAGCGGCAAAGCAATGAAAAGAATCATCGCCATCGCGGTAGGAAGAAAAAACCAGAAAAAAGTCTTATGATTCATACAATTTAGATATTCTCAAGACAATTATATAACACAAAAAGAAGGGGCACGTTAGATACATGCCCCTACTTAGGAGATCAAAACATTAAAGTTTAGAGATAACCTTTCTCTTTAGCAGCAGCTGTATACGCTGCTTCAGTGTCTGCCAAAGCTGTAGCTGCATCTTCTTTACCCTGCATAAAGTCAACTATTTCAGCACCTAGAGCAGAATGAAGTAGTCCTTGATAAGGAACCATCGGATAAGGCGTTGTACCCATTGCTGCCGCTGCAAATACACCCTTAGCAGCATCCGTTGGCTGATAGCCATCAATTAACCAAACTGCTAGAGGTGAAGTTTCGTCATTTAGCATTTCAGGACGAATTGCATGCTTCATAGCAAGGAAAGTTGCTTCGGCATCAGCATCAGAAATATTCTTTGAGACTGTCCAACCATCCCACCAAAGTGTTGAAGCAGCAGAAGAACCTCCTCCGACAGTCATTGGACCAGCAATATCAGTATTGTTGGCTACACTTGGATCAACCTCATCACTCTTAAGTGGTCCAACACGAGAACCCCACATATTCATAAGGGCAACATTACCTGCCTTCCACTCTGCACTTGTTGCATTTGAATCATGAGTCAAAAAGTCTGGATTCATATATTCAGATAGAGCTTTCATCATGTTTAACGTATCAATACCAGCTTGATTGTTAATTGCAACCTTTGCTGATCCTGGCTCAAAGAACTCACCACCATGACCAAGATACATATTATTAAACTCTTGGGCCAAATTCCACCCTGCTGCATATGCTCCACCTAAAGGATTTTGCATAATACCTTTATCACGAATCACTTTAGCAGCTGCCAGCATTTCTTCATAGGTGGTTGGAGGATTAAGTCCAGCTTGCTCAAGCACATCAGTACGGAATACTAAATGCTGAGCATTTGCCATAAATGCAACAGCCATAATTTTTCCATTAACACTAATTAACTGGCTCTTTTTGAGGTCTTGACCATGCTTAGCAACTAAATCATCTAATGGTCTAATGACATCATTATTCATTAGCGCAACAATAGATGAATTGGCAACGATGGCAGTTGTATATTCAGCTGGATTACCACTCATACCAGCCACGTTAATTTTTTGGTGATCAGCGGTTAAGTTTTTTTCAACAGTAACACCGCCTCCTGCACACTCCATAGCGCCAGCACCAACCGTTTGAATAGCTGGAAACTCATTACCAACAATGCTTACTCGGCCTTCAGATGCACCGCATCCTGCCCAAGCACTAGAAGCTAGTACTGTTAAAGCTACAGCTGTAGCAATTTTTCTTAAAAACATATTTACTCTCCTTTTTATCAATTAAATACTCTTAATATCACATCGAATGAACTTGAAACTTTAGTTTTGCATACGATTGCAATGAATTATAACACAGTCTTTATTAACATTTATTAAATTTTGCATTCGTATTCAGAATAATAAGTGTAAATGATTTTCTAAATACAAGCCGAATGCACTTTTAATTCATTTTTAGAGTGGCATTATCTTTTCCAATTAGGTAATGGGTCATATCCTAACTGCAATAAAACATGTGGAACATCGACAAAAACCCAGTTCTCAACTAAAAGCTTATTTTCACGTCGCCACCAATCACAAACACGCATAAAAACACGCTCATTGGTTGGTTCCTGCCCTAGGAAGGGTTTGACGTTAACACCGGTCAAAGATGGCCAACCACCTGAACAGGTGTAATTACCCTCACCAAATCTTGTGAAGTGTTTTGTAAAGCCATTATTTTTTGTTCCGCCTGACCACCCTTCAAACTGAGATTCAAACGGAACCTGAAATGAAGCGAACTCCTCAACGCCAATAAAAGAGCCGAACGCACCCGGTCCATACCACATCATATTCTTATGCCAATAGGGACGCCAGGCCTCATCCTTTGTCGCTAATTTATCAAGCATATCAGTAACAATTTGATAGCTTTGTTGCCCCTCAGCAGGGTCTAGAGAATTTGTAAGGACGCCATCCCGTGATGCAGGCCCCTGAATCAGGCCGGTGTATCCTCGAGAATACCCTGGGCCCATATCCAAAGGCCATTGATTGCAGGCAATCATCAGTTCAGGAATGTCTAGATAGATATAGCTTTCTACAGCTTGTCCGTTCTCGATACGGTGGAATTCACCATAACGCAGATAACTCAGACTTTTCGTCGCTTTTATACCGATCCAATCACTTACGAATTGACCAACATAATAACCAGTTGAGCTTATCCAATCTTGTCCCTCAAATTCTCCAGCCATGAAGATATCATCACGCCTATAGAGTCCTTCGAATGAATGTTGGAGCGGCAAGAGAAATTCATTAAGGTATATATCTGCACCTTTGAGCTGATTAAACGGATGGACAACATTAATGTCGGCATCCTCGCCAAAAAAAATCGCAATGTTAGAAGAGAAGTCTCCAGGATGGCTCAATGCCGCTGCATATTTCAAATAGAATGAACGGTCATATATCGACATAATTTTTCCTTTTAAATCAATAAACTTTAGGGTAACTCAATAATTAATTAAATAAAAATTAGGTACGGGATTTTTCAAAATCTTCCCATGCTTTTTTAAAATCATCAAAACTAAATTCTGTTTTTTCTGCAGGATCTAATATGAGCCTTTCAGAAGCAAACAACTTGTGAATTGAATCTTTCAAAATAGGTATTACTTCATTTGGAACTACAACTGCTCCATGACGATCTGCGTGGATTAAGTTGCCTGGATTCACCGTCATTCCAAAGACATTTACAGGGGTATCTATCTCACGGACATGGACAAATCCATGGCTTGGGCCTATTGAACCAGCGACTACTGGGAAGTCTTCTGCAAGATCGCCTAAATCTCTCATTACTCCATTTGTTAGCGCCCCTGAAACCCCAAACCCCTTGTGTACTTTAGTGTTAATTTCTCCCCAATAAGCACCGATACAATTTGGAAAATCAAGATCCTCAATAACCACAACAGTTGGACCATGAACCTCTGACATGTAATGATAGTAATTCATTCTGCGCTCTTTGATTATGTCATTGTTTTCTGTTGGGGGCTCTAAGGCTGCAATTTTTGCAGTTTTTGCATAGCCTACTATAGCACCGCCCTCAGGATCTGAAGAGATCATAGTGCCGCGTGTAAATTGTGAAAAACCCCGTTTGCCTTGAGCAACCTCAATCGCATTACAGACAGTTGGTGTGTCGACCGACTGAAGCAGTTTTAGTAAATCTGAATCTATCTCATCAGCCATTCTTTTATTACCTCCGTTGTTTCTCTGGGTTGCTCCAATGTAGGCATATGGCCCGCATTATTAATTATTATTAAATCTGAATCACTAATCATATTATGCATCATCTCATGCCTTTCCACTGGACATAATTTATCCTCCGAGCCGCACATAATCAATACAGGGATTTTAATTGATTGAATAGTATTCTGTTGATCTAGCCTTGATTGAAGGGCTCTTGACTGATTAATAAAAACATCTGGCCCTAGAGTCAACGCCATATCCATACAAACATTAAGAACACTCCTTTTATTTTCACTCTCGGCAAGATAATTTGGTTTCATTTCATCTCGCATTACTTCGAGAAGCTTGCCCTTATTAACCTCTCTTATCTGGGGTTCTCGCTTTAATTTAACTTCGTCTAGTTCAGCCTTAGGGTTTGTATCCATGAGTATGAGCTTCTCAATCCGTTTAGGCTCTTGAGAATATATTTCCATAGCAACAATCCCGCCCATTGAATGCCCCAGGAGTGAAAAACTTTTTGGGGCCTTTTTTAACACATCTGAGGCCAACTCACTGACTGACGAAAAATTAGAAATATCTGCAACAGTGACTTCTAAATTCTTACTGAGTTCTTCAATTTGCGGGGAAAAGATTCTTTCATCGCACATCATTCCCGGAACCATAACTAGGTTCTTCACGGTTAATTACTTGCAAGCATAGCGCCCTCAGATAGTGACTTTAGCTTAGCAAATGCAATATCGGGATCAACAGCTCCAAAACCTGCAAAGGTTCCAAAGCCGCAGTCAGAGCCAGCTATAACTCTTTCTTTTCCGACAATGTTTACAAATTTATTGATTCGTTCAGCGACTAGCTCAGGGTGTTCAATAAAGTTAGTTGTTGTATCAACTACACCGGGAACAAGTATCTTGTCATCGGGTATTTCACTCTTACGATCACGAAAGACTGTCCATTCATGAGCATGCCTTGGATTTGAGGTCTCGAATAGTGTGTATTGAGCTTTAGCCTTCATTAAAGTTCCAAAAACCTTATTCATATCAATATCACAACAATGTGGGCCCTCATAATTACCCCAGCAAATATGAATCCTTACTTTTTCGGATGGGACATTCTTAAGAGCATGATTTAAAGCCTCCATGTGAGACTCTGCTATCTTTATAAATTCCGAATCTGATAGGTCACTAAAGAGCATATGACGAGACAGAGCTAAGTCTGGACAATCAAGTTGCAAGTCTAATCCTGAAGCTACAATCGTTTCATATTCTTCTCTCATAGCATCTGCAAGTGCTGCAAGGTAAGCATCCCTGGTAGCATAAAAATCATTCTGGAGAAATAAAGAAATGACGCCCGGTGAGGCTGCATTCATAAAACCTCTCTCAACTCCATGAGCTTTCATTGCATTTTTTAAA
>MDSZ01068681.1_pt1 | contig 13957 bp, 2 predicted proteins | sample 811201 | NCBI WGS metagenome assembly MDSZ01 (sample SAMN05326647, study PRJNA326480) | marine metagenome | isolation source: seawater | place: Indian Ocean: North | collected 2010
TATTAGTCCTTTTTTGTTCATGCCATATTTTCCTTCCAAGGTGTCTTCTTTGAAATTTTTGGAAAAAGGAGCTTTGTGCATAAGCCATGGTTCTTCAATTTCGCCATAATTTGTTGTTAAAAGAATGCCGATTTTGTCATCAATTCCCTGATATGGTAACCAACTCACTTGAGGCGCCAAAGGTGGCGCATCTCGAGTTTCAATAATCTTCTCAAAAAATGGCGCCTCGATGATATACATTCCTGGTTTGGAAATTGTCTCTATCGATTGTTTAGCGCCTTCGGTTGGTGCAGCAAAACCGTAAGAGTACTCAGTAGCTAATACAAAATTTATTGTATTTATTGAGTATCTATACTTTTTGAAAGGAAGAACTTGAGAATCTATGAAATTAATTTCTTTTATGTCGTTACTGTCCATTAGTACAAATGTTTGAATTAATTTTTCTTTTTCGTCTTCGTCTATTTCGAATTTCTTAATACAATATCCCAAAACTTCAGAGTATGCTTTTTTGCCTGTGAAAACGTCTGCCACCGGGCGGAAAATACCGCCGAATGGACTATCTTCTTTATCATCCTTGGCCACAATCTTGGTTGGCACGGCGCCGCGAGCTATAAATTCATCTATTTTTGTACGAGTAATTTGACTTCTGATTGTTTCCTCAAACCTTAAAAGCTGGGCGTTGTCCCAACCCCAATATAACAATGGCCACTCCATTGGGTCTGTTGCCTGGTAAACCCCGCCGGCCCCATCGCCTCGGCCGACTCTTTTTAATATGTCAGTAAAAAACCACTCTATTATCCTAATAGGCACCCCGTGCGAAACCTTATCATTTAGGGTTACATTTACATCAGAGCCACCTGGCCTGTCGGGGTCAGAATATTTTATTCCTTGAAAATAATCATCTAAAACCATCGATGAATTCTCATATATTTCATGAGCCTGCTTGGGTACCGATAGTTTCGTTCCCGGGTGGATGCGGTGCGTAAACGCTCTTTCGAAAACTGTGGTACTGTTGGCTGGCCGGTGAGGATAGATTGTCTCCAATAAAAGCCGGTCCATATTATTTTGATTTATTATTGCTTGCACTGGTCCGCCTTGAACAGTTCCTATGTTTATTTCCACGTAATTTTCAGCGTAGGCTTTCATAAAGTCATTAATCTTTTCTAGTTTTTCTACCCTATCTGATGTGAATTTGAGCACTTTGCCTGTCTTAACAAAACCGTCCTCTTCTGCTTCGTTGGTCTCTTGGGGTGTCATCTTGTATCTTTTTAATATGTAGTCACTAGCCAAGTTCGCAGGACTTTTGTCATCCTCCGGCTTTGTTTTGTTTTTAAAATCTTTTTCTAACTCAAGGGCATTGTAATAGAAATAAATGTTTGGAACTTGCAACTCACTTGTATAACCTTTCTGGTTAACAGTGTCTACATTACCAATTTTTTTAGTAATTTCTGCGCTATGTAGTGGTGCCATGATCATGCCATCTAGCTCTTCTCTTGTAAAGGCACCAGGGGCATCAAAAGTGTAATCTCGATATTGCATACGACCCCAATCCGGATGCTTTCTTTCGGCCGGTTGGCGGGATTTAGGAGGTAGAATCCCTTCTTCATAAAATTCCTTTGTCACATCTGGGGCTCCGCCCTCGACCATCCAGTTCCACCAATTACCAGAATCTTTGCCGTAAAATAAAATATTTTTAAAAAACTTCAGTTTTCGACGCGTTGTATTAACTCGCGAGTTCTTTATTGCGTCAGGAACATACAAATTTAAAAAGTCTCTCATTGATTTTTCGTCATTGGAAACATAGCGATCCTCTGCCGCGTTATACAGACAAAACCCGAATCTTTCTCGAACTAGTGGGCAGCCATATTTAGTAACTGTAGTTGGATCAGCGTCGATCATCAAGGAGTAACCACTCTCGTTGGGGAGAAACCTAAAAATATCACCATACTTAAAAATCGGGGCATTTGCATTGTCCCAAGACTCCAAGATTGTTCTAGCATCATCAGAGTTTCCTTGGATCCCCATATCTTGATCTGGGGGCGAGATGGCCGTCAGGGATCCACCGGTGACCCTATTAACAAACCCCTCTCTACCCACAGCGGGAACAAAAGTCCAAAAATTGAAAGTTGTCCATCTAAATGGGTCTGCAAGCTTCCGGTCTTGTTCTTTTCTCATCTGACGAATCCAGAGATTACCATGGTTTGGAGGCCTCTTTTTGGTCGCGCTTATACCAGACACTGCATCGTCTTTAGTGTTGAATCTGATTAATCCCGGTTTTTGATATAGAATTTCCCTCCAATTAATTTCACTAGATAAAAAGGACCCTGCGGATACAACCGTAACCTGTCTTGAGCCTCTTAAAAATTTTAGCGGAGGTGGAGAAGAGGCCGGCTGTTCCTCATCAGTTAAATTTCTGGCGCCGCCCGGGCCTGCAGAATTAATCGGTATAAATGGAGCAGGATATGGTGGAGGCTGTCGAACTGGTTCTGGGTCGACTTCATCTGGTTCGCCGGGGCCGGGACCAATTGGCTCACATTTTCCAGTATCATCATTCCATTTCTGGCCATTGGGGCAGTTTTTACGGCGGGCGTCACCGCCGGGGTCTGCGGGAACACAATCTCCAGTATCAGGGTCACGGATTTTGCCTTCTCCGCAGTCCTCTTCAAGGTCTCTGCATGGGTTTCTTTCTTCCGCCATTAATAGCTACCTCCGCTAGATGTTGTCCCGGTGCCTGATGTTCCGGAATGGGATATTCCACCAGATGACGTAGTACTTTGACTCTCTGAATCTGACAATGAGCTATCTGATTCTGTTTCAGATTGACTCTGCTTTGCGGGGTCACCGTTGGGGTCCAGTGGCGTGATCCCTTGTGAGTTAGTTGGCACCTTAAGATTATTGACAAGATAAATGTTTTCTGAATTTGAAATACTGCTTGCCACAACATGTCTGTATATTTTTAGAGAGTTATTTGGCTCAAGCGCAATATCAACCCACTCTCCCTTTGTTGTCATAACCTCTGTTGAGATTGATACCATTTTTTGAGGATCTGTTTCTGAGTTTCTATTTTTTCTTGACTCTGCTTTTTGTTCTGATCTGGATTTTCCTTTTTTTACTAATTTTTCGTAATCTGCTCCTTTCTTTTTCTTTTTTGCTCTTTGTAAGTTTTCATCGGCCTTCTTAAGATTTTTCTTTGATGCCATCAATTGTATTACAAAGTCATACAGACCACCTAGGCCCTTTTTGGTAAAATAGTGATCTTTGTAGATATCGTTAATCTCTTTAATGAAAGTCTCTTTATTTTCTGATGTAGTGATAGATTCAACAATTTTACCCTCTATGTCTGACGTTATCTCCCTTTCTGTTTCCAAGACCTCTCCACATTGATTAATTTCAGTATCCACGTTTCCAACAGTTTGTGACAAAAGATAATTGAGTGTTGTTCCGCCAAATTGAGACAATGCACCATTAATGTCATCTACCGGATCTGTATGTTCGCTGGTTGTTTCGTGATCGTATGTTTCTTTTGTGCTTGAGTGGTATGTTGTGCCCACTACTTTCCCATAGGCGCTGAGGCCGCGGCCGATTTCAGTTCTATAAAAGCCACTAGATTTTGCAATTACATTTCCAGAAGAGTCATACTGGAATGGCTCACTTCCTAGAGCGCCTACAACCACATCGTCTTCCACAGAAGTTTCTTCTGTTGTGCTGTCACTACCTTCGCGTGTAGAAGGGGTGTGCGCGCCTGACTCTGTTAAGGTAAAAAAGACAAGTTCGTCACCACTTACTTCACAAAATACGGCATTTTTGGGCAACGCTTCAACAGCATTTTTTATTATGCCATCGATCTGAATCATTTTATTGGGGTTTTCTGATCTTTTGTTTGCGATTCTTTTGTGCGTTCCGAGATTTATAGTCTTCTCAATTTCTGGCCGGCCCTCATAGACAACTGACTTTAAAGTATTTAATATCTTCTTGCATGCATCAAGGAACGCCTTCATTGAACTTACTTGTCCTTGTTCTGGAGTTATCATATTTAACAAGTTATTTCTTGTTTCTATGTTAAAAGTCGACTTTCTCTTGGTCAAGAGATATACCGCCTGCATGTACCTCTTCACTAGAGAACTCATCCGGGTTTTTAGGCCTCCATTATTATTATAAGAATCTTTAAACTCCGAAGTGAAAACTTCTTTTTCGTAATCATAGTTTCCTGATGCGATCTTTTCATCATCGATGTGAATCACTTGATACGGACTTTGTGCGGCGTTTAAAAATTTTGAGTATTCGTGCACGTCTCCCTCAAACAAATCGCAATAAGTTTCTAAATATTCCGATATGCCGTCGCGGACATTAATCGATATTGAGTACGCGTATTTTCCTGTTTGCACTCTGTTGAATAGATCATAATCCCTTAAAGCAAAAGGCACAACATATCCTTCCGGGGAGTAGTCCATACCAACAGGGTCCTCCGTTGATAACTGTATCGACACTCTTGTGTTTTCTGCTGATGGGAATTGAAATGCTGATGAGCGTTCAAGATCGCCAAAATTGGACTGCGGCTGGGTTGTCGCCATTATAAGGTGTTCCTCTATTTGGTTTGTGTCGTAATTTTGATAATCATTTGTACCTAGTGGGTTGTTTGAAATTGGTAAATTAGTTAGCCGTCTTCTTTTGATGTTCATAGAATAAATCCTACTTCTAAGAAGGCACTGTTTTATAAATTGGTGAGAAAAAAACTCAGGAGAAAAAACTTGACTAGGATTTGCGGGGGATCCGAATTGACTTGCATTTGTAACTTCTTGGTCCAGAGCATCGCGATGGAAATCTATAAAATAACCATGCTTTGAGTGAGATTTTATTAAATTTTCAAAATTGAGATTTATTACGGTCAAGTAATTTGAGCGGATGCCGTTTGTTATTTCCGGGGCGGATTCAGCGTACCCTTGTGTTATACTTGCTTTTGCATTTGCAGCGCCGCGGATGGCTATTCTTTTCAGCATTTTGCCGTAAAGAGTGTTCATAGGGTTAACCTCTGAGGCACCCACTTCTCCTGTCGTATCTGCCATTTCCTGCACTGCATCGACTGCAATCGCAGCCATCCCAACTTGGGCGCGAGCTTGGGCGACGGGCGAACCGCCCGAATCCCTCATTAGCGGTGGGGCCCCAGTCAGCAACATGCCTCGGTATCCGTTAAACTTGTTTGTGCTTGTTAATGGCTTGCCGTCCCACCCTAAAGCCTGCTCAAGGAAAAGCTTTGAAACCACTTTAGTGTTTCGAACTCTTCTTTTTATCAACCTTCTGCGATTGTCCAAATTCTCCTCACCAGGTCCGAGCTCTGCGGGGCCCTCTAGGTAGCCCTCATATCGATCTTGAACGCGAGCGGCCCTGCCTTCAAACTGTGGTTTGTGGTAGTGAGCCTGGCCCCTGTAGATGTTTCCGGTAGCTCGGTCTTCATAGTAGGAAATAAACTCAGGAACCATCCACTTTAAATAATCCTCGGAGTTTTCACCCAATGAGCGTCGATAAGTGTCATCGCGCAACTCTAATATCTTTTCATAATGTAATTGGCCGCCAACTCTTGATAAAAAACCAGAAAAATTAGAAAGGTTATATTTATGTGCTAATTGTTTTATATCTAAATGAACAAACGCTAATAAATTTCTATGAGGATCCGAAGAGGGCACAATTGCTTGTCCCGGTACAGCTTGAGGCGGAGATAACCACTCCTCACCTAAAGGTATCTCAATCTCAAAAAACGTATTATCTTCCATCGATGCATTAAAATCGTTCTGAACAGACATTGGATCTGAAAAAAATGCTGATGCCTTAGAGTTGGGTTTAACTGCTTGGTCTGCGGGAAAGTACTGCTTCCCATTTACTATTTCATCAAAATTAATAACTTTATACCCAACTATGCCATGTTCTCTTCTCACTTCAGCATCTTCCCATCGATTGGTCCAAGAATCCAGATCTCGATTAGTGGCCAAGCTTTGCACTCTCGAACTGGGCCAATAATATTCTGATACTTCTGGTGCTGATAAAGTTTTTGTCACCAACACATACATGTCTAGATACTGTAAAAACTCTGAGGAGCCTAACCAAGAATCTGATGTTGGGTTTTCCTTTTCCAAAGAACAAAGTAGGCGTATCGATTTTTCAAAAATTATAATCTTGTTTATATTGAAAGATGGCACCATTTCCGATATATCAAGACCCATCTGATCCTCTGAAACTTCTTTTGGATGACCTAGCTGATGAGGCATGCCTACTTTCTCCCTCTGGGGCTACGGCGGCCGGCCCTGGTAACAGCCTGTTGCTCTGATGAAGCTTCTGCGTCTATTTTTATTTCGAAAAACTTCTCTATCAACTCTTTGCTTTCTAAGGGTTCTATATTTTCCTTTATTCCTCCATCAGAAGTCGACTCTTCAATTATTTGAAATATTTCTATTTCAAAATTATCCAGACCAAAGTCAACGCCAAATTCTTGCAAATCTATTAGTAGATCTTGTTTTTCTATCTTTACTACTGAGTTATTTAGAAATTTGACTTCTTCTGTTGTTAAGTCAATGTAGTTTTCACTATCTTTTAGGTGTTTTGGAATCTTCTTTTCAGGAATTTCATTCCTTCTGTCGACCAATAAATTATATGAAGACGTAATATTTATTTGCGGCACTGGCAAATCTATACCTTCAACTTTTATAAACTCCTTTACACTCGAAACTGGTGCGCCAGTAATTGCAAAATCAAACCTGGGTGCAGTTTCTGAATTTATTTCTGAACTTTCTAATGGATATCTCAGCATTACGTCTTTAAGTAAGGGCTTCTGCCTTTTTGTAATCTCTTGAAATGTATCCAGTTTTCCTTGTTTTATAAGCTCCTGCTCATGGTGGAAGGTAGTTTCTACTCCGATTGATTGATATAGCGTCTTAAGCCTTTGAGTGTCCAGAATCCTTTCTTCTGCTTTGTTTTGTTCTTCCTTAAATCCAGCACACTCTGAATTGTAAAGTATATCATCGTCGAAAAAACGGTAATACACTGGCTTAAAGAAGCCTCTTGCTAAAAGATTTTTACCGAATTGTGTTATCTTTATGTCAATAACTTCTTGTTTTTTATCAAAAAAAGACATGTTTTCTCACCGAATCCTAGCCAAAATACGCCTACGAAGCACCTGGATCGTCCGATAATTTAATGTAATTATACGAATCAATCTTTGCGTCTAATTTAATTAGTTCCACAAAAGAAAAGTAATCGTAAGGCCAGTTGAACTGAAGTGGGTACCCTGACTTAAACCCTGGATTGTCTGGGCTTTTTGCGATTGTTTTTGAGCTTTTTGACTCTTTCACATATTCAAACGTTTCAACGTTTGATGTTCGCGGGTCGATGGAGGCCTTTCTGACTTGTTCTAGATCTGCCATGCCTCTTTGTTTTACCTTGAAAATTAGCCACCTTGTTTTGTTGGCAGAAGACCTGTCAGAAAAAAGTTTATAGGGGTCTTCTACAGGGCTCAAGCTAGTGCCCACCAGATCAACTGTGTCCAAATAGTGACTCACATAGGAAACGTCTGATACTTTTTTGTTGCGACCTTTGAAAAACCTGTCCGGACAGGAGTATCTTGCCTTTGCAGCGCTGTTACTAGACTGCGGTGAGAGGTTTTGCCATATATTTGCCAAATCATTTTTGTCAAAAGACGCATGAAATTGAAAAAAGTATATCATATATGGGTCTATCCCAGTAATCCTAAAATCTAATTCTGGTGGTAATATAAAATCATCCATCATAAACATTTGATATTCTATTGCATTTAAAGGAGAAGAACTCAAGTGGCTTCTTGTTTTGCTATAGTATTCTTGTACAAATTCATTGTATTGTTCTATTGTTTTTAGGCTATCTGACAAAGGAACATTGTTTAATTCATTTTTTATTTCATGGTAGTTGACATTTGCTTCGTGATACATTTCATCTTTGAATTTAATAAACTCTATCTTATTGCCCAGATCCTCTCTCACTATGTAAGGAATAGCGACAACTGCCTCTTTTACTAATTTGTTATTTTCTATTTCACCAACTCGGTTTCTGTAGTTTTTGGCTAATCTTAAGCCTTTTGCTCCAGTGTTTTCCTCGTCTTTGTTAATAAATCCCATCTTTGTGGCTAATCCCGGGCCGGCGCTCGTTGGTATATCTTCAACTGTCAAGAAATACCCTTTGTCAATGTTCTCTATAGTGTCGCCAATCAGGGCGCCTTTCTGGTGCCACATGCCTGTTGAAGCTGTAAGAAATGATCCCTGTGTTACACCTAGAACATTTCTCGCTCCTTCTTTGGTATAATAACTATCCCAATATCTAGGCTTCCATGGTGAGCCACTAACAAGCTGAGTTTCATTTGTGTTTAGGTTTAGTGCTGTTACCTTAACATTCGCGAAGTCTAGAACTGGTGTCTCCCATTTGGTCTGTATAACCCATCTATCTAACCTTACGCTCTCTTCGGTTCTCTGTACTGTGTTAACTCTAATTCCCTTAGGATCTTCATTTTCAGAAATGTATCTGCTTCCTTCTATTTGTGTCGCTTCGTTGTCTGCCTTCAGGGTTGCAACTATCCCTAGATTCACAGAAGCGGACAAAGACATTGAATCCTTATAATTTGTGTTGGTGGTCGCATTTGAAGGCACCTCATTGAAATTAAAGTATTGAAAAGTTGAATTTTCAAGAATCTCCTTAGCTGTATACTTCGTTGATGCTGGTGCCGTAAACGTGACATCAACATAGGGACTTGAATTCGGATCCAAAAATGGAGGAACAAACGGCATGAATCCCTGTAGTGGGTCTGTGCTAGTTGCCACGCTTGTTGTATAGGTTTTGTTGGTTTCTACCACTCCGCCAGCAAAAGGAGGATCATTGAGGGTACCTGTAAGATTCAGGATTGTTGGCTTGCCGCCAGCTCCGGATCCTGTTATCGCTACGTTTTTGTTTCCGCTATCGGCAATCCTGCCATGAACCATCACGTTTGAGGCTGGTCCGAGCCATCTTGTTTTTATAGTCAAAGTTGCTTCGGACTGAGAAACCTCAAGATATTTTTGTCCAACGGGCGTACTTTCAATCGCGTTCTTCACTAGTTGTGCTAACTTATTTGCGCCGCCGGATCCGGCGGAATCTGCTTCAAACATGTCGACAGCAAGAATAGAGAAAGAATCTCTGTGATAAGGCGCTGTGATCGATTGGACGCCGCTATGTTCAAACGTTATATGTATATATGGGAATACTCCACCATCCGACGAATTGTTTAAATTCTCAAAAATGAGCATTGGGCATGCCTGTGCTCTGTTTGAGGACTCGTTTTTCATATCTGTAAGTATCTGACTTGTTGCGGACGTCGGATCGTTAAACGTGATACTAAGAGAGGCGTGGGCCGGCGTTTGTGTTGGCGTAATTGTTGTGATCTGTACGCCGCTAGCGACGTCATCGACTGGTGGCCCGAAGGCTGAGTGCCTATCGTACATAACTGTATTATTGTTGGAAAATCTTACTCTCATTTTATGCACCGAATCCTTAAGAAAGAAATCGTTCATAGGCTTTGACACTAAAGTCGTAAGATGGCCATCGTCGACAAAAAAGTTAACTGTCTCTGCTGTAAAATTTTTAACTGCCAAAGTGTAAGGCAGCATCTGTCTTCTAAATTGGTTTTTATTGTTAGAAAAGGTTGCCCCTAAGGTTTCTAGTAAAGACTCATTTTCAAAATGGCCAACTTTTGCGGGGCGGTCGATAATCCTGTTAAATACTGCGGATCCATATTGCAAACTTGCAGACGGATGCGGCTCATTATCATGAATAGATTCGCCATGAACATTTTCCATATTTAACAAATCTTCAAACTCTATTCTCAAAACTGCGTCACTCTTTATTCTTTGCAAACTATCAACATCATTTGATCGGTTAATTTCTGATCCTACAAAGGTTGTAGAGTTGGCAATATTTATTGTGGCCCAAGAACTCATAGGATAATCCGTTGGTAAGCGATCGGGTACCGTATGAAAACTAGATGTAAATATTGGATAATCCACTGCCACGCCCGCTTTAATTGAATTCATTAATATGCCCGGGCCGAAAAATGGTTTGCCAACCTGGTATCTTGACGCATTAGCCCTTAATTTCAAGTACCTCTCCGTTGAGTCTGTTGGTAGTACAGGGTTAAATCTTATACTTGCTTTTTCTAAGGTTTTATCATCTAAATAGTTATTGTGAAACAATTCATATAACTGTACAGTCCTTTCCGCTGGGTAGAATCCTCGATATGGTAAAAATTTCATCGCGGCTTTGCACTTAAGCGTTATCCTGGCATGTGCCAGTGGTTGTGATTGTTCAACAAGATGTTCGTCGATCACCCCAAAGTATTTTAAAAAGTCACTGTTTGAGTACGTTTTAAAGAATTGGCTTCCAATATTTATGTCGCCGGATGGGTCTGTGAGCACTGCTCCTGTGATAGCCAGGTAATCCTGCCCAATATTTGTATATTCTCTTTTGCCTTTTATTATGTCTTCCACAAACTCACTTATTCTAAATTCTGGTACGATAGAGTGGTCTTGCGCAATGGGCCTTATATCATTAAAAGAATACTTTTCATAAGAATCATAAAATGGTCCGATTGTTCCGCTAGCTGCTTCCCATTTTGCTTCGCCGGCTAAGTATATCTTTTTTGGACTTGCAGATGTGCCAGATCCTGTCACTTGCGGTATTCTCCTGTTATATACCAATGAAAATGGTGGGGTTCCATATAGTCCATTATATCCTAACGGAAAGGTACTAAAATCATTTTGCAAGATACCCTCTCCTCTGGAGCCTTGGTCTCGTGATGGTAAAAAGCCGCCGGGATCATTAAAGAACGAGTTTTGTATATCTGTGGGTAGTTTTGCAAAATCCTTTCTAGAATCCAAAGGCCAAACTGATGCACTTATATTATTTAATATCTCCAGATTTCCGGCTGATGAAGTCAGAACATCAACTGCATCATACTGCCCAAAGAAAGACTTTGTATAGTTCTTTTCATCAATTGCGAAATAATTAGGAAATGCTGCGTAGGTCCCTAGATTGGCCAGCGCTTCGTCTGGCTTGTGTTGAACATTTCCCGAAAGAAAAACATCTCTGCTTTCTCTTGAATCCTTCCAGCCAAAAAAGTCAAATTCTTCTCTTTGTCTTGCGTCTTTTGTGTACGTATTAACTTCTCTTGGATATATTTTTTCAATATAACTTACCTCTATAAGCTTATTGTCTTGAGAAAAGTTCCTCTCTATTAAAGAATCTAAAAATGGCAAGAACTCGTGCGGAACAAGCTCGTTGTATTTTGAATCGTTTATAATTTCAACGTTAGAAAAAGATGTCAAATCATTACCATAGCTTGTCTTCATACTTGACTGACCAAATGAGATAGAGAATTTATTAAGGCTACTTAATTGGTCTGTGTCGTCCATTGGGGCGCCTTGAATCAAGCTTCTATAATAAGCAGGATTTGAATTCCAGATGTTCTCTTTATCCATTTGATTTAATTTTTTAATATTTTCTCTTTTTCGAAAAAACCTTGGAAGTCGCGAATCAAAACCTAACTCCCAATCAGATTGAATTTGGCGCCCCTGTATCGGGCTCCTATCTGTATGAAAAGTTATGGAAACTGGATTAAACCTTTTTGTTGCCGGGATCTCTTTGTAGTTTTTAATCAACCTAATTGTGTCTGCTTTTCCATCTTTATTTGGACCGCGGGAATCAAGAATTCTAGCTTTTGAGAAAACATTCTCTGACATTTCGTCTAGACTTAAAAATGATGATCCAATATTTGCGGCAGCGTCGATGGTTTCTTTAACTATCTCTCTGTCTTTTACTTTAAAGAAATCTCCTGGTAAATCTTCTGAAACGTCTTCAAATGATATTGTCATTGTAGAGCTGGCGCCTGATGGCACTGCTCTGTATTTTGTCGGGCGGTACCGGGAGGCGCTATTAAAAATTCTGTTATTAACAGTATCTTTTCTGCTGGTTGTTATGTTGTCTTTTTTTGTTCCATTTATGCCATCGCCCATACGATACCAAACTTTAAGATATTCTTCACAGTGATGCTTGTTTAGGTCAATTGGGCCTCTTTCTCTGGGGTCTATTCCGCTAGTTTTTACCAAACTTGCTACCTCTAGATCAGTTAGCGCCTTGTTATATATGGCAAAATCTGCAATGTACCCTCTCCAACCGTCACTAGCAACTGGTCCGGAGCCACCTACATCCAAATCTGTCCCTATAGATACCTTGTCTGTGGATCCGTTTAAGCCCGTAATCAAACCATAGTCAAATGCAGCTATTGGAAGCCTAGGTCCCTGGGAAACCCCGTCAACATAAAGTTCTATTTTTGCATTAATGCCTGATGTTTTTTGATACACAAGGCCGACATGGTGCCACATGTTATCATCTATTCTTTGGTTGGAAGCTTTTATCCAATTAACGCCGCCGGCTTGGTAAAACGCCAGTGTTCCGGGGGCCGTAAAAAAATCAGAACTTGTCCCTTTGATCCCAAGTTGCCAAGAGTTACCCCCTGTGTCAAGATTTCCACCTATCAACCCATGAGAATAGGTATCAGTAACTTGCGGATGCTTAACCCAAGCAAATATAGAGAAGGCCTCTTCCTTGTAAAATATCTCTCTTGTAGAATCAATGTTTAGAAAGCTAGCATTTGCTTCGGATGATGGGGCAGAAAAGTAAAGCGCTTTCTTATTAAGGCTGTCATTGACCTGTGGTTTTCCTCTAAAAACACGAGACATAGTATTATCTCTCTTATGGGCGCGTGCGATTGGGTGTTCGTACCCACGAATCTGCTTCCACGTTGGCCAACCGTAAGGGCCTTGGCGGTTCGTAATAAGTGAATTAACAGCAGTCTTATGGCTTGGTAGCACCGTGTTTTCATCTAGATTGTGTTTATCAACTGTGGAGGTGTTAAGGCCAGAATAATTAACTTCTATATTTTTCCAATCTCGTGCAGTTTTCTTATATACATAAACTGACCCTGTCGAATTTTGCTGGGTATTGTCACTAAGGTGATCTTTGTTATCTCCGTATGCGCCGATGACTAAATAGTCCCCATCTACAGCAATAGAGTGGCCAAAGAAATCTCGCATCATCGGCCACACGTGTGGCCGGGCTGTGGCTGCAACCTCTCTTCTTTGTAGGTGTGTTGGCTCTATTTTATTTGAATAACTCCAATTATCCCCATTTCTTTCATATATTAGCACAGCGTTTTTGTGTGAACCAGAAGGGTGACCAAAAACAGAAGAGCGGTGCTTTGAGAAAGCACCAACAAATAAAGTGTCGCCATCAAGTACCAAAGTGCGCCGGCCGGCGTAAGTCGATATATATGGGTAGTAATTTTCTGGAAATTTTATAATTTGCTTTTCTGTTACTGGGAAGTATACTCTCTCTATGTTGTTTTCATTATCAAACTTTCCAACTGAAAATGCATGATAGCCATTTCCTGACATATCATTTATTCTATTTGTTGCCCTGTTGAGGCCTGAGCCGTCAAAACTATCAGAAATAGAAGCTCCCTTTCCGTCGCCCATGCGATACCATATCTTCAAAGAGCCGGAGGCTGCATGAGACAAATAATCTCTAGGACCGGTGGAAGTTCCCTCATAACTATATAAGCTACTAATCTCAGTATCACTTAGAGCTTTGTTCCATACCGCAAAATCTGCTATAGATCCTGACCAGTGATCAGTAGCATTCGTAGTTGTTGGCGTAGCGTCAAACTCGGCTCCAATCGAAACATGATCTGTGTTTGTTAGTATATTCGCCAAATTTTGTATATTGTGAGTGTGTCCAGCTCGGACTCCGTCAACATAAAATTTTACACTTCCAGTAGGAAAAGTGGAACTGCCGGAGTGACCTAGTACAGATGATTTGTACACAATCCCTAGATGATGCCACTGGTTATCGTCAA
>MDSZ01062864.1_pt1 | contig 13956 bp, 11 predicted proteins | sample 811201 | NCBI WGS metagenome assembly MDSZ01 (sample SAMN05326647, study PRJNA326480) | marine metagenome | isolation source: seawater | place: Indian Ocean: North | collected 2010
TCGCCGTGGTCGTTGGCGAAGGGTTCGCGCTTCTTCCTGAAGTAGTTCAGTTTGTCGATCAAATGACTCATGGTCTCTCTCCGGATCGGTTTCCGATTTGGCCCCATTGTGGAAGAGAGAAACCCTGAAATCTGCGTGGTTACTACCAGATAACCCGGCTCTACCCCCAGGGTGGTAGGCCGGCTATATCCCCGGTTGGAGAAGGCGTTCGCGCTCCTGCCGTCGGCTGTCCCGGGCGTACAGCAGCAGGCACACCGCCAGCAGGACAAACAGGATCATGAATACCGCACTGCGAATGCCCAGCCAGTGATTGACGGCGCCGAACACCACCGGCAGCACGAAGGCCACCGAGCAGGCGGCCACCAGCAACACCCCGGCGACAAACGCCGCGGCATGGGCGTTGTCCAGAATCACCTGGCGCTGCAGCCCCCCCATGGCGCACCCCATGGCACACCCAAGCAGCACCACACAGACGCCTTCGGCCATCATCGGCAGCGCAAACTCAAGCTCAATGGTGGTCTCAACGCCGCGGACAAACAGGGTCATCGGCGGATAGGACAGGACAAACAGCGCCAACAGGCACAGCCCCAGTGACCGGCTGACCACCCGGCCGCTACCAAAGCGGTCGGACAGGCCGCCGCCCAGCACCTGGGCGAGGGCGCCGGGAATCACAAACCACTGAGCCAGCCGGGCGCCGGACATGACCGGCAGGCCGAACTGCGCGGACAGGTAATCCGGCAACCACAGCGCCAGGGCAAAGAAACCACCGGCGACAATCCCGAAATAACCGCACAGCGCCCAGGACCGACGGGCACGAAACTCGGACAACAGAGCGGGCAAGGCCTCCGTTCGGTCCGGCTCGGCGGCGGCATCCTCTTCCGAGGTCAGCAGCATCAGCAACACAAACACCAGCAGGATGACGATGAGGTACGCCAACGGCACACCGTGCCAGGAGAAGGCTTCGTGAAACAGAGGCACCAGATAGTAATTGAAGCCGGCGCCGGTAACCCCGGCCCCGAAGATGCCGAGCACCAGCCCGAGCCGCCTACGCCGGCAGTGGTGGGTGACAAACTGCAAGCCGGCGCTGTAGAAGCCGCCGGCCAGCCCGAGCCCGCCGGCAATCACCAGATAACTGGTGTAGCTGCCGGCAAGCAGCAACAGCGCCATGCTCACCGCCAGCCCCGCCAGACAGAACAGCATCACCGCCCGGGCGCCGACCCGCCGCGCCGCCAGCCCCGCCGGCACCGCCAGCAGGGCGCTGACCGCCATCGGCATCGCCAGCAGAACGCCAAACTGGAAGCTGGTCAGCTGCAACTCCTGGCGCAGGTGCACGCCAGCGACGGCGAACAGCGTCCAGCACGCCGCGGCGATGGCAAAGCCGGTCAGCGCCAACGGCAACACGACCACCAGTGAGGCCAGCTGCTCGTCGTCGGGAGTTGCGTCCTTGATCATGTGTTCACCCCAGAGAAGCCAACTTTCAGTGTCATCTTTTGCTCACCGACAGGTCAAAAACTATGATGGGTTACCAACTATCGGGGTAAACAGTTAACCTCAACGGGGTATACTGGGCGGACACAGCCCGCTTTAACGATCCGGCAGCACTCACCCCGATGAGGCGTTTTCACGCAAGCGATACCATGATTTCCAGAAGTTCTCTCGTAAACCGGATCGCCATCGTGGTCGGCGCAGTGGTGCTGACCGCGCTGGTCAGCATGGCCACGACCCTGGCGGTGTCGAAAAGCATCGAAGGCAATGCCACCGCCATCAACCTGGCAGGCGCCCTGCGCATGGGGGCCTTTGACCTGCTTGCCCATACCGCGGCCAAAGCCCCGCACCGGGATACCGAGCCTGGCCTGGCCGCCATGATCGACGCCTACGGCCATCGACTGAACGCACCGGGGATCGTCCGGGCCGTTCCCTCCGACGAGGACCATCCGCTGGCGCAACAGTACGCCCGCATCCAGCAGGCCTGGAAACAGCAGCTCAAACCGGCGCTGCAGGCCCACACCGCCGGTACACCTTTGGGGCCGCAGATGCTGTCCGTGGCCGAGGACTACGTGGCGCAGGTCGACGCGCTGGTGTCGATGCTGGAACAACGCACCGAGGCCCGGATCGACCTGCTGCACCTGATTCAGATCATCAGTCTGGCGTTCTCGATTCTGATCATCGTGGCGCTGTTTCTGGACCTGAAAAACCGGGTGTTGCGACCGCTGCGCAAGCTGGTCAGCATTGCCCGGGCGGTGGGTGACAAGGATTTCAGCCAGCGTGCGAACCTCAGCGGCACCGACGAGCTGGCACAACTGGGCCAGGCCTTCGATCAGATGACCGGGGAACTGGCGCTGACCTACGCCGAACTGGAAGACCGGGTTCGCGCCAAGACCAAAGAACTCGAACGCAGCCACGCCGCGCTGCAGCTGCTGCACTCCGCCAGCCGCAGCCTGTTTGCCAACCACGACCTGTGCAGCGGCGCGGTGCCCATGTTGCAGGAACTGGAACAGCTGCTCGGCATCGGCCCGATCCATCTGTACCTGCACGACCGGGAGTCCGCCGAACCGGTCAAGGCGGTAACCACCGCCACCCGGGAACGACCGTTCTACTGCCGGGATCACCACTGCAACGCCTGCCTGGTGACACCGGAGCAGTACGACGAGCTGCCCACCGAGGACCACGACGGCCGCCGGCTGCTGCTGCCGATCCGCACCCCGGGCCAGCTGCTGGGCACGCTGGAAATCTGGTACCCGGCCAGTCAGGGCCTGTCGGAAACGGCGCGCCGGCTGCTGGAAACCCTGAGCGACCAGCTCGCCACCGCGATCTTCCTGGAGCGTCAGATCACCGAGGAACAGCAGCTCACCCTCGCCGAGGAACGCACCGTCATCGCCCGGGAACTGCACGACTCGCTGGCTCAGTCCTTGTCCTACCTGAAAATGCAGGTCGCCCGACTGCGCCGGCTGAACATTGACGGCGAGCAGAAAGACGCCCACGACGCCATCCTGGACGAACTGAGCACCGGCTTGAACAGCGCCTACCGCCAGCTCCGGGAGCTGCTGGCCACGTTCCGGCTCAAGCTCGACACCCCGGACCTGGCCACGGCACTGCGCAAAACCGTAGAGGAGTTTTCCGAACGCCTGGGCCACCCGGTGTCGTTCACCTACAACCTGCCGCCGCAGACCCTGTCGCCCAACGAGGAAATCCACACTCTGCAGATCGTCCGTGAGGGCCTGGCCAATGCGGTCAAACACGCCAACGCCACCGAGATACGGGTCGAGGTGCTGTTCGAGTCGCCGCAGGTCAAAGCCCGCATCGTGGATAACGGTCGCGGCCTGCCCGGGGGCGATCAGCCGGTCAATCACTACGGTCTGATCATCATGGCAGACCGGGCCCGCACCCTGGGCGGCCAGGTCGATATCCGGAACCGGGAGGAAGGCGGTGTCGAGGTTACCTTGGCGTTTGTGCCGAAAAGCCGTAACCTCATCCCCACCGAAGCGTCAAGCGCATGAACAAGAGAGAAAACATGTCTGAATCACCCGCAAGCATCCTGCTGATCGATGACCACCCGCTGCTGCGCCAGGGCATCAAGCAACTGATTGAGATGGAAGACGACATGGAAGTCATCGGCGAGGCCAGCAACGCCGCCGACGGCATCCGCCTGGCCACCGACCTGGAGCCGGATCTGATCCTGATGGATCTCAACATGCCGGAAATGGACGGCATCGAGGCGCTGAAGAAACTGCGGGAACAGAACATCAGCTCACGTATCGTGATGTTCACCGTGTCGGATCAGGAAGACGACGTCGTTGCCGCCTTGCGCGCCGGCGCCGATGGCTACCTGCTCAAGGACATGGAGCCGGAAGACATGATCGCGCAGCTGCATCAGGCGGCGGTTGGCAAGATGGTGATCAGCGACCGGCTGACCACGCTGCTGGCCGAAGCCCTGCGTTCCAACAAGCCGCAACAGGCCGCCCGCCCGGACTACGACAGCCTGACGCCCCGGGAAAAGGACATTCTGCGGCTGATCGCCGAAGGGCTGAGCAACAAGATGATCGGCCGCAAGCTGGACATCAGCGACGGCACCGTCAAGGTCCACGTCAAGCACCTGCTGAAAAAACTCAACCTGCGGTCCCGGGTCGAAGTCGCGGTCTGGGCGGTGGAAGAAGGCCTCCACAAGGGCTGAGTTATATCAAATCGTCTTCGCCGGGAATCCAGTACTCTGGGTGGGTTCACAACCACCCGGAGTTCCCGATGCACCTGACACTGCCCAAACGCCCGCCCCTGCCCGGCCACCATGCCCTGACTGCCCTGCGGGCTCAGCTGCAACAAAATCCTCTGGTCGGCCAGACCCTCGAAGTTCTGCACCAGTACCTGCCATCGCCGGCACCGGCCCTCGCGGCGCTGGACCGCCGGGTCCCGGTGCCGGTCAAACAGTTGATCGCCGAGGCGCCGCTGAACCGGCTGTTCGCGGACGCCATTGCCGACGGCGAGTTCGACGATTTCGAGAACCGGCGCATCCGGCTGGAGGTGAACGGCGGTCAGCCCGGCGTCACCCTGGGCTTCTGGGCCGGACGCTTGCGGGTGATCGAGGGCCCGGGCGAAGCCACCATCCGCGGTTCGCTGGCGGCTTTTCGCACCCTGGCGGAGCGGCGGCAGGACCCGGACCAGCTGTTCTTCCAGCGCCGGCTGGTGATCGAAGGCGACACCGAACTGGGGCTGGCCCTGAAAAATCTGCTCGACAGCCTGGACTGGCGACTGAGCGCCAGCCCCTGACGGCGATGGCCGGTCAGCCCGCCTGCAGCGCCATGCCGGGCTGGCCGTACCAGTAGCCGTTGCAGGGCGGCGCCTCGACCAACTGCAGCGGATCGGTGTCCGGGATCTCGCCCCGGCGCACCTGGTCAAAGCGCTGAACCACCGCCGCCATGCCCTGCAACTCCGGGCTCAGCCGCACGGTACCGACGCCCATCCGCGCCATCTCGGGCAGCTCCCGCATCAGGTCGTAGCGGGCGCCGGACAAGGTGGAAATGCCGTTCAGCCGGAACAGTTGCTGGGACTCCCGGGATTTCAGTTGCAGGCCATCCGGATGCTGTAGACACCGGAATTCGCAGTTGTCCTTGGGCAGGTTGTAGTGCCGCGCGGTGAAGCACCGGGACGACCAGGCCAGCGGCAGAAAGCCCCAGGAGAAGACTTCCGCGGGCAACGCCAGGCCCTCGGCCTCCAGCTCGCGAATCATCTGTGCCAGGGTTTCCTTGCCCAGCTCCACCGGCAAACACCAGCCTCGCAACCCTTGCCGGGCCAACACCTTCAACGTGGCGGTGTTGTAGATATTCATCGACGGCCCGGTGACAAATGGAATGCCATGGCGGATGGCCACCTGCAACGCCGACTGGTCGTTGGCCTCAACCGTGAACTCCTGCTGGTCACAGATCCGCCGCAACCGGCGCAGGTCGGCTTCCGACTCGATCAGGGTCTGGGTCGACAGCACCACGGTCTTGCCACAGTCCCGAAGATCCCGCGCCAGCGCGAACCAGTCGTCCGGCCGCAGTTCCCGGCGCCGGGAGCAGACCGCCTCCCCCAGATAGACGATGTCGACCGGCCATTCCGCGGCCTGGGCGTAAAAATCGAAGACAGTCTGTTTGGACCAGAACCAGAGGATCGGCCCCAGCGACAGTTTCATCATGACAGGGTCCCCCTATTTCCATTTCCGGTGGTAGGCGCCAAGCGTGGTCAGGCCGCCTTCGGAGAGGCCAGCCAGGGTGCGGTTCCAGGCCGGGTCGACGGTGAAGGCTTCCGGGCCGGCATCGACCCGGTCCAGGGCCTGGCGCCAGGTGCGGGCCACCTCGGCAATGTAGGCTGGGCTGCGCTGACGGCCCTCGATTTTCACCGCGCTGATGCCCAGTGCCTTGAGTTCCGGGAGCAGATCGAGCGTGTTGAGACTGACCGGTTCCTCAATGGCGTGATAGACGCTGCCCTCGACATCGAACCGGCCCTTGCACAGGGTGGGATAGCCGGCGGACTCGCCCGGCCCGTAGCGATCGATCAGCACGTCGTTCAGCCGCGACTCCAGGCCATCCGGCGTTTCCTGCCAGCGCACCGCCTTGGCCGGAGAACAGGCACCCCGGGTATTGGGCGACTCGTCGGTGAGGTAGGACGACAAGTAGCACCGGCCCTCGGCCATGATGCACAGACTGCCGAAGGCAAACACTTCCAGCTCGACCGGGCTGTTCTTGGCGACCCCACGCACCTGATCCAGCGACAGGACCCGAGGCAGTACCGCACGCCGGATACCGAAAGTATCCTTGTAGAAACTCAACGCTTCGTAGCTGGTGGCCGAACCCTGAACCGACAGGTGCCGGGCCACCTCCGGGTGGCGGTTGGCGGCGTAATCCAGCAGCCCCATATCGGCCAGGATAATGGCATCGACCCCAAGACCGGCGGCCCGGTCCACCGCCGAGGTCCACTGCTGCCAGCCGTCCGGCTGCGGGTAGGTATTGATTGCACAGAACACCCGGGTGCCGTGCCGGTGGGCGTAGTCGATGCCCTCGGCAGCGCGTTTGTCGTTGAAATTCAGGCCGGCAAACTGGCGGGCGTTGGTGCTGTCACGGAAGCCAAAGTAGACCGCATCGGCACCCTGGTCCACGGCGGTCTTCAGCGCCGGAAGACTGCCTGCGGGGCAAACGAGTTCCATGGTTTTCTCCGCTTAAAATAGGGAGTTACACCCTATCGGCAATCCCCTTCGGACGCCTTGACCTTTGTCAGCGGAGCGCCCCGCGATACCACCCGCCGGTCACCTGCGGCTCAGATAATGCGCGAGAACCGCTGGCTGGCGCCTTCCTTGCGGTACCGATCGAAGATCTGGCAGATCGCACGGATCAGCAGCCGGCCGGCTGGCTGGACCTGAAGCACCCGGCCCTGATCGGCAATCAGTTGGTCCCGGATCATCGGCGCCAGGCGGTTCAGTTCGTCGGCAAAGTAGCGATCAAAATCGGCTTGCCACCGGTCGGCGAACTGGGCTCGGTCCAGCCGGAACTGGCAGATGAGCTGACCGATCACCCAGCGTCGGATGCGGTCATCCCGGCTCAGTTTGACGCCCCGGGTGATGGCCAGCTGGCCGGCGTCGATGGCGTTTTCCCAGGACGGCAGGTCGTGATTGTTCTGGAAGTAGGCGTCGTCGGTCTGACCGATGGCCGACACCCCCAGAGACACCAGGTCACACTCGGAATGGGTGGTGTATCCCTGGAAGTTCCGGTGCAGCCGGCCCTCGCGCTGGGCCACCGACAGGCTGTCCTCGGGCTTGGCGAAATGATCCATGCCGATGTATTCGTAGCCCGCCTCCAGCAGCCGATTGATGGTGTTGTGCAGAATGGTCAGCTTCTGCTGGGGGCTGGGCAGGGTCTCGGCCTGGATCCGTGTCTGCGGATAGAAGCGGTCCGGCAGGTGGGCGTAGCTGAACACCGACAGCCGGTCCGGTGCCATTTCGATCACCGCTTCCAGGGTTTCGGCGAAGCTTTCCGGGGTCTGGTACGGCAAGCCGTAAATCAGGTCCAGATTGATGGAGCGGAAGCCGATCCGTCGCGCTTCGTTGAGCACCGCTTCGGTCATATCCCGAGGCTGAACCCGGTTGACCGCCTTCTGAACCGCCGGATTGACATCCTGAACGCCCAGGCTGATGCGATTGAAGCCCAGCTCCCAAAGCGTCGGCAGGGTGTCCTGGTCCACTTCCCGGGGGTCGATCTCGACGCTGTAGTCCCGCTCGTCGTCGGTTTGCAGATGAAACAGCTCGGCGTAGCCCGCCATCAGATGCCGCATCACATCCCGGGGCAGGAACGTCGGTGTGCCGCCGCCCCAGTGCAGCTGCTGAACCGGTCGCCCGGCGCCAAACAGTTTGGCCTGTATGGCCGCCTCTTTCAGCAGGCGCTCGACATAAGGCATGGCCTTGTCGCGCTTTTTGGTGATCACCTTGTTGCAGGCGCAGTAGTAACACAGGTGCGCGCAGAACGGCAGGTGGGTGTACAGAGACAACGGGCGGCCACTGGCCTTGCTCCGGCCCGCCGCCCGGACCATGTCTTCGACGCTGAACTCCGGCACGAACTCGACCGCGGTCGGATAGGAGGTGTAGCGCGGCCCGCTCAGGTCGTAACGCCGAATCAGGGCATCGTCCCAGAGGAACGCCGGCAGCTCGGAAGCCGGCGCGCGGGAGGGCGACAAGTCCGTGGAAGTGGACGCCGCAGAGGCAGTTTCAAAAGCCATAGTACACACTCTAAAAACGTCGGAATGAATCGGGTCAACCGGAAGGCGCGGTCATTATCGCCAAAACCGCTCCCCGATCGTTTGATGCGGGTCAGTTGTATCGAAATTCAGTCTAGCATCCCGCAACCTGAACCACCCTCATGCCCTTGGCGTATTCTGGCTACCCACTTGGAGGAATAGCCCGCGTACGGAGCACACCATGGCCAGTCTTATTCTGATCCTCGGCGATCAGCTCAGCCCGGACATCAGCGCGCTCGACGGCGCCGACCCGGCCAACGACCACATCGTGATGGCGGAAGTCCATGACGAAGCCAGCTACACCAACCATCACAAGAAAAAACTGGTGCTGCTGTTCAGTGCCATGCGCCACTTTGCCGAGCGCCTGCGGGCCGACGGCTGGCGGGTGCATTACCAGGCCTATCATCCGGACAACCCGCACCAGTCGCTCGAAGCGGTGGTGGCGGCGCAACTGCAGGCCACCGGCGCCGAACGCGTGGTCACCACCGAGTGCGGTGAGTGGCGGCTGCACCGCCAGATCCGCCAGTGGCACCAGCGCCTGAAGGTGCCGGTGGAGATTCGCCCGGACACCCGTTTTCTCGCCAGCAAACAAGAATTTGCCGACTGGACCAAAGGCCGCAAACAGCTGCGAATGGAGTTCTTCTACCGGGAAATGCGCCGAAAAACCGGCATTTTAATGACTCCGGAAGGCGAACCCGAGGGCGGTCAGTGGAACTTCGACGCCGACAACCGGAAGAAGTGGACCGGCAAGCCCCCGGCCCCGGCACCGTGCCGCGTCGAGGCGGACGCCATCACCCGCGAGGTCATCGCCCTGGTCGAGACCCATTTCAAAGACCACTTCGGAACCACCGACGACTTTCACTTTGCGGTCACCGCCGACGACGCCGGGGCTGCGTTGTCGCACTTCATCGACTTCGCCCTGCCCTGCTTCGGCGACTATCAGGACGCCATGGCCGAATCCGAGGACTGGCTGTTCCACTCCGTGCTCTCACCCTACCTCAATTGCGGTCTGCTTGACCCGCTGTCGGTCTGCGAGGCGGCCGAACAGGCGTGGTACGCGGGGCGGGCGCCTATTAACGCGGTTGAAGGGTTTATCCGCCAGATCCTCGGCTGGCGCGAGTACGTCCGGGGCATCTACTGGCTACACATGCCGGGCTACGCGCAACAGAATGGGCTGGGCAACCAGCGCCCGTTGCCCTCGTTCTACTGGACCGGCGAAACCGGTATGCGCTGCCTGCACAAGGCCATCGATGCGACCTGGCGAAACGCCTATGCCCATCACATCCAACGGCTGATGGTGACTGGCAACTTCGCGCTGCTGGCCGGAATTCGCCCGGAGGCCATCTGCGACTGGTATCTGGCGGTGTATGCCGACGCCTACGACTGGGTGGAGCTTCCCAATGTCCTGGGTATGGTGATGCACGCCGACGGTGGCTACCTGGGCTCCAAGCCCTACGCCGCCAGCGGCAAGTACATCCAGCGCATGTCCGATCACTGCCGCCACTGCCAGTACCGGGTGACCAAGGCCACCGACGACGACGCCTGCCCGTTTAACGCCCTGTACTGGCATTTTATCGACCGGCACCGGGATCACTTCGCCAACAATCCGCGCATGACCATGATGTACCGGAATTGGGACAGGCAGGCACCGGAAAAACGCCGGGGCCTGCTGCAACGGGCTGAGTGGCTGCTGGACCATCTGGAGCAGCTCTGATCCGGGAAATCAGCCATGGGCATATAAACCCCGTTGCCCAGTCCAAAGCCGTCTGAGCATTTTCCCGCTCAGCCTGCTACGCTGGCAGAACCCCTGGCCAAAAGCATGGATGCGGATGATTGAGATGATTTTCCGAAAACTCCTGCCCATCGCTATTTGGTTGCTGACCGCACCGCTGGCTGTTGCGCAGCCCCAGATTATCGATCTCTACACCTTCGAAGCGCCGCCGTATCAGACCCCGTCTGCGACGAGGCAGCAAAGCAAACAGGTCGACGGCGAAACCGTCGATGCTGTGCTGTGCGCCTGTGACAACGCCGGCTGGACAGCACAGGTGCGCCTGGCACCGCAAAACCGGGCGCTGCACTCTCTCAAACGCAGCGAAGTGGACGGTTACTTTGCCGTAGCGGCCTCAGCGCAACTGGACGCCGAGGCCACGCGGAGCCACCCGGTCGCGCTCGAAAAATGGTACTTTTTTTCCGCCACGCCTTCGGTGGATCTCGACCAAGCCAGGATTGGCGTCGTCGGGGGCAGCAATGAAGAGGCCTGGCTGAAGGCCAATCACTACCCGGTTTTCCTGAGTGTCCGGTCGCAACAGCAACTGGTGGCCCTGCTCCAGCACCGACGGATTGACGCCGCCCTGATGGATCAGCGGGTCATGCATTTCCTGAACCCCCAGGGGCCGGATCTGGCGTCTCCGCTCTACAGCCGTTTTTTGCGCTACGCGCCACTGCACATGTATGTGAGCGAGCGGTTCAGCCTGCGACACCCCGATTTTATGAACACCTTCAATCGGGTTTTGCCCGACTGCCTGGAACGCCACATCGCGTTGTCGGAGGCCGAGCGGGCCAGTGTCCGGAATCTGAGCATCCGACTGATGACGGACCTGGACACCCGTGTCGACCTGGCAAAAGGTATCCGGGAGGGACCTCGGGTCGCCCGCGTCACCGAGATCCTGCGGATCGACCGCCACTGGCAGGCCAACGCGCCACAACGGGCCATCGGACTGGCCGAGGACATTCTGGATCTGCCCACCTCCCGGGCTTTGGACACCTGGGTGCACACCCAGAATGGTCTGGTGACCGAAGCCATCCTGATGAACACCCACGGCACCGTCGCCGCCATGAGCCGGCTGACCTCCGACTACTGGCAGGGGGATGAGCCCAAATTCCGCCAGATATGGGAAGCGCCCGGGGGCGCATCTCAGGCGCTGTACGTCTCGCCCATTCGCTTTGACGCCTCAACATCCCGTTTTCAGATCACCGTCAGCCGACCCGTCGGCCCATTTAACGGAGGGCTACCCACCGGTATCATCGCGCTGGGCATTGACGTTGAGAACAACCTCCAGCAGGTCGCCCGCAAATAGACCGTTACGGTGGCCCCACTTCACAGGCCAGCACCAGCGCCCAGAACTCGGAGAAATCGTTCACCACCACATCGGGCTTGTCCGGGTGCTTGTGGGTACCGGGAAAGATTTTGTTCAGCCACGGCAGATCCCACTGGGCACCGTTGAAAAACACCGAGGTCAGCCCGGCCCGCTTGGCGGCGATCACATCGGTGGTGCTATCGCCTACGTACCAGACGCTCGGGTCCGGCGGATAATCCAGCTTCTGCACCGCCAGCAGCAGCTGGTCGGGATGCGGCTTGCGCAGCGGGGGATCGTCGCCGCAGACGTCGACATCGAACAAATGGCACCAGCCGGTGCCCTCCACCGCCGCCAGCTCGTGCTCGAAGAACTCCCGGTCCCGGTTGGTGATCACCCCCACCTGAATACCGAGCGTCCGCAAGCCTTCCAGCACATCGCGCACCCGGGGTTCGAACGCTTTCACGGTGCCGTAGTGATTGCGGTAATGGTGGTTAAACGCCTTGTGGGCGATCTGTTTGGCCTCCTCGTCGTCACCAAACAACACTTCGAAAATGTCGGTTCGGGAAATCTTGCGGTCGGCTTTCACCTTCGGGTGCAGTCGGGCGAACTCCCGGACATAGGCCACCAGCCGGGCATCTTCCGGGGTTTTGCTGTCCTCCGGGGCCACCATCCGGCCCATCAGATTCAGGTCGTGAAACTCCGGCAGCATGTCGTCCACGGCGTGGTACATGGCGTCGAGGGTATCGACCAGGGTGGCGTGCCAGTCAAACAGGATCACCGCCGGGCGAATGAGCTTGACCACCGCCGGATGCCAGTCGGCTTCCACCCGCGGCTCCGGCCGCTCCGGGGGCGGGAACGGTCGGGGCCGAACCTCGGCGGGCAAGCGTTCGAACGCCTCCGGCTGCTGGCGCTCCAGCAGCGCCAGCAGATCCATCAGATCCTCAAAACTGTCGAGAATGGCGGCGGGGGCGTCACGCTTGGTAAACCAGCTGTCGATCCGGGCCGGCTCCCAGCCGGCGCCGTTATAAAACACGCCGGACACCCCGGCCCGGTGAGCCGTGAGCATGTCCACGTAGCTGTCACCCACGTACCAGGCACGGCCATCAGCTTCGAGACCAAGCTGTTCCAAAACCTTCAGGATAACTTCCGGATCGGGCTTGTATTCGGTGACATCGTCGGCGCACACGGTGGCATCGAACAGATTTTGCCAGCGGCCGCCGTCTACCGTGGCCAGCTCCTTGTCGAGAAACTCCCGGTTGCGATTGGTCGACACCGCTAACCGGATGCCCATGGTTTTAAGCGCTGACAAGTAGTCGTAGGCACCGGGCTGAAACGGCCGAACCTGACCGAAGTATTTCCGGTAGGCCGCGTTGTAGGCCTGGTGCGCAACCAGCTTGGCGGCCTTGTTGTCGCCAAAAACGGCGTTGAAGATGTCGGTTCGGGAGACCCGCCGCTCTGCCAGGATACGTGGGTGCAGGCGCCGGAAAATCCGGATGTACCGTACCAGGCGGGCATCGTCTTCATTCCGGCACTGATCCTCGGGCAGCAACTGATCCACCAGCCCCAGTTCCTCCAGCTGAGGCAGCATCTCCTCCATGGCACTGAACATGGCGTCGTGGGTATCCACCAGCGTGCCATGCCAGTCAAATATCAGCACCCGGGGGGCCGGCAGGGAATCGTCAAATCGCGCCATGTCTGTCTCCATCCGATACACCCAAAAGATATACCTGCCACGGCACAATTGCATAACGGCGGATCTCACCGCCAGCCCCGCTCGCAATAACCACTTACTGCCAAGAACGCCGGCTCCACGGCCAGGCGGCAGCCAGCTCTCGCTGTTCGACTGAACCTCGGTGTTCGGGGCCTGGCCCCGGCTGCTACACTGGCGGCAACACCGGAGGAGCACCGCCATGAGAATTGGTGAAATCGCCAGACACGCCGGCGTGCCGGTCGAGACGGTACGCTATTACGAAAAAGTGGGCCTGCTGCCGGAACCTCAGCGCACCAGCAACGGCTACCGCGCCTATGGTCCCAGGCACCTGGAACGCCTGCAGTTCATTCGTCGATGCCGGTCACTGGACATGGCCCAGGATGAGATCCGCGAGCTGATCCGGCTGTCGGAGCAGCCCGGCGCCGATTGCAGCGACGTCGATGCCCTGCTGGCGCGGCACCTTCAGCATGTGCGCGAGCGGTTGCAGGAACTCCGGCAGCTGGAACATACCCTGATCGGGCTGCAGGCCGCCTGCTCCGAACGCCGAACCATCCGCGACTGCGGCATACTCGACGGCCTGTCATCCGAACTGGAGACGGCGCCGGCGACGGACGCTCACAACCACATTCCGGGCAGCCACGGGCAGAATCCATCCAGAGGCAGTAACTCCGCTTGACCCTGCAGCAACTACAGGGTTTGTAATGTCCGGCAACTGGACAATACGGAGATCACCATGGCCTGCAGTTGCTCACCCACCGAACCCAAAGCTCCGGCCCCCGGATTCCGCCGCGCCCTCTGGATCGCGCTCTGGGTCAACCTGACCATGTTCCTGGTCGAAGGATTCGCCAGCCTGCACTCGGGCTCGGTGTCGCTGATGGCCGATGCCATCGACTTCTTCGGCGACAGCGCCAA
>MDSZ01149710.1_pt1 | contig 13955 bp, 2 predicted proteins | sample 811201 | NCBI WGS metagenome assembly MDSZ01 (sample SAMN05326647, study PRJNA326480) | marine metagenome | isolation source: seawater | place: Indian Ocean: North | collected 2010
GCAATCAATGGAAAATCAACTTGCGGAAGCCAATCGCTCCTACAGTGAAATGGAAGCGGATTTCTTGGAGATGGTGGAAGAGAATGGAAAATTAAGTCGTGAACGTAATGATTTAGGAGAACAAGTATTAAAGCTGGAAGAGCGTTGCAATCGTGATGAGGAGGTGAAAAATGCTTCCTCTGGTGCTGCAGAAGGGCAAAATCAGTCAGAAATACAACAGCTAAAAGACGAGGTATCGAAATTACGTCAGTTATGTAATGCAAAAGATGCTAGTTTAGAAAATGAGATGAAGAAATATAAATCTGTTATTGGGGAATTAGAATTGGTAAAACAGAAACAAGCTGAAGAAAATCAGAAACACGCTAACGATATAGCCGCTATGCAGGCACACAATATAGAACTAACTTCAGCAGCCTCCAACTTGCATAACCAAATTGGTATGATGAAAAGGGAATGCGAAGAAAAAGAGAAAAGCTTGGAAAGCTTACGAAAGGAAGCACAGGAATTATCTTTACTAAATCAAGAAAAAAAAATCAGCAATAAGGATGATAGGAATCAAGCACAAAAAAATAAATATATTGACATTGAAAAATTTAATGCCCATCAAGAGGAGTGGAATATAAAGAAATCCAACTTGCATCAACAGATTAGCACGTTGCAACAGCGTATAAGCACTTTAGAACAGCTTGAAATAGAACTGAGAGGTTCAAATACTGAAAAATCGAATGCAGTTGAACAGTTGCAACATGCTCTGAATGAACAAGGATCACAATGGCAAACATACGTTGCTCAGTTACAAGAGCAGCATCAAAATGAAAGGAAACAGAAGGAAGAAAATAAACAAAAATTGGAGGCTTCTTTGAAAGAGGTTCAGAAAACAGTTTTAGATCAAGATCAAGAGCTAACATCATTACGTCTAGGCAAGGAGACCATGGTACAGGAAATTGGAAAATTACAGAAAGCGAACCGGGATCTGAATGATTTTGTGGGAAAAGAACGGGAGAAAACGGAAACAATCATCCAGGAACAAGGAATCAGGGCGAAGCGGGAGTTCGATAGTAAAGTAGAATGCCTGCAGAAAGAAAATCAGGAATTGAGGTCGTTTATCGATGAAGAACGAAACAGTTTTCAACTGCAACTTCAAAATTATATTATGCAATGTAATCAGTTGGAGAAGGTAAAATCAAATTCAAATAAGCAAATTGAAGAGCTAAAGTATATGCTTAGCGAGCAAAAACAAAGTCTCTGTAATGAGATATCTAACTTAAAGACAGCGAACGAAAATCAACAAAGCCAATTTACTCAACAATTAGAAGAATTACAGGAGACATGCCAAACTCAAGTTGAACGTATACAAATTTTGACCGCAGAGTCTAATAATGGAAAATCTGCATTAAATGAGCTGCAAAAAAGTATTGGCGCCGAGCAGAATAATGCAAGGTTGCTTGCAACGCAGTTGAAAGAACTTACGTCGGAACTTGCAGCAAAGTCGCTAAAATTACAAAATGCCGAAAGTGAAAACGCTAAGAATTTTGAGCGAGTTCGAAAATTACAGGATGAACTAGAACGTACTGGCAACCAAGTAAACCAGATGGCCGAAGAAAAACAGGAAGCAGTATCAGCAGAAATTAAAAAGATTCGTGAGTTGAATAATGTAATACATACCAAAGAAGATGCACTAAGGGATGCCGCTGATAACATAAGTAAACTAAAATCAACTGTATTTGATTTAGAGGAAAACGTGAAGGATGAAAAGCGAGAAAGCACGAGGTTAATAGAAGAGAAAACTCTCTTGGCGGAAAAGGTAGCAGAATTACAAGACAGTTTCAGAAAAAAATGTAGCGAGTACGATAAGGCAGTGGTAAGATTCTCTCTCGAAATGGATCAGTTAAAAAGTGTGTCCAATGAAGACTTGCAAGACGCCAAAGGAGAAGCAAAAGAGCAAGCCAGACGATCCAAAGTTCTAGAAGCCCAGTTGAATAAAGTACAAGAAAACTTTGAGCGCAAAGAACTTGAGCTTAGCGAAATTATGTACAAAGAGAAAGAAAAGGTGAATGAAATGGTTTCAAATTTAGTGCAGAAAACTGGAAAACTTCAAGAATTATTACGAAGCAAAGATAAGGAGATTCAACTGAAAAATGAGGAAATGCACGGGCTTCGAATAAAGTTCGAGGATGAAATGACTCTAAAAATCAAAAATGTTACGAAAGAGTGTAGAGAAGAATACAGTGACTTGATCTTAAAGATTACGAAGCAAATAGACCAAGAAAAAGCCAAGAGTGCAGAATTGCAGAAGTCACTGAAAGACTCTCTTCGAACTAATGAAGCCTTACGTAGTGAGATTGAAATCGAGCCGAAAGTTAAAGCTGGATCAAAGAATCAAGATTCTCTTGAAATACACTATCCTCCGCCTCCGTCGCCATCAACTACAGTGGTCCCCTCGACACCTGAATCAAACCAAATAGAATCCAAAAATGACAATACTTCATATGCGACCGTGACACCCGTACAAGTGCGGAATGCAGCTCAGGAGATGAAGGACAAAGTAGTCACTTTGGCAAAAAAGCTAGCTTCAGAGACTTGTGAAAGAATGGTTTTAGGCCAGAAAATATCTCGTTTGAACTTGTCGCACTCCAAATCGATTCGAAGGTATAAAGAAAAATTAGAAAAAATCAAGGCAGAGAATGAGATGCTACGCAAGGATAATGACAAGCTGATGAATACCTCGAACATATCTTTGAATGACTTAAAAGATTTTTCTGATATTCCCGGGAAAACTGAAGCATTTTCTCCGACAGATGGCGGTATCAACCATGTTAGTAATACAAGTGAGCCGGGGGTTGTAGAAGAAAGTGTGGTGTATACATCCAAAGGTATTGTTGTCCAAAAGTTAGATTTGACGAACTCGGAAGACTTCGGTTACAGTGATGTATACTGCCCTGATAATTCTGGTATGGACATTTCTGGGTCAATGGGGGAAGAAAATATACAGATGTTGAATAGCATTGGTGAAAATTCCAAAGCAATGAGTATTTCTGGGTCTTTAAACACTTCAGCTGTTGCAACAAGTCTGACAGCAGATGGAGGCGTTGCGCCAAATACGGTCACGCCTCCACTTCCCGGGCCCCCACCTCCTTCACCTTTACTACAGGATGAGGAAGATATATATTCTAATCTTAACACTGTTATTGGCGCAGGCACTGGTAATGGCGTTATTGAGGATCAAGTCACCCAAAGTAATAATATCTACGATGATGTGATTGATGGCCAAGTTGAGGACGAATTATTAGACACAGGGAAAACTATAGTTTCCCATACTGGAAAAAAAAGCCCAATAAATAAATCTTTGGTGGAATTTGAAGTTGACTGGACGCCGAAGGCATCTCCTCGATCAAGTCGTGCTAGTTCTCGCTCAAATTCCTTTAACGGTGCTTCGCAAATAGATGCAAATGTTTCTAAACCTGTTTCAAAATCAACAGAGTCAGACGTGGATGAAAAACTTCGTGCAGCTGCTGCGCGTGTTGTGGCGGATGTAAAAAAGAAGCAAAATCTAGGCTCTGTTCAAACCCCTAATTGGTTTGTCCGAAATATTGTGACTCCTGTTGCGAAAGCCCTGGTTCCTGGTCTGGGAGAGGGAACTGTTGCAACAATGGGTGGAGAGAATGATTTTTATTACAATAAAGACTTGAAGAGATGGGTGGTTCGTGGAGAGGAAGATAAAGTTGTTAATAGTAAATCTGATGCACCACCTCCTACAGAAAGCTTCAATGTAGAAACTGAAAGTTTGAGAAGTGATGGAATTGGACAAGTGCAAGACACTCCAGCATCAACGCCTGCTTCGTCTGCAAGAGCTAGTTTTGCAAGGGGGCGCCTGTCGTCACGATACGTTAATGCCTTTGTTACGTCAGTAGACGATGGTAGCGACTCGTCGCCAAACAACACCATTACGTTATCACAACCACCTACCTCTAGCAACTCGATGATGATGAATATGCCCCCCATGCAATCACCTAAAGCAGCTGAAGCTACGCCAGTAAATTTTTTTATGCCAAACTCGCCAAAAAACTCAGCAGCAAAGAAAAATGAACCTGCGGTATTCATTCCCTCAAATGAAAAGGCGCTTGGTGTTGTAGATGAAATAGTAGACGAAGCAAAAAACACCGAAAATCGTGGTGTAGACGAACAATCTCCAAATGAGAAAGACGCAAGCGATAGTGGAGAGATAAGTATGAAGAAGCGTTGCGATGATGCTGTCGTAGAGAATCAAATGAGAATTGCCGGCGATCTTGATGTTCCTCCAAAGCAGCAAGACTCATATGATGAAGACATTAGCAAGGACGGAAAGGCTACTCCTGAGAATCATAACAATGATAATGTAGTAGAAAATCAAAGTAGTAAAACGAAAGAAGTTGCAGAGGTTGATTTACATGATGTTAATCTTATTCCAGAGAACGGAAATAATAGTACAGTGGTTGGATCAAAAGATGGCGTGGCAGTGGTTGCAACCATAAATAAGGATAATACTGAACTCGCATTGAATGGTGCAATTTCATCGCAACCATCAAAAAGCCCTATGTCAAAGAAAGAGATGGAAAAAATAAAACTTCTTGATCTATCGCAAGAAATTAAAGATAAAATTGAAGAGAATGTATCAAATTGGAAAAAGAAGTACAAAAAGAGTGGGAATATACCAAAAAGCATGAAGAAATTTTGTAAGGAGCATCACGTTTCACGAATTGCTGCGAAACTGTTGCTTCGAGCTAGCAATATAGAAGCATTGCTGTACAAACCACGTATCACACGTAGTGAAGAAAAAGATGGTGAAGAGCAAGAAGAAATCATAGAAACAAAAGGAAAATGTGATACTGAACTTCCAACTACGTCCTCATACGAATCTCCTGATATGCCCAGAAGCAAGAACGAGGGCTCAAATAATAGTGCTAACGGCCAAGAGAAATTTCCACCTGTCGAAAACAGTCTTAGTGATACAGTAAATATTCATGATGAAAGCGAAATTAAAACTTCAATTGATAAAAATACTATTGTCAATGATTTTGGCGAAGGGGGGGAGATCAACGAAGACGCGGTCAATAGCCACTCTGTGCAATCTTTAAAGCTACAGCCTTCAGAAGAAGAGGAGCAAAGTTATGAAATTGAAAAATCCTCCAAAATGCAAGAGAATTCTGAGAACAACCCGGAAAGTCACCTGCACGCCCCTGCTGATGTCACAACTGTCGGCGAAGAAAATGGAGAGCCAAATGATCGGGATGAAATCATAGCGGATTTAAATTTTGAAGGGTTAGAAGATGAAAATACGGTAGATGTCCCTATCCCGTCCGTAAATGATCTGTTTGAGCAAATTATGCAAGATTTACAATTGAATGAAACCCTCCATGTTATAGAAGACTCCGCTGTGGGTTTAGAACGCCAGCCGCAGCTTAATTCCCCATTTGCACTGCAAGCAGACGAACTTGCAGTATCAGCAATGAAAGGAGAGGAATTAAAATTTAGTGATATGTCGGAAGTAGATGCTTCCTCTATTGAAGGGATGTCCATGTATGTCGAAAATATAGCTGAAAATATGCTTGAAATGCTGGAATCCAATGCAAAAGAGGTAATGAAATATGAGAGTGAAGTAATCAGCGAGATCGGGGAGGTTGAATATTCGCGGCCATGGTGGGTAGACGAAAATGAGGTTCCAGGCAACATGGCGATCGTTGCAACAAATGGCGACAATTCTGCGCCTGTAACATTGAACTTAGTTTGTGAAAAATTAAAGCTTGCAAATTCACAGTTTGAAGGCTCTCGTTTACGAAACACAAATGCAGCTGGCAGTATCACGGCAACGAAGCGATTCAATAACATCATGGCAATTACACGGCGCGCTACCGAAGATTTTTGTAGTGGTGTGCGTACGGAGTTTCGTCGCCTAGTTGATGAAATTACTGAAAGCAGGGCATTCATTCAGCGTTTAGAGAAAATGCTGGGTGAAGAAATTGAACAAAAAGTCAACCTGGGTATAGAAAAAAGTGAGGAGCTCAAGGAGGCGGAACGTCAATTACGATTGATGGAGCAACGTGAACGTAGCCGAATGCTGACTCTCGCATCCATGAAAAGAGCTTTAAAAGAACAAATGCAGGATGTTCGCGTGATGCTTGACAAACGAAAATCTAGTGCAGGAGGAACAAAGCCAACTGTAGCTGTTGAAGATGTTTCATAATAAAAATAAATAATTCTGTTTATTATTTATTATTATTATTAGTTTTTTTTTGCTAGAGTAGTAAGTACTAATTGAATAATAATATAGCCTCTATTGTTTTTTATTATTAATAATTTATTAATAAAAAGTAATCGACTCGAAATACGACGGGAGACGTTACTGCAACACACTCTGTTTCTATAGTGTGTAGTAGTGCTAGTGTCTATTATTTTGCTTCAGTTTCACCCAGCTTTGTTGCTAGGCCTACCACACGTAATTTTTTTTTTCTTCTTCTCTCCTCTTTAATGTTACGGTACTCTGAATCTACCACCAGATAATCATCATCATCATACTACTACTGAAGAAGAAAGAAGAAGAATACTGTAATAATACTACTAGCTACTACTAAAAAAAAGTACAACACTTTTTTTTTTGGACAACAACCAAAAAACACATACAAGATATTTCAATTCCGTCTCGCTACATATGGTCTTGGCGTACACAAGCATTACGGACAAGCTAAACCAATATATAAACCACAAACGCACCTATCATTCACCAACTATGTTTTCATCCCTAAGAGATAATGCTTTGAGAGAAAGCAACAATGCAGTCAACAGGCCATTATTTCCACGGCCACATTTTTTGAACAACAATACCAATGCGAAACCTGCCGAAACTCGTTTCCATGGAAAGTACTTGACCAAAAACGTCACAAAAAAGGTGAAATTAAAGTATCAAAGAGACACGTTTTCCGATGAGAACAGAGCTCCCATAGGTAACTCAAACATTGAAAATTCTAATTATCATAGAAATAGTATAGCGACGTCAACTCTGGCCTCGTCAGCAAAGGCATCCAAGAAGCGGCGAAGAGAAAGTTTTAGTTTTAACACAATAAATACAGAAGCGAAACAAGTGGCATTCTATGTCCAGCAAATGAAAAAAGAGTCAAAAAAAATTGCTGAAAAATACGATTTGAGTGATGAACATAGTGTAGAAAAAATGCGAAAATATGTTACAATAAAAAATAACACCATGAGCCCCTTCAAAAAAAGGCTACTTAAGCGCAATGGTAAAGCTTCGCATTTTGATATTGAGGAAATCCAAAGTCTACACGAAGCCAACCGAAAACCGGCTGTCGCAAAGCTCTCACCTACTCGATCTCTATCCAACATTTTTCAGAAGAATTCTTCAGCACAACGAAAATCTAATGATATTAGTGCAACAGTTTTGCACAGCAGAAAGGAAGCCGCTGCAAATTACGACTTCAAAGAAAAATTAAATGTAATATTGGAAAAGAAAATCAAAGGTCAGAGCAAAAAGGGTATGGAATATTTCGAAACGAAAGGAGATACGGGTGAAGCCAGTAATGACGAAAATGATGAATTTTACGCAGACTCATCATTTTCATCAGAAAATAACGTAGAAAATCAGCAAGATCTTAGAACTTCTTCCGCTGACGAATCAAATGAAGACAGCGTCTTTGAAGACAATGAATCTAACAATTCTGAGAGCGAGAGTGACCAAGACTCTAGCTTTTATGAGTCAGATACTGAGTCAAAATTTGTCAACACTCCACAACAACCAACCTATTCTAGCTCCTTTTCTCCATCAAACTCAGAAGATCTAAGTAGCAGCTATACAAGCGAGAGCACAGATGGAAGCGTGTACTCAAACTCTCCAATAACGCTAGGTTTGTTTCGGCGTGATACAAATGGCACTTTGCAGCACAAGGTGGTCCTGAAAAATGTTCAGAAAAAAGCAGCGACTACGCTGCAACGTTTTGTAAGACGTTGTTTAAGGAGAAAGCGGGCGCATTTACGTCGATGGGCTATACTATGTCTACAAACATATATACGCCGACGACAAGCATGTCAAAAGGCTCAAAGGATCAAGCATGTACAACGGTGTATTCAGGTGTGCCAGAGATTTTTAGCAACAAAAATTATTCGTAACAATTTTTTGAGGAAGAAACAAGCTGCAATCATCATAAGTCGTTCATATCGCAGCTATTCCTGCAAGAGAAATTTACGTAATGTTATTCTTGCCAAAATCAAAGCTGAGGAAGCACAAAAAGAAGCGAGCAAAGCAATGCAATTGTTACAGGAGTCTGAAAAGCGCATTGAACCGACGCCGATCCCCCCCTACACTATAAATCATGGAGTACATAACTTGAGCAAAACAGAAACTGAGCTGCAAGATACTTTCATCGTTAGTGATGCGGACAGTGAAGAAGAAGAGATAAGCATGATACTAGACGTTGGCAATGAATCTAGAGATATTTCTATAGATATTACGGTTGAAAACGCACTTGAAAATGTGCTAAAGAAAATTGACCTGAAACCAGCAACGATCAACAAAAATTTCCTTGAGGCAGTAACAAATGTAGAAAACCGTGTAGAAAGGATATCCATGAGCGATGATATGCCGAGCGTTTCCATTGAAAGTTTTGTAAATGAGGAGTCTGGCTTCACAAACTACATTCTTCGCGTAGAAAGTCGTTTTAATAACGTTGGTGAAACCAATAGCCTTAGCAGCTTTGCATCTAACCATAGTCCAAAAAAGCCACTGATGCTAAAGAGGCGTTACAGTGAATTCTTCAAATTTGATAAGGAGTTGAAACGATATTTTGACAAAACGTCGTATGGAATACCAAGTCTTCCTCCAAAAACTTGGTGCAGAAAAATGGACACAAAGTTTGTAACTCGTCGCGCTATGGATCTAAATTTCTACATTCAAACCATAGGTAAAGAAGAGGACATCGTTCGTAGCAAGCTGTACAAGGAGTTTCTCGCATATTAGTAATCCTTGCCTTGTGGTGTTGTGTCTAATAAAAAAAAAAAAATGAATTTTTTAATTTTGTTGTATTGTGTATTATACAGACTTCTCCTCATTTCCATTATCATTAAAGCAGCTTTCTCCTCTAGCTTATTATAATTATAATTTTTTATTTTTTTCTTCTTGTTCTTTTATTATTAAATTATTGAACTTATTCCATCTCTTCAATTTTATATTTCAAACCTCTATTTGCTCTACCCAGCATTAGCTACTAGTGCTAGTGTAATATTATTTTTTGCTATTACGACTCGGACGAGTGCTGTCTGTAGTGCTCAGTGCGCCACAGGTAGAGTCTTCATAGATAGGACGAAAATTCGCATGGTGTAGTAGAGTCCTAGTATATTTTTTTAATTACTGATCGGAACGTTGGTTAGGACAGTCTCACTGTGTAGTACTAAACCTTTGAACCCGTTCGTTGCCGTTTTGCTGTTGTTGTGAAAATGAGGTTGGCATTTGGCCTACTCAGCATTGCATCGCAGGACGTGTTGTTTGTCCATCATTATAATGGAGTACCATGGCGAATGGGAAAAGGAAATAAGCTTTCATACGTATACGTTAGCTTCACGATGTAACAGTATTGCCAGTATATGTACTTCTGCCTATGTGTATTATAGTCTAGTGAATCCCCCGCCGTTCCTGACCATGGCCCATAGTGAGCAGTCTATGGAATATTCAAACAAGGAACATCTTGCATCGAGCTTGAAACAGGCCCAAATAATAATACTACTGCCTTGTGTGTCAAAACCATTTCTTCTTCTTCTTCTGTTGTTGTTGCTATGTTATTATTATTAATACTACTACTTGGCGGTTCAACGCAACCGCAACGGTACGTGTGTGCGGATTCAAGCAAACGTTCTCACCAACCACCAGAACAAGACTCAAAGTATTTAAGAGATCACAACTTGAGAAGCAGCGAAATATGGCAACGGAGAAACAACCACTTGAGCTGAAATCGGTCATCGGGTTCGGCGGGAAAGTACCGAATGGACTGATTTATCACCCGGACGGGATTCATATGATATATTCTTTAGGATCGACCGTTGTTGTTAAGAATACACAGATCAACAAGCAAGCGTTCTTGAAGGGGCACAGCCACCAAGTTTCATGCCTTTCACTATCACACGATGGGACCAAACTAGCATCTGGACAAGTGACCCACATGGGGTTTGTAGCAGATATCATTTTGTGGGATATGAACGTAGCCGCAGCAATGGCTGCCGGGGAGGACGAAGGAAAAATGGGGGACGTGCTTATTAATCGCCTCGGCCGCCACAAGGTTAAAGTGCAAGACCTTTCCTTCTCGCCAAGCGACCGTCTTATCGCGAGTTTAGGTGGGCAAGATGACAACCAGCTAATTATTTGGAGCGTCGAATCTGGGCGTGCACTGTGTGGTACCGCCGCCGCCAGCGACTCGAGTTGCTGCGTACGTTATTTCAACAACGACGATAACAAGTTGATCACTGGGGGAAACTACAACCTGCGGGTTTGGGAGTGGAGCAAAGAAACACGCAAGCTAATCCCAACCGACGTAAGATTGCAATTGCAACGAGTATTCAAAAGTATTGCCATCAAGGATGACGACTCCCTCGCCTACGTTGGTACCATGACTGGAGACTTATTGGAGATTGATTTGAGACCACAAATTCCAAAGTTTAATCGCGCTAGCAAGGAGAGATTCAGTCAAGGTATCCTCAGCATTGTTTTGCCCGAGAAGGGCGTCATTGTAGGTTGTGGTTCCGGAACTGTTGCTGCTCTTGGATCCAAACGCCTAGGTACTGTCACTAAAACGCAGTTGATGGGCAGTGCTACTAGCCTTGCCCCTGTTTACGTCGATGGCAGATTACAATCATTGTACATGGGTACGAACAAGAGTAACATTTACTATTGCCCGTGGAATCAACTGAAACCTGTACTGGAGCCACAATTGCGTGCAACGTGTCACTTTTCATCCATACAAGACGTCATTTTCCCTCGTAATTACAGTCGCGTGTTTGTTACATGTGCAAGCAATGATATTCGCGTGTGGCATGCAGCAGAGAGCCGCGAACTGTTGCGCATTCAAGTTCCAAATTTAATGTGTAACTGCGTGACTATGTCGCCTGACGGCTCATTAATTGTAAGCGGGTGGAGTGACGGTAAGGTACGAGCGTTTTACCCGGAAAGTGGTGCGCTGAAATTCGTCATAAATGATGCACATGCAGATGGTGTCACTGCTGTTGCTTGCACGAATGATTGTACTCGTGTTGTTACAGGAGGTGTAGACGGCCGTGTTCGCATGTGGGGGGTGAAAAACCAAGATATGATCGCATCATTGAAGGAACACAAAGCAACAGTAACATCGATCGTAATTCGCGATGGGGATGAAGAATGTGTCAGTGCTAGCGATGATGGCTCATGCATGGTTTGGGATCTTCGTAGATACACAAGAAACCAAGCTATGTTTGCATCTACGCTGTTCCGCGGTGTTATTTATCACCCAGACGAGAGCCAACTGCTGACGTGTGGTAGTGATCGTAAATTGTCTTACTGGGACGCGTACGATGGCACTGCAATTCGTGTCATTGAAGGTAGCAATCAAGAAATCAATACCGTTGATATTACTAAGCCTGATGGGGCTCATTTTGTATCGGCTGGAAACGACAAGACCGTTCGCGTTTGGGATTATGATGATGGTATTTGCCATTTTATCGGCGAAGGCCATAGTGGTAATATTAACAAGGTTGCGATTGCCCCAGGCAACGATACGGTTGTTTCAGTTGGAAGTGAAGGTGCAATTTTCATTTGGGCGTTGGCTAAGCCACCTACATCAGAGTCAAAGAATGATAGTTAGATGTATGACAATAAAGAAAAAAATAGGCTTGGTAGGCGCGTAAATCCAATATTTTCAGGAAACGTAGAACCGCTATGTGCACATGGTTGCACGTTCACCTGTGAATGTTTGACGAGACATTTAATGTACTCCAGCGCAATTGAATATTTGCTTTTTAAAAGAGACTCTTGGAGAGATACAAATAGAAAAATGAGACAAAAAAGATATACATATATATAAATTAATATGTACATATGTTAATATTATACATATTTTTCGTAGGAATAATTTTTTACTTTTCGTAGAGTTTTCTAGCCCAAAGCATTCTTGGCGGAGTCCAAGGACTTTTCTCATTTCAGTCGTAACACTGGAATAATTCGTGACAAAGACGCTCTAGATCTGGTAGAGACTGTATGAGTTTTTCCAGTACAACAAAATCCTATTAATCGCCGCAGGCATCGTAAAAAACTATTTATTGTTAGAGCTATTAAAGGGCAAATACATTGGAATGTGCAAATAAAGTGTATATGGGTGCGTAGCGCTACAGAGCCATGGATTAGGCCGAGGAGCGACTCTAAAAGACAACCAGTTATTCTTGCATCCGTACAAACCCTGTGAATCAGAGGATAAATCCATCATGACAAGGCTCTAGACGTTGCGATTTAATAAGAAAGTGACTGCAAACTAAGCCATCAAGAAAAAAAATTCGGATCATGCTTTTACGTCACACGAAAGATGGTTGAAAAATATTTTCATCATTTGGCGAGTCAAAAAGAAGACCTTGCTAAGCGTCCATATGCGCACATTAAAGGGAGTGCGGAATTGTGTGTCCTTAGCTCTCATAATCCATTGTTGCATTGGAGCCTCGGGGATATATTCAAAAGTCCTTGTCGCAGAACCGAATCATCATATATATCTAAGATATATATAGACGAAACTACGAACGCTTACAGATTTTCGTCAATCCGCTCCTTCACAAGTAAAGTTTTCGTCATTGGACAAACAAAATCTTGCAGCTCTCCTACTGTAAACATGATCGAATAAAGTTGAAGGGATTCTTCTTGAATTTACTTACACAGTGGAGTTCGAATAAGCTAGTATTTAGCATACGAGCAATTAAATATCCATGTCTGCAATTGCCTTGCGCCTTTAAGTGTTCAGAAGATAAGCAAAGTTAGATTACATATTTTATAATGATGATAGAGCAGCAAGATGTAGAAGTTTTGACGAGTTGTTGAAAGTAATGTAACTAGCCCATTAGTAGGTAAAAATAGGTGTATCCTAGATCTACCTGTAAAGTGACAGACAGTCTAGAGTTGTCTGGCTCCTGCACATTTCTATTAAAAATGCACGTTTATTCTTGGCGACATTAGTTAAAAGACTACCCATTATAGTTCCATTACAGAAGGGATGCTTTAGGCAAAGTCGTCATCTTAGCCGTGAATACACCAGGTTTTAAGAAGTCCTATATTACCTGGCAAATCGAATAAATACTGGAAGCAGCGTTCTTCCTTTTTTTTGAGAGCTCAGACATCCAAGGAAGTATTCGTCCTACAGAAGTTTACGGTATGGCTAACCTTATCACTTTAAGGGGTGTACTGCGAATGGTTGGGAAACCGAGTTTTCTATCATCGCTCTTCGTTGCGCGCTTTGTATCTATCGAGAGGAAAACACTTGGTGCGGAGTAAAGAAAGGTATGGCTAGTGACAAAAACAAAAGCTAGAGTCAGAAAGGAGTGCGAGTCCTATGTTTTAGAACATTTTCTTCAGTAGTATTTAGTGGGTAAAATACCTAAGAAGCAAAACTGGCATGTTCATGACGTTCCTCATTCTCTACCTTTAGGGAGCTTGTTTTTGAATGGCTAGCGATTGAAGCGTAGGACAAAATGGAGATCAAAAATGGATAACTTACCATCCATATATTGGGTTGCGCATAGAAATCGGCAAGGCAATTAAATTGTTTGCCCGACCGTAGACGTTCCGTATCTTTACATATCAGGGTCACTTATTAGTGTGATTGCAAACGGATGGAGGCGGTGCACATGCAGGAGCGAGCGCTGGCCAATTGGCCACCACCCTTCGTCGTCGTGTATGATATATAACAATAATA
>MDSZ01217758.1_pt1 | contig 13955 bp, 10 predicted proteins | sample 811201 | NCBI WGS metagenome assembly MDSZ01 (sample SAMN05326647, study PRJNA326480) | marine metagenome | isolation source: seawater | place: Indian Ocean: North | collected 2010
CCGCAAAAAAAAACCCGGCTAGAAGCCGGGCTCTTCCTTTTACCGAATGTCAAAACATATATGAGAATTCGACACCATAGGTCCTTGGTCTATTGACAGAACCTGCCGCAAACAAAGTTGCGATTGGGATGAATACTTCAAATCGCTCGTCAGTTAGGTTTTTACCAAAGGCAACTAACGACCAGTTATCAGTGTAGTAACCAACTGAGGCAGCGACATCTTCTCGCTCTTCCACCTTCGCTTGGCGAAGGTTTAGTAGAGATGCATCAAGTTCATCAATGCGGCTGTACTTAGCAAAAACTTCTAGGGTACCTGCAGCCATCGGCACTGTCAGCGTGCCACCTACACCCCAAGTGAACTCAGGAGCATTACGCGGATTCAAATACGAGCCATCCTCAACGATATCTACACCATCGTTTGGATTTATGTCTGTTTCGAATTCGTCATACTCAGCATCCAACGATCCGTAGTTAAAAAACATCCGAAAATATTCATTAAAAACGTACTGAGTTTCTAGCTCGAAGCCTTGATAGGTCACGCTGGCAGCGTTATCAAATCGGCTGAGAACCGTATTCGTCGTCGGATCCAACGCAACAATGGACTCCTGTTTATCCTCGAAGTCATTATGGAAGTATGTAAGGTTCAGTCTAAGACGATTATCCAGATGCTGACTCTTGTAGCCTATTTCCCATGAGTTAGCGAACTCAGGGTCGTATTGGTCTCGAACAAAATCCGCTATGTTTTGATTAACACCAAAAAAACCGCCGGATTTAAAACCTTCCGCATAGGTAACGTAGACCATTGAATCATCATTAATTTCATAAGTCAGACCTGCCTTTGGCGAAACTTCCGTCCACTCATTATCCAGATCGGCATAGCCACCCGGGAAAACACGGTCAAGTTGTCGTGCTTCATTTGAGAGATAGGCTTGTCCTGCCCTAAAGTCTTTTTCTTCACGAGTCCAACGAACGCCTGCAGTTAGAAGCAACTGATCAGTCAGACGATAATCCATCTGAGCAAAGGCCGCATATGACGTCGTCTCCTGCGTTTCGTATAGAATCTGGGTGACATTACCATCTACGCTTGCGATACCAGGATCGCACGATAGCGCTCCAAGACCACCGCTGGCGCAAAGTCCCCACCAAAATGGGTCTGAAGCAGATGATACGCCTGGAACAAACGTACTAAAGACGAAAGCCCAGAATCCGTCTCCCGTTATCCAATCTTGCTCAAATTCATTATTAAAGTAGTAAAGACCGGCGGTGAGAGTGATGTTTTCCCACTGAGCATCGAGCCGGAATTCCTGGCTCAGTTGATCATATTCGTTAAACCTCTCGATCGTGATAAACGGGGCTGCGGAGGCATCAAAATCATAAAGACGATATTCCTCGACATCTCGGTACCCAGTCACGGAAACAAGCGTCACATTATCATTGAGGTCATATGTCATCTTCATCGTAAGAGCATCGGTATCCAACGAAAAATCATTATCTTTGTCGTTATCTGAGAACGAGGGTGTATCTAACGAATTCCGACAAGCGCCGAAGACTAGACAGGTAACAAAACCACCGCTGTAGTTATTTTCTGCGGATCCTGCTGGTGGCGCAGGCAAAAGGCCCGGCGGTGTGTTGTAATTAGTTTGGAAGGCACTCAACGTGCCATCATCACGGAAAACTTCAGCGGTTAGCAGAAGGTCAAATTTTTCGTTCGGCTCCCATAATAAAGTAACGCCTCCATTCTGATAGTCGCGATCCCCAACATCATTGCCCGTCGTGACGTTGCTCATGTAGCCATCGTAGGAAATGTCTGTGGCAAAAATTTTCAAGGCAAGATTGTCGTTTATTGCCGTATTGAAAACCCCACGAAATTCTAGCTGGCCATCTCTGCCAGCCGTTAGCTTTAACTTGCCACCTAGCTCGCCTGTTGGACGGCTACGAACGACATTGATAACTCCACCGACTGTGTTCTTTCCGAAAAGGGTCCCTTGTGGTCCACGCAGAACCTCAATCCGTTCTAGGTCGAAGTTTTCGATTAATTGGCCCGCCAAGGTGCCTAAGTAAACATCATCAATGACGACAGCGATCGGCGCATCAAACGAATTATCATCGGATCTCGTCGGACTAATGCCTCGGATATTAATATTTCCGCCACCGCCACCACGGCCACCATCTTCGCCAATAATAACGTTAGGTGAGTAACCATTAATGTCAGTAAGATTACGTACAGACGAGTTTTCCAGTTCTGCTGTCAATGCAGTAATCGCTATCGGTACATCTTGAGCCGACTCTTCTTGCTTACGCGCTGTTACAACAACTTCTTCGATGAATGCATTTGCTGCAAATAAAGTTATTGGGTAACTCGCTGTAATCGACAAGAACACGGCACTGACAAGCATATACCAGCAAAATTTTGTGTTCATATATCCCTCTACTGTTTTTATTTTTATGAGCGCGCCCTAATTTCGAGTCCCGCTCTGTGGAGGTTAGTATGATCGTTCTACATTTATCAATATAAATTATATGTTATGATATAATGTAACAATGTGCATCAAGACAAGAAAGTGAAATCATGATTGTCTTTTTACATCTCCCACCCTTTTTACTTATAGTCGAACGCTAGCAAAACTAAGGCCTCGCCGACTCATGAAAATAGCAGCTCTTATAATCAGCTTAGTGGCCCTAACTGGTTGCCTCCAAGAAGCTTCTGATCCAAAAACCTCATTGTCTTCAGATGACATTCACAATGGTGAAAATTTAAAAATCGATCGATTGTTCTTACAACAATTGTCTGCCAAAAGCGTCATGATCAAGTGGCGAGGAAATGCAGATAGTGTCAGATTAGGTAAATCTCCCAGCAAACTTGACCTTGTTTTCACAGCATCAATCGAGGAAGGCCATCGGATTGCTAAAGTTTCCAACTTGGACCCGGATACCGATTATTTCTATTCCATCGGCAACCGGGAATCAGCCCCCCAAACTCATCGTTTCCGAACCGCTCCTTTGACGGGGTCTCTCCCTTCAGATGGCAACATCCGCTTTTGGTTGCTGGGTGATTCCGGGACGGCCACTGAATTCGACCGAGACGGTAGCCCCTCTCACCCAGGCGAAGCGGAGGCGGTGCTCAACGGCTTTTTAAGTTACAACAGAAGTATCGCAGGTGATCAACACATTGACGGCGTTCTTCTATTGGGTGATAACGCCTATCCTGCGGGAACTGACGCCGAATGGCAGGGTGCGTTTTTCGACATATATCCTGAAATTCTTCGCTCCTCTGTAGTGCTTCCAACTATAGGAAATCACGAGATGGGAGTCGGCCCCATGAACATCTGCCTCTTCGTGGATATGCTAGGTTGCGATCTTATGGGCGAAATTATAATACCTCTCGGTGGCACGAGTATGAGCAGCGATCCCAACAGCTACGACAGCGACGGAGATGGTCCGGATTCGGAAGGGCTACCCTATCTGAACATCTTCACTTTACCAACTCGAGGAGAACTAGGTGGAGCAGTTAGCGGTACCGAGCAGTATTATTCCAGCGATTTCGGTAACGTTCACATCATCAGCCTAGACTCACAATTATCTAATTCCGATGAAGATCTCCGCTCCGCAATGCGAGATTGGCTAATCGCAGATCTAAAAGCCAGCACCCAACAGGACTGGAAGATCGTTATCTTTCACCATCCTCCTTATTCCAAGGGGGAAAATCACGACTCCGACCTGGAGCAACGCGAAATCGATATGCGCACAACCTTCGCTCCTGTCTTCGAGGAATACGGTGTCGATGCAGTTTACAGCGGCCACTCGCATAGCTACGAAAGGTCTTGGTATCTAAGAGGTCATTACGGGCTATCTGACTCTTTCAATGCAGCAGAACATGCGACTATCGACGACAATGGTAAATTAGGCTTCGGCGGTCCTGACTCACCTTATCCTAAAGATAAACGCCTCGTTTACACCGTCGCCGGCAGCAGCGGGAAGTTCAACACATGGGAGCCCTGTGAACCTGAACAATACTTTAATGGGCAGGCCTTCGGTTGTACCGCTGAGGATTGGCTACTGCATCCCGCGCACAGAACTTTTGAGTCATTGGACGACGATTACCGTCGACACGGCATTGCGCGACTCGGGTCGGTGGTGATTGACGCCACTGCAACCAGCCTGACATCGCGATTCATCGACGATAAAGGTGCTGTGCTGGACACCTTCGTAATCAAAAAATGATGCGCGCTTGCTTGTTATGGGCGCTGCCATTCGCGGTTTTGGCGCACCCGGCACTTGAAACTCGCATCGACGATTTAAATCGAGCGATTGCCAAAACACCTACCTCGGCGCAACTCTACCTTCGGCGCGGCTATCTACACGCCCAACACGGCAAAACAGATCAAGCTAGACAGGATTACGAAACCGCCCAGCAATTTTCTGACGGCACTAATGTGAGAGTGGCTCTAGGCAATCTATATTTGCACAAAGGGGATCACTTAAAGGCCCACGAATCTTTCAAAGCTGCACTGGCGAAATCTAAAGACAGCTCGCCCGCTTGGTTAGGTCAAGCAAAAACTGCCATCGCGTTAGGCGCATATGAACTAGCGACTTTAAGCTACAATCGATATCTTAAATTTAGCAACAACCCGCAACCCGGGTACCTAGCTGCGGCTGTTCGCGCTATCGCGCCTTACGACCGCAAAGCCGCGATCGAGCTATTAAACGACGGACTAAAGAAATTCGGTCCGGTACCAACGTTGACCGCTCTCGCAGATGAACTTGGCCCTTTAAGCTTAATAAAATAAGGGAAGGGCCAGGTTAGACAACGAGTGTCTTAGCATTCTAATACTTTGCCTAACCAGAAGATTGACTGCGCAACACGTTTCCTGCCTTAACACCAGTCAGTTCATCATGCTCCAACATGACTTGGCCGTTAACTAGTGTTGCCTTATAGCCAACACCTCGCTGGATGAGCCTGGGAGCGTCGCCAGGAAAGTCGTATACCCGCCTTGGCTGACGCTCTTCTATTGATTCGATATCCAAGACATTAATGTCTGCTTTCGCACCAATTTTTAGCGCACCACGATCCGGCCGTTGCAGCACCCGGTTCTGTTTTGCCGACAGCATGTGAATCGTTTGCTCTAGGGAAAAAGCACCCTGGTCCCTGAACCAGTGAGAAATGAAAAAACTGGTCCACCCAGCATCCATGATCAAACTGACATGTGCACCTGCATCCCCAACACCCGGCACAACCCAGTCTTCGCCCATGAAATCAGGCAAGACCCTCAAGTCCTCGTTCACGAATCTGACATGGAAAAGTCCCTGCCCGTCCGATTCTAATTGCAATCGAAGCCAGGTCTCGACAGGATGCTCGCCTGCAAGACTGGCCAGCCCGGCTAACGATTGATCCGCTGATTGAGCGTAGTCTGGCCGTTCCGCGGTGCCCATCCAATAAGTTTTTTTGCTAGGCAGCCCATATTTAGATGACGACATCATCTGACCAACATGTTCAGCTGGCTGCAGCTTTTTCGCTTCTGTGATTAAACGTTTGCGAAATTCGGTATCTTTCAACAGGCCTAGACGCTCCTCCACGGCAGTATTACGAAGTTTACGCCAGGCCTCGCCCTTGAATCGCATACCAAACAGTATATTTGTGCTGAGCCCCGACAAAAACCCTGCAGCCCGCGGCTGCGTCGTGCCAGTAATATCAAGCCCCTCTGCACGCATCGAATCGATCGCCGGCTGATATGCACTTGCACCATTATTCCCGGGCAACCAAGGCGCACTGAACAACATATGGGTTCCTGCAGCTTCGAGCTGAGCCCGCATAAGATTCATTTCTTCATCAAGCGGGTGCGCTTCAATAACACTCTGCAGAAAGCCTCCTGCGAGACCCACTTGACGAGCAATCGCGACCAGTTCCTCTTCTGGTGCAAAAGTACCCGGGATTGGTCGTCCGTCCGGAAGACGGTGCGCTTTTAGACGATTAATAGAGAAGCCAACAGCTCCTTCCCGGACGGATTGACCTGCTAAAGCGGCCATCGCTTCTATGTCTTTAATTGTCGGCACCTGATCGACTGCTCGTTCACCCATAACATAAAAACGAATAGCAGCATGTCCTACCAGCGCTGCTACATTTAGTCCAGGCACTTGGCGCTCAACCGAGTCAAGATATTCACCGAAACTGCTCCAGTCCCAGGGCAACCCAGCCATGATCGAATGTAAGGGAATGTCTTCGACCGATTCCATCATGCCAGCGAGTAATTCCTCATCCTTTGCTCGAACGGGGGCAAATGTAACTCCACAGTTGCCGGTCAAAACAGTGGTTACGCCATGCCAGCACGCAGGAGTTAGATGTGGATCCCAGGCAACTTGGGCATCTAGGTGCGTATGAAGATCAATAAACCCAGGCGTCACTACGGCACCCCTTGCATCAATTTCCCTATGGCCTGGCCCTTCGACTCTACCTATCTCAGTAATGGTATCGCCATCAATTGCTAAATCGCCGACATAGCTTGGATTGAGCAATCCATCAACGACACGTCCTCCTCGAATAATGATATCGTGAGCCAACTGACTATCCTCTTTGATAAGCACATTACAAACCAAAAGTAGCATTCCAAAGGTAGAAGTTGAAATCAAAAAAGTTTACTAAGAGAGAATTACTATGAGTCTTGCAGACTTTTCCTTAGCAGGTAAGAAAGCATTGGTAGTCGGAGGTAGACGCAACATGGGGCGAGGGTTCGCACTGGGTTTAGCCGAGGCTGGCGCCGATGTAGCCGTAACCGACTTAAACATCGAGGATGGCCGGCTTATGGCGGTTGCCAATGAAATCGCCGCGATGGGTCGGAGATCAATTGCTTTGCAGGCGAATATCGCCTCTAAGTCCAGTATCGATGAGCTAATAACTCAGGTCATGGACTATCTGGGAGGTATAGACATACTAATGAATGTGGCCGTGATGTATCACCGTCGATCTTTAACTCAACTCGATGAAGACGGCTGGGACCAGTTGACAGACGTGAATCTCAAAGGTTACTGGCTCATGCATCAAGCCGTCGCCCCTATAATGAAGGCTCAACGAAGCGGAAGCATTATCAACCTTAGCTCTCGCGGCGGCCTCAAAGCACACGCCGACCAAGCTATGGGTAATTACGCCATCGTCAAAGCCGGTATCGCTATGATGACTCGGCAATACTGTCGATATCTTGGCCCCTACAACGTGAGAGTAAACGCCATCGCACCATCTCTAGTCGAATGGGAGCAGCATCCCGCCGGCGACTACTATCGAGAGAACCCCGATAAAAAGCCAAAAGCCTCCAAGAAACCTCTCTCTGAACCCACTGAGCAGGAAAGATTTGAATCCTGGTCAACGGGCCCTGAAAACCTGCCCTTGGGTCGCGTCGCGACATTTAACGAAATGGCTAACGCCGCTGTCTTTCTTGCTTCTGACGCCGCAAGTTACGTGACGGGCACAGTGCTTTGTGTCGATGGAGGCTATATGGCATGAACTCAAACAACAGGCAACTAGAAAAACGCGCCAAGAAATTAGGGGCTAACTGGACACTGAACCACGTAGGAATGACCGTTGCTAATCGTAATGCCACGCTCAGCCACTATCAAAATCTAGGTGTTGGCGTCAGCGTAGGGCCTCAACCTCTTTTACCACATGAGGATGGAGAAGGATCGTTAATGTTTTACAGAACGCTTACGGGCGATCCTGTTACCAACACATATCGAACCGGAGGAGTGCATAATTTTACTGATGGGGAGAGTCAGATCGGAGACTGCCAACTGGAGTGTTACCCAATGCGGCCGGGGCCAGGAATATTTCTCAGCGAGTATCTTGCTCAAAAGGGGTCAGGAATAAACCATATCTGCTTTAACTCAACCACGGTGGAAGCAGACACAGAACTACTTGTCAGCAAGGGTTGCAACCTAATGTTCAACGCAACCGTTAATGGTAAAACAGTAGAAAATTATCTTGATACTCGACTCCACGGTGACCTAATGATTTCGCTTCGCCCTCCCGCAAGTGATTGGGAGAAGGCCTGGAAGATGAACAATCTATCCCACCCTCTAGTAAACGATTGGAGGTTCAGGGGCGTTGGCATCGCTGTTTCTAATCTTGCGGAGACGATCGAGTATTACCAGTCCCTAGGGTTCCCAACCAACGCTAAGAGACAGATCGATCAACATCTAGGAAGATTTCATCAACACATTAAAGCAGGGCCAGTAACTTTTGAATTCTGCGAGCCGCATGGAAACAACAGTCTCTGCGCTGAATCGCTAGAAAGCCGCGGTGAGGGTGTATTCGAATTGATTTTTGAAGTCTCCGACCTTAAAGCGGCGGCACACCGATTGAAAGATCATGGATTGCCATGCTGTACTGAAGCCTCATCAAAAAGTGGGCAATGTTTCGATAGTCGTGCCGAGGGAAACACTCTAATCCGCCTTATTGAAAAATAAGTCCAAAGGCATAGCGGTTTGCAACGGGTGTCTGAAAGAACGCTCGGCTCAAATTAGGCTTTTTACTGTTGTCTCTATAAAGTTTTTTCTAGGACTTTCCGTCGTAACCCAAATCGGTCAAATTGCTACTGTGAATGTCCCTGTCAATATCAAAAAGCAGAACCAGTAAAGTAGAAAATATCGGGAGGAAAAAGCCTATGGCCACGTGAATCCAACCAAACTGGATAATCGCCTCACCTCCATAGAGAACCGAACGGTCAACGCCCGGATCATCAAAGCCAACAATCGAAATGATGATTCCTGACACTAAAACACCGCCTGCCCCTACGAGCTTATGGACAAACGAGTTAACTGTACCAAGCAATCCTTCCTCGCGGCGTCCCGTTCGTTGCTGAGCCTGTTCGACGATTTCCATACCCATGGAACCAATGAAGACAAAACCCAAGGCGCCCAGAGCCGCCATGCTCGCACTATGAATTAACAGAATCCACCATAGCAAGTCAGAACCATTAGCAGGCGATAGTGACAAACCAAAGCTTAAGTCTAAAAGTCGGAGAAAAACCGGTAAGGGTCCTACAATAATGGTGAACATAAAAATGCCCACAGCAATATGCTTTTTATTACGCCCCTTTGCGATAGGGTGAGCCAAGGCGACAGCTCCAATAACCGCTAGCGCCTGAAAAAATGCAAAAGGCGCGATGGTTTCTGGCTTCCATTGCCACAGGTACTCGTTGTAGTAAGTACCGACCCCCTGTTCCAGACCAACAAGCAATGCATAAATACATCCAGCGAAAAACAGTACTAGCCAGGATCGATTCGCGAGAGTTTCCCTTGCCTCTCTCAGGAACACAAGGTAATTGGCGGACCTAGGCTCAGGGGCGTGGAGATTAGGTATATTTCGATGCGTACCTAGACAAGAAACTACACTCCCGACAAAGATTCCAAGACCACCCCAAAATGCTAAAGTCTGATATCCTTCCCGATCAACAAACGAATCCAGAAAATATCTATTAGCGATAAAGGCTATTCCTGCACCCCCTAACCAGCCAAATGCCATCGCCCATGCTGATAATGCGTTACGTTGATCATAATCTTTCGACAATTCTGGAGCGAGCGCCCCTCTAGGCACCTCATAAAATGTCATCGAAATTCGCAGAATAACGAGAAGCACAAGTAAACGGGCGAACAATCCATGGTCAGTTATGTCGCCAGGATCACTCAGCAATAGGTAGTAGGAACCGGCGAAAGGTAATATCGCGGCATACATAAAGGGATGTCGTCTTCCCCAGCGAGAGCGAACCCGGTCAGACCAAATCCCTACAAGGGGGTCAGAAACCGCATCAAAAATAAGGGCTATCGCCATGGCCAATGCAGCGATTCCTGCATCCAGGCCTAATACCTGATTATAGTAAATGAGCAGATACGTACCCAGCAGATTGTTTTTTATTCCAATCGCTATAGAGCCACTCCCATAAAACATTTGTGTACTGAGGCTGGCTCTATGAGTTGTCATAGCTTTCTACCTATAAACTTCTAAAAAGGGGCTCGCGGCACGCAAAAAATCGACAGGATAAACCGCTGCAGCTTGCAGTCCAGCTTAGATTGAACCAAATAACAACTCAAATCTTTTGAGAAGACCTAACTGGCACCTAGAATCTTTCTACTCCTAGGTAGGTAGACAATAAATTCTCGATCTACGATACTTAAAGACTGCCACCTAGGCCTAAATGTCATGGACAAACTGAGACTAGCCGCACTCTGTACTCTCCTCGTATGGATATTTAATATTTATGCCAGCGACAATATGCTCGAGGACCCACGTCTTATAACGGCAGCAATCGCCATCGAATTAACGGAGCAGCAGAAGCAAGAGTTTAAACAACACTTGTCGGCCTATCTTAAAAAGCTCCGCAGCGCGACGAGAAAGATAATGCAGCGAAACAACGTTACTAATCTACCTAAGCAGATTACTCGAAAGCGAAACCAACTAACACGGTCTCTCGATAAAAAAATGGAAGCCCTTCTAACTAAGGACCAATACTCGCGCTATGAAGAATATAGGACTTTATTGTTAGCCAAGATGTCGGGCGCGCTCGACGGGCAAAGTAAGGAAGGAACAACTTCCTTCAGCACCATGATGGGCTCCGGCGCTCAAGGCACTTAAATTATTTCATCTAAGCGCTTGATCGCACAGGAAGCTGTTTTTTTCGCGATTTCTCCTACATCGTTCTGAGCAGTACTTCACCTCTTCCCAACTACGTTCCCATTTTTTACGCCATGAAAAGGGGCGCAGACACACTACACAAACCTTCTCTGGCAAATTATTTCTTTGCCTCACCGAACAGAGCCTCGATCTATCGGCCAGCCATAGTAGTCGTACCTACAGGATACTTTATCATCCGGGGAAGTATGTTTCGTCGACGCCCATTTCGCTCTGTATGAGCCGTCAGGGTCATATAATTTTGTCTGTTTCTCTAAGTTGAATTGCCGACCACCACGAGGGTCCGCTCCAACACCAGCGATATATTGCCAATTACCCCAATTACTGCAGGCATCATAATCGGTAAGCTGTTGCTGGAAATACCTGGCTCCGCAACGCCAATCAAGAGAGAGTTCATTAATCAAACAACTAGCCGCAATCATCCTGCCTCGGTTGCTAAGATTGCCCGTGACATTTAACTCTCGCATACAAGCATTGACAATCGGCCAAGCCGTCGAGGCGGATCGCCATTCAGCGAAACGATCCTGATAGAAGCTTGTAAGCGGTTTGTTACCCTTGACACCACTGAACTCGTAAAGCTTTTCCCCATGGAACAGTCCATACCATCGAAAGAACTCTCGCCACTGTATTTCTTCTAAAATCCACTCAGTGGAGTCATTTTTTCCCCACGTTGTTTCGTATTCCTGAACATACTTGATTAGAGACAAAGGTGACAGACAACCATGAGCTAGGTAAGCCGATAATCCTGTTGAAAGCTTCCCGCCTTGCAAGGCATTCCGAGTCTCCTTGTAGGTCAGAGGTGCTGATGAGCTGAAATATTCGTCAGCAATAATCTCTGCTGCTCTAACTCCTCCAGCCTGAAGACCAGGAGTTTTCGGAATTGGGATCCAGCTACCATCAAGGTCCATTGGTCGTGGAAGTCGCTCTGGAAGGCCTGCAAAAGCTCTGAAAGGTCTCGGGCGTGTTTGCCGACGAAAAGATGAAAAGGTACTGGGAAATCGCCGGCCAAAGTTCGTCTCCTCGAACGAAAAACACGTGCTAGAATCGACTTCCAAAAATAAAACTGAAGGCCATAGCGACTCCAACTTAACCCAATAATCTTTGCCAGCTAAATGATGTTGCTTTGACCGAATAACACGGTCAAAGCTGTGTGTTTCAAGAATTTGATGAATGACCTGATACGGCTGACCAAACAGCAAATTTAATTGCTGGCCATATTTTGCAAGAAGCCCGTCAAAGTCGTGTAACGCCTCGACCAAGAACCGCCAACGATTTCTCCCCATGTCTTTACAACCATAGCGGTCCGCTCTAAACAAGTCTGAATCGACACAATAAATAATGCCCATTCGCTCGTCTTCTGAGGCTTCCAGCAGAGCAGGGTTGTCTTCCACTCGCAAGTCGTTTGTAGCGATGTATAGCGTGGCCATGCTCGGAGTACGCTTTAGAACATTACTCCGGATCAACCACTCAAAAGCCGATCTAAATAGCGTCGAAAAAATGTCGAATAGTTGACGCTCAGACAACGACGCGTGTATTTGAGCCGAGGACGACGCAAGTATTTTTCTTTTTTACAAACGAGCCGAAGCGGAATAAATATTTTTAGACAAACAAGACCATTAAAAAGCCTTCTATCATGTTATGCTCAGGGTAGAAACTTAATCAAACAACTGGCAAACAAAAAACTATCGAATATTGGTGAACAGTATGAAAAAAGGTTCCTTACTCCTTCTATCGTTTTGCTCCCTTCCCTTATTCTGCCTTGGCGCAGGAAATAATGCGTCGATAGATTGCTATCCGACATGTACAGAGTCACAAATAGCAACGGCCAAACGCGAGATCAATGCAGAACTAACTTTCCTTGATAGTAAATATAGTCGTCTACAGTCCAAAGCTAATTTGCTTGAAAACGACATCTCGATGATACGTTTCAATCAGCGCAGGAGCCAAATCGGCTCTTCAGTCAAGTCCACTACGACTGTTGGCAGTTCAAACACTCTCCCTCCTCAGAGCTCCAGAGAGGAACTCGACAGGCTCTCTGATCGTCTTGACGAGTTAAAAACAGAAATGTTTTCCATCGAGAAAGAAAAAAACTCAATGTCCGCTTACCTAGACCAGTTTTCTAATCTGGTGCCTGCGAAACCCGTGCCTCAGCGTGCTTCTCGCTCAGTAAATAATGATCCTTATTCTGATAGGCCAGATCGTTCTCTGGGCGATGCCGATTTCTACTATAACGATGACGATGAGCTCGTACTTAATTTCGGCGACTTCTACGCACTATTGGTTGGCGTGAATGAATATGAGAGCGACGAAATCGTTGACCTGTATGAGCCTGTCCAGGATGCAAAAACCCTGAAAAACGTTCTGCTTAGTAATTACGAATTTACCGAAGAAAAAACTATTCTCCTTGAAAATCCAACTAGGTCGACCCTGCTAGATTCGCTCGAAAATCTTGCTGGCAGCATTAAGGCTAATGACAGTCTCCTAATTTTCTACGCTGGTCACGGCTATTGGGATGAAAAGTTCAAGCAAGGCTACTGGTTACCGGCAGATGCGCGACAGAAAACAAAGGCCTCGTGGATTAGCAATGCAACTATTCGAGATTATATCTACGGCATAAAAACGAAACATACGCTTCTAATCGCTGACGCTTGTTTTAGTGGAGGCCTTTTTAGAACCCGGGGCGCTTTTCAAGCCGAGGAAAAGTTGAAATCGACTCTTTTCCAAATGACAAGTAGAAAGGCGATCACGAGCGGAACACTGACGGAAGTCCCTGATGACAGTGTTTTTATGAAGTATCTCGTACAAAATTTAGAATCAAATCAGTCAAAATACATGACGTCTCAAGATCTTTTCGCGAAATTCAAAATTGCCGTTTTGAACAACAGTCCTCTGAACCAAGTCCCGCAGCATGGTGTGGTCCAGGGCTCCGGAGACGAAGGCGGAGATTTCATTTTTGTGCGCAAAAATAGCTAGACAATAGCTCTTTAGGATTTACCAGTACTCGAAATAATCCATCATCAATAGCCGACGCCGTTCCTTAAAGAGATAAGATCGCATTGCTTAATGACGGCGGTCATACATTTGGACTTACCATTACTAGTTTCGCCAATAATGAATCGCGCATCTCTCTCATTAAAACCATAAGCACTGAGAACATCGCTTTTCCCAAGCTCATCGAGGTTGCGTTTTCGATATTCCCCACATAGCTCTTTCGCGGCCTGTTTCCCACCTTCAACACAAGGAAGCGGATATTCTTTTTCTAACGAACAGGCAGAAAGGGCACA
>MDSZ01235046.1_pt1 | contig 13955 bp, 12 predicted proteins | sample 811201 | NCBI WGS metagenome assembly MDSZ01 (sample SAMN05326647, study PRJNA326480) | marine metagenome | isolation source: seawater | place: Indian Ocean: North | collected 2010
TAAAAATAAAAAAATTGGAGTTTTTCCTTGTCATGAAAACTTTTGGAAAGATATTGGTCAATGGGATGAATACGAAAAATCTTTAAAGAATTTAAAATTTTAATTATAAATGGATGAAATAAAATTCGGAGTTGTTGGGTATGGAAGTATTGCCCAAAAGCATATCAAATTAATAAAAACAAAATATCCTAAATCAGATATAAAAATTCTGATTCATAAAAAAAATAATAAATTCAACAATAGATTAAATTTTTTTCATAAAGAAAAATTATTTTTTAAAAATAAATTTGATTTTATTTTTTTATGTAATCCCTGCACTAAGCATGTAGAGTACTTGGAAAAATCTATAAAATATAAGGTTAAAAATATTTTTGTAGAAAAGCCCATATCTGATAATCTTAAAAAAATCGAAAAATTTCGAAAAAAATATCCAAAATATAAAAATAAAATATTAGTTGGTTATGTTTTACTTTTTAATGAATTATTTACAAAAACATTAAGCTTAATACAGAAAGATAAAATAGGTACTATAATTTCTGCTAATGTTGTCTGTAATTCAAATTTTAAAAATTGGAGAAAAAACAAAAAGTATTACAGAACTGTATCTGCAAATAAAAAATTAGGAGGTGGTGTTCTAAACGAGTTAAGTCACGAGTTAAATTATGCTATTAAATTATTTGGACCTATACAAAAAGTTTACTCAAAAATTAAATATCAAAGTAATAAAAAAATTGACGTTGAAACTGAAGCTCAGATATATTGTTCTACAAAAAATAAAATAGATTTAGGAATTTTTATAAATTTTTTAAGTAACAAAGAAGAAAGATATTGCGAGATTGTTGGAACAAAGGGAAAATTATTATTAGACTTTAAAAATAAAAAAATTATTTTAGGCAATAATAAAACTTATAATATTTATAAAAATCCAATGTATAAAAAACAACTAAATTTCTTTCTAAATAAAAGTAAAAATAAAAGTAAAATTACTTTAGAGAAATTCAATAATTCTTTAGAAACAGTTAAATTAATAGAAGCAATAAAAATTTCTGGTAGCAAGAAAAAAATTGTGAGGGTAAATTGAAAAATTTTGCATTTATTTTTGCTAGAGGTGGATCCAAAAGGATTAAAAATAAAAATTTGCAGAAAATAAAAGGTAAAACTCTATTAGAAATTACAATAAATCAAGCAAAAAAAATCAAGAAAATTGACAAAATTTTTTTATCAACGGATTCAAAAAAAATTGCATCGTCGGTTTCAAATTTAAATGTAGAAATTATAATGAGACCAAAATTTTTAGCTAAAGATAGTTCTTCAGAGTGGCATGCATGGCAGCATGCAATTAAACAAATTAAAAAAACATATAAATTTGAAAAATTTATATGTTTACCTGTGACATCTCCTTTAAGAAAAAAAATCGATATCATAAAATGTATAAATAAATTAAATAAAAAGATTGATATTGTTGTTACAATTCAAGACACAAATACAAATCCTTGGTACAATATGGTAAAACTTAACAATAAAAAATTTATAGAACTTATTAATAAAAACTCTCAAAAAATTATAGATATAAGACAGAAGGCGCCAAAAGTGTTTGATATGACCACAGTGTGTTACGTGGCTAAACCTGAATATGTTTTAAAAAATAAGTCGTTGTTTAGTGGAAATGTTAAAGCTGTAAAAATTCCAAAAGAAAGAGCTTTAGATATTGATACTTATTTTGATTTAAAATTAGCTAGATTGTTATATAAGTGAGCATCATTTAGTTTATAAAATGTTTTAATTTAAAAAATATTTACAAGTAATCTTAGAAAAAAAATAAGTAATTATTTGAATTTTAAAAATTAAACTTATTAAGCATTTTTTAAATATGTTTATAAAATGAAAAAGTTTTTAATATCTATTACGTTAATTCTTGTTGTAATTATCTCGGGCTTTTTTATATTTGATCATAAAAATAGATTTTTTGTTTTTAAATCAATAATACCAGCATATAATATTTTTAAGTTATTAGAGGTAAGAACTTATCTTAGAATAAGAAATTTTGAGAGAATTAGTGAAAGTGTTAATTCACAAATTAGTTTATCAAAAAGGTATGGTAAAAATAAAACTGGATTTACGAATGGTATTTACGATGTAATGACACTTGTTTACCAAAATATCATATTTCAAGATGAATATATTAAATTAGAACAAGTTGCTAAAGAGTGGTATGATTTACATCCTGATATTTATGATGCTAAGATATTTTATGCAAAAACTCTTTTTGAAATTAATATAAAAGGAAAAAAGAGAGAAGAGTTATCTATTGATAAAATTAATCAAATAAAGACTATTTTAGACGAAGCTATTCAAATTTCAGACTCAAGAGAAGAGGCCTATAGAATTGGATTTAATTTGGGAATTTTATTAAACTCTACTGATGATTTAAATTTTTATTGTAAAAAGTATCAAAATTCATTTTTTGGTGGAAGTAGTGCAAGAACACACTCAAGTTTATTTGAGAGTTACTCAATTGGAAAACTTGGTCTGAATTTTGATAATAATGAAAAAGAGATTTTTTTAGGTGATAATTTTGTATTAAATAAATTAAACAATTATGAATTTAATTTTTTAGATAGAAAAGATATAAATCAATTCAATCTGATTATTGCTACCTTGCCAGGCATTATTATTGATTTAAATAAAATAATTTTATTTTCCAGTAACGAAAAATTTATATTAAATCCAAAAGATTTAATAATTACTTCAAAAAATGGCTATAATATTAGTGCTGAAAATAATTTTACAAGTTTTATATTGACTGGTGAAAATGTTGATGAAGTTATTAGTTTTAATACAAAAAACAAATTTAGTAATATAGAAAAATTGTTAATCAATATGAAATTTAGAAGAGCCAATATTTCAAATAATAAAAATTATCAATCTTTGGATTGTATTGATTAAATAAATGAAAATAATTAGATATGAATATATTACGATTTTAATTGGTATTTTTGCTTTAATATTTTTTTCACTTTCTATATTTTTTGCTATTAAGGAGTGGTCATTCGCTAGAAGTTACGGATCACATGTTGTGCCCACAAATTGGTTTGGTTATTATTCTGAGCTAAAATTTAGAGAGACTTACTCCAAACTAGTTCAGAATAATAAACCAGGCTTGCCTACAAAACATTTATATGTTTCAAAAAATAATTTAGATAAATTGTTATCAAATCTTCCAGACAGTACTAAAAAATGGCAAGATGGTTTTATATTTGAGAAAGGTCAGATGAAAAAGATTAACATAAGGTACTTAGGGGATAATCTTAATAATTGGATATTCGAAAATAAATCTTTTAAATTAAAGTATACAAAAAAAAATTTTGAGTCAAAATACCGTTCATTTGATTATTTTACGCCTAGATTAAATCAAGACAATGAATTTGAATTTACAAGAGTTATATCTCATTATTTGTTGGAAAAATTTGGAAATTTAACGCCCAAAGTAAGGCTGGTAGAAATAAGAATGAATGGTGAAAACAAAGGAATTTTTTTAGAAATCCCAAAATTAGATGAACTTTTTTTAAGACAAAATAATTTTATGCCTGTGAATATATATAAGGGTGAAAATAACAACAGAGAATTTAAAATAGGCGTAGACATAAATTTATTCAATAATCCATCATTGTGGTCTAAAATGTCCATTTTTAATCAGACAGATGTAAATGATAATAATGATTTAAAATATTTTTTAAAATTATTAATAGATTTTCAAAAAAATTTGATAAGCCCAGATTTCTTTTTCTCAAAAATACCAGCCGATGATTGGGCTAAATTCTTAATTTCTGGTGCATCAGATCACGGCGGAGATGATCAAAACCAAAGATTAATATCTGACCCTTGGACTGGTTATTATCTTCCTTTGCCTGTAGATAGTGTTTTTAATATTAATCATTTATTTGAGCATAATATAGATCGAAATTTTTTTAATTATAGAGATAGAGTTTTAAATTCAGATCCTTATTTTATTCTTAGAAAATACTCTATTTATTATAATGAAATTTTTGTTAAAAAAGTTTTATTAGATCTTGCAAATTATTTCGAAAAATTAAAATTTAAATTAAATAATTCTGCAGAAAGGGATTATCATTACATAAGGAATATATATGAAAAAAAAATAGAAAGAAAAAAAATTAATTTGTTTACAAACAACAACAATTTTTTAGAAGAGTTAGACAAATTAATTTTAAATTTAAAAAATTCTACTGAAAATAAAAATGATTTTACAGGCAATATAGATGCTAGTTGGAATTTTAAAGACTCAAATCTTTTTTTTACTCTTAAGGATAAATTGCCAAGTGGAAATATTTTAATAAAATTAAAGGAAGAGGAATCGCTTGAAGACCTTAAAATTACTTTAAATAATACTAATAATTTTTTTAAAGTTCAAAAAATTCCCTATGAAATTAAAAATGAAAATGAATTAGTACTTAAATTATCTCTTGTTGCTGATAGAGTATTTGGTTTAGCTAATAATATAGGTGAAACTAGTTCTAAAATTAAACCCACTTTATTTAAATTTAGTTTTAACAAAGATTTAAAAATAAAAAATGTTTATGTTCAAAATATTTTCACAAATAAATTTGGATTAATTCAGAATTCGCCCCAGGTGGGTTTAATAAAGTCTAATAAAAATTATGCAATTATAGATAAAAATGAAAAGATTATTAAATTGTCTGGAGATATATTCATAAATGAAAATAAAATATTCAAGGAAAAAGTCATAATAGAGCCTGGAACTAATTTATTTTTAAATAAAGGAAAGTCATTAATATTTAAAAATAAACTAATAGCAAAAGGAACAAAATCAAATCCTATAAATATTAAACAATCAGAAAAAAAGAATTATTGGGGTTCAATATTATTGTTAGGAAGTAAAACTAAAAACTCTGAATTAAAAAATGTCTTTCTTGAGGGTGGTTCTGGAGGATGGATCGAAAATATAAGAACAATAGGCATGTTATCAATTCATAATTCTGAAAATATCATCATGGAAAATATTTCCTTAAAAAATAATTCTATTTATGACGATACATTACACATAGTTTATTCAAAAAATATAAAAATTAAAAATTTGAATATGACGGAAATCAATTCTGATGGAATTGATATTGATATTTCAAAAAATATTGAGATTGAAAATATTTCAATAGATTCAGCAAAAAATGATTGTCTTGATTTTATGCAAACTAAAGCAATAATCAAAAATTCCTTATTTCAAAATTGTAGTGACAAGGGAATCTCTGTTGGTGAAAATTCAAATATAGAAATATTAGACTCTATTTTTTCTAGAAATAATATAGCAGTAGAATCTAAAGATAAATCTTATGTAAAAGTAAAAAACTCAAATTTTAATAATAATAAATTAGTGTTTAGTGCTTATAAAAAGAATTGGAAATATAATGGTGGAGGAACGATACAAAGTAAAAATAATATAATTTTAAATAACTTAAAAATTAAAAAAACTGATAAGCATTCTAAAATAACAATGCAATAATTATGGAATTACAAAAATTTGAGAGGTACGAATTTAAATACATCTTAGAAAAAGATCTGAGGATAATTATTGAGAGAGATGTTAAAAATTTCATGAAATTAGATGCATACGCTAAACAAAATCAGAGCTACTTTGTTAGATCTTTGTATTTTGATGATCCAAGTTTTGTTAATTATTTTGAAAAAATTGATGGTATCAAATTAAGACATAAATTTAGATTAAGAACTTATGCCAATGAATACAATGAAAATATCCCAATTTTTCTAGAGGTTAAAGGTAGAATAAATCAAAGAACCTATAAAAAAAGATTAAAAATAGTTAAGTCTGATCTCATTAAATTTGAAGGTAGTGATGACTTAATAAGATTAAATAAAAAAGATATTAATAATGATTTATTAAATTTCTTTATGTTTGAAAAGTTAAGAAAAAATATAAGACCTTTAGTTCTTACCGACTATCACCGTGCTCCATATATTAGTGATTATGATAGGAACTTTAGAGTTACTTTTGATAAGAATTTAATAATAAAAAAAACAGATAGTTTATTTGATAATAAAAATTGTTTTGCCAGAAACTGTTTAAAAGGGTATACAATACTTGAAGTTAAATTTGATAGACGTATGCCTAAATGGTTTCATAGAATTGTTCAAACATATAATTTAAGAAGATTATCAGTTTCAAAATTTTGTGTTGGCATGGAAAAAGCAGATTTAGTTGAAAATTTAGAATAAAATATAAAATATGGAACAGGCAGTGTTAGAAACTCTCGAGCTGAATAAAATTTCATCATTTACCTATGGTGAAATTTTACTAAATTTGTCTTTATCGTTTATTTTGGGAATGATAATAAGTTATGTTTACAAAATTACACATAAAGGCCTAAGTTATTCCCAATCATTCATACTAACTGTTGTTTTTGTAACTATAATAGTATCTATGGTAATAATGATAATTGAAAACAACCTAGCAAGAGCTTTTGCTTTAGTTGGGGCTTTATCAATAATAAGATTCCGGACAGTTGTTAAAGATACAAAAGATACTGCATTTATATTTCTAGGTTTGGCAGCTGGATTAGCTTGTGGTACTTCAAATTATTTTATAGCAATTTCTGGAACATCAATAATTTGTTTAATAATTTTTGTTTTACATTTAACGAATTTTGGTACCCTTTATAAAAGTGAATTTATTTTAAGATATATAACTAATAAAGCTAATACTAATGAATATAGCAGTTTACTAAATAAATATACAAAGTCTTCATCTTTATTACACATTGAGCCTACAGGTGATAAGGATCAAATCAGAATAAGTGTTGATTTAGTTTTAAAAGATGATGCCACAGCGGAAACTTTAGTTTCAGAATTAAATAAAATTGAAACTATATCTGATATTACTTTAATTGCTTCAAAAAGTGATATTGATTATTGATATAAAAAATAATTAAGATGGATTTAGATAATAAAGTTATAATTGTAACAGGATCTAATGGAAGAATTGGAAAACAAGTAGTAAAGGATTTAAGTAAATATAAAGCAATTGTAATTACCTGTGATTTAAAGATAGCATCAAAAAAATCAATTAATTTTTTCAAATTGGATATAACAGATGAAAAAAAAACCAAAAAATTTTTAGATTCTGTAAGAAAAAAATATAAAAAAATAGATTGTTTAATCCATTGTGCATATCCAAAGACAAAAGATTGGGGAATAAATTTTGAAAAATTAAATTATAAAAGTCTTTCAAAAAATTTATCTTTACAACTAGGAGGTGCAATATTGTTATCTAAACAAATAATTAAAATTTTTAAAAAACAAAATTACGGAAATTTAGTTCTACTTTCATCAATTCAAGGTATTTCAGCGCCGAAATTTGAACATTATAAAGGAACCCAAATGTCATCACCAATTGAGTATGGCGCCATCAAATCTGGGATAATTTCTATAACAAAATATTTGGCTAAATTTGTTAGAAATACTAAAATCCGTGTAAATTGTGTAAGTCCTGGTGGGATTTTAGATAAACAACCAGCAAAGTTTTTAAAAGCTTATAAAGCGTCATGTAACACTAAAGGAATGTTGAGTCCTAATGATATCTCAAAAACAATAATTTTTCTTTGTAGTAATCAATCGAAATATATTAACGGGCAAAACATAGTTGTTGATGATGGTTGGTCTCTTTAAGTAATATTTATGTGCGGAATAGCTGCTATTTATAATATTAAAGAAAATAAATCTAACAACTTAAATGATATTAGAAACATTTTAAGAAATATTAATCATAGAGGACCAGATGATCAAAGATACTTATCTATAAATAATTGTCATTTGGGAATTGCAAGATTAAGTATCATTGACCTTAAAAATGGCAACCAACCAATTATAGATATTAGTAAAAGATATTATTTGGTTTTTAATGGTGAAATATACAATTATTTGTTGATAAGACAAGAATTAGAAAAATTAAATTATAAATTTTACACACAGTCTGATACTGAAGTAGTACTTAATAGTTACTTAAATTGGGGTGAAAATTTTGTTGAGAAACTAGATGGTATGTTTTCAATTATTATTTATGATAAGCTTAACGACGAATTAATAATATGCAGAGATCGATTTGGAAAAAAACCATTATATTATTACAAAGATAATAGTAAGATCATTATTTGCTCTGAGGTCAAAGCAATAACTAATTTAAATTTTAAAAACAAACTAAACTTAAAAATAAATCAGCAAGCTTATTGGGATTATCTTACCTATAGATATATACCTGGAGACCAAACTAGTTATAATAATATTTTAAAATTTGATAGAGGCTCTATATATAAAATTAAACAAAATAATATAATTAAAAAAAAATATTGGAGAATTAGTTTTAAAGAATCAAAAAATATTCCTTTTGAAATAAAAAAAAAAAATTCCAAAAACTTTTTGATGACTCTGTTAAAAAAAGATTAATCTCAGATGTTCCTGTTGGTGTGATACTCAGTGGAGGCCTTGATTCTTCTGCGGTTCTTTATAGTGCAAGTAAACAACAAAAAATAAACTCTTATCATGTATGTTTTAAAGATGAAAACGAAAATTACAATGAGCTAAAATATGCAAAAAATATTGCAAAACACTTAAATTCTAATTTAAACATTGTTGAGATAGATGATCAAATGTTTTTAGATAAATTAGAAAAAATAAATATTTATACAGATGAACCACTATCAGATCTTGCTTCAATACCTTTAAAATTTGTAAGTGATTTAGCTGCAAAAGATGTAAAGGTCGTTTTATCAGGTGAGGGTGCCGACGAAATTATGGCAGGCTATGATCTCTTTAATGTTCAAAAAAATATTAATTTTCTAAAGTATTTAAATAAAATAAAGCCAATATCTATTGTATTAAAGAAGATATTAAGGCTATTTTTTTCAGAAAAATTTAGCGTTTTGGATGTAATAGGATTAGATCATAATAAATATGCAAGAAACGTGTATAAAAATATCAGCTATCAAATATCAAATAATGAAAAAATAAACTTTTTAAAAGACCTTAATGTTACCTATCTAAATTCTGAAAGGTTTTTAGATAAAAATTTTTCAGCATCAAAAAAATTAGATCAAATTAACCAAATTTTATATGTAATAAGTAAAGAGTGGTTGATTGAAAATGTATTAATGAAGTCAGATAAAGTAACAATGAGTTCATCGCTGGAGTGCAGATGTCCATTTTTAGACACAGAATTAACCGAATTTTATTTCTCTCAGTCGGGAAAAGAAAAAATTTATAATAGTAAAGGAGCGTTAGATCAAAAAGTTTTATTAAAAGAATATTTAAATAAGAACATACCAAAAGACATTATAGATAGAAAAAAACTTGGATTTCCTGTAAGAGCTTATAATCTTGATAAAAAAATATATAAAGAATTCCTATTTGATTATCTTCTTTCAAAAAATAGTTTTTATGAAAATATTTTCACAAAAAATAAAGTAATTAAGGAGGCAGAGATTTGTATAAATCGAAACAGTAAAAATGATGAATTCAAAAATTTTTTATGGTCAATAGTGGTTTATGAAATATGGAAAAAAAATAGTTATTTGGCATGAATGCTATGTTACAGGTGGATCTGATTGGTCTATAATTGATATACTTTCAAATTGGCCAAATAAAAATCAAAAATTTGATTTTTTTGTAAATAGAAAACATGAGAGTATAAAATTATTAAAAAAAAATTTATATAAAAATTGTGATTTTACATATTATAATTCAATAATAGAAAACTTTGACAAGATAAAAAAAAATAAAATTTATAATTTTTTAATAAATATTTTTTTTTTGAGAAAATTAATTCTTGCTTTTATTTTATTACCAACATTTTTTGAAATACATAAAAAATTAAAGAAAAAAAATTTTAATTATTTATTAATTAATAATGGCGGTTATCCAGGAGGCCTTACGTCTTATTTAGTTATTTTATCTGCTTTTATTCTAAGAAAAAAAGTTAGCATGATAATTAGAAATTTTCCTTCAAATCAGTATAAAAATAGTATTTTAATGATTTTAACTAAATTTATTATTGAAAAATTTGATTGTAAATTAATTTGTGTTTCGCATTCTTTAAAAAAATCACTTTACGTTGATGCTCGTTTAGATCGCAAAAATATGAAAGTTATTTATAATGGAATATCAATTGCTAATCGAAAAATATTTAAAAACAAAAAAAAAATTATATTAAAAAAGAATTGTTTAGGAATTTTTGGGCGGATAGAGGAAAGAAAAGGTCATCATATATTATTAGATTCATGGAGGATAATAGAAAAAAAACTTCCAGATATATATCTTTATATAGTTGGTAATGGTAACAAAAAATATATTCAACAATTAAAAAATTTTATTAAATTAAAAAATTTAAATAAAAAGAAAATAATTTGGCTAAATTATACTAATGATATCTACAGTTTAATTGAAAAAATTGATTTAGTTGTTGTTCCATCTATTAGTTATGAAAGTTTTGGAAGAATAGCAGTTGAAGCAATGGCATTAAAAAAGCCAATTATTACAAGTAATTTTGGAGGATTAAAAGAAATTAATAGAGATAAAATCACAGGATTTGTTGTAAGTAAAAATAACTCAAAATTACTTGCTGATAAAGTAATTAAACTAATGATAAACAAAAAATTGAGATCGAAATTTGGAATTAGTGGTTACAAAAATTACAAGAAAAATTTTACTTCTATAAAGATGGCAAATAATTACTATAATTTTGTAAATAAAAAATTATAAAATCTAATTAATGAAAGCTATAATTTTAGATCATCCAAAAGATATTGAAATTTTTAAAATAAAGAGTCAAAATTTAAATTTTTATGCATATAATTTCTATACTTACCTAAGTTTAAGCAAAAAATATAAGAATGTTAAATATATAAACGATCAAAAATTTCTATCTAAATATGATGAATTTTCACAAAATTTATCAATTAATTGGTTTATAGAAAATAGAAGAAAAAATTTAAAAAATAATAAAATTTCAGTTGGAAATATAATTTTATCAAGATTAATTAACGAATTTCCAAATCTTTTAAAAAATTACCTCATAATAAAAAAAATATTATTGAAAAATTCACAAATTATCTTTCCACAAAGTCAAAAAAAATATATCTTCGAACTACTTACATTATTTCCTAATAAAATAAAGTTTTATAATACTAATAATAAAATTCACCGAATTTTATCTACAAATCAATTGAGAGGAAAAATAGTACCATTACCTATTATTCATAAATTATCAAGCATAGGAAGATTTATTCAGTATTTTTTTTTTGCGAGAAAAAAAAATAAAATAATTTATTACCCAGATCCTAGGACGAAGATATTTTTTAAAAAATTTAAGAAAGTTTTGTTCTTAAATTCAATTTTATTTTGGAGATCTTTTTATTTTAAATTTTCAGATAGGTATTTGGCAAAAACACATAGTTTAATTGATTTTGATTTTAAAGATGATTTAAAAAAATTTTTAAAAAAAAAAAATACAAAAAAAAATTTTTTTGTTTTGAAAATATTTAAAGTTTGTATTAATAATATTGTATCAAAAAATAAAAAAAATATACTTAGGTCTCTTGCAATATATCTCGAACTGTTTGATTATTACAAACCAAAATCAGTTATTTTTCCTGGTGTTTTAAATTTTGATTACGCTTCAGCTATAGAGATAGCTAAAATTAAAAATATAAAATCATTTATAGCACTTGACGGTGTGCTAACCAATTTTGATAAAACAGAATTTAATAAAAATTATATTTTTGATAAGATATTTGCATGGGGTAATGAAAATAGAATTTTATTAGAAAAACATAAGATTAAAAAAAAAGATATTATCTTATCTGATACTTTTTATAAAAAGTTAAAAAATATCAATTTAAAAAAAAATATTATTTTAGTATTACCATTGGGTCATTATTCACAAAAAGTTTCTACACAACCTGATAAATGTTTTTATCACACGCTCGATATTTTAAAAATTTTGAATAAATTGAATGAAAAAAATATTATCTTAAAGTTAAAGTTAGGTAATTATAATATTTCAAAAGTAAAAAATATATATGGCAATTTAATTAAAGAAAATCATTTAAAAAATATATCAATACAAGTAGATAACTTGGAAAATTATTTTCAAAATACGAAGCTTATTATTGGACAATGCTCAAGTTCTATTTATGAAGCTAGTAAAAATAATATTGATTATCATATTTATGAACCAAATGATTTAGGTTTAAGCAAAAAAGATATAAATAATTCAAATTTGTTTAGTAATAAAAGCATTTCCAGAAATAAAAAAGATTTATTAAAAAATTTAAAAAAAATTAAAAAATCCTCTATAACTAAAACAAATAGACAAATTTTTAAGGGAAAAAATATTAAAAGTAATTTTTTTAATGATTAAGCCGATTTTTTCAATTATTATTCCAACATATAACAGCTCTAAAACTGTAAATAAAACTATCAGAAGTGTTCTTAATCAATCATTTAAACGTTACGAAGTAATTATAATTGATGATGGTTCTACGGATAATACAGTATCAAAAATAAAAGACTTCAATGACTCAAGAATAAAATTAATTAAAATTCAAAGAACGGGAGGACCTGCAAAACCTAGAAATATTGGCATTGAACTTGCAAAATCTAATTGGATTTGTTTTTTAGACTCAGACGATTTTTGGAATAAACATAAATTATCTATTTCTTATGAAAATATAAAGAATAATAAATTTGATATTTTATGTCATAATGAATATCTGTTAAAAAATAATATTTTAAAAATTTCCCAATATGGTCCATTTAAAAACAATTTTTACAAACATTTACTAATAAATGGAAATTTATTATCTACTTCAGCAACTATTATCAGTAAAAAATTTTTAAAAAAAAATAAACTAAAATTTAATGAGTCAAAGAATTTTGTATCTGTAGAGGATTATGATCTATGGATGTTATTGGCAAAAAATGATGCAAAATTTTTTTTTATAAAGGACATTCTTGGTACTTATTTAATTCATAATAAAGGAATTTCTTATAATAATTATAAACATCTTAATTATTTAAAAAAACTTTTATTTTATCATGTATTTTATGTTCAAAAATTCGAAAAAAATAAAAAATTATTATGGCAATATTTAAAAAAAAAAATTCAAATTCTCCATTTATTAAATAATTTTAGAGAAAATCCATTTAACATACCAGTGATGTTTAAATTATTTAGTTTTGTCACAATAAATCCTTTTTTTTTTATTAAATTTTATGTAAGAAAATTAATTAAATGAGGATACAACATTTAGTATTAGAAAATCTGTTCAGAATTTTTGGTAATATTAACTATCATAAGCCAAAATTTCGAATTTTAAATATTCATGATATACTTGAGAAAGATTTTGATAGTTTAGAAAAAATTTTAATTCATTTAAAAAAGGACTGGGTATTTATTGACCCTTTGAAAATAAACGAATTAAACAAAATTAAAAAAAATTGTATCTTATTAACGTTTGATGATGGTTATAAATCTCAAAAACTTTTCGCTGATAAAGTATTAAATAAACATAAGATAAATGCAATTTTTTTCGTAGTAACCGCATTTATGAAATGCAACTCGAAAGAAGAAGCAAAAAATTTTGTTTTGAAAAATATTGATAAATCAGTTGATAAAAATTTTGAGAGGTTTTCTGAAATTAACAACATGAATTTTGATGATTTAAATGAATTGCATGCACTTAAGCATGTTATTGGATCACACACAGTAAATCATAAAATGTTAACTGAAATTAAAGAAAATGAGCATTTAAATTTTGAAATTAATAATTCTAAAAATACTTTAGAAGCAATGCTTAATTCCAAAATTGATAATTTTGCTTGGACCTATGGTGATATAAATAGCATTAATA
>MDSZ01118488.1_pt1 | contig 13954 bp, 8 predicted proteins | sample 811201 | NCBI WGS metagenome assembly MDSZ01 (sample SAMN05326647, study PRJNA326480) | marine metagenome | isolation source: seawater | place: Indian Ocean: North | collected 2010
CCCTCACGCACCTTGGTGTGGATGCAGTCGAGGTAGACGATGGGATAGACCGCGTCGAGCGGCCGTGACTGCCAGGCCTTCACCTCATCGGTTACGGCAGATGGCTATCGATGATCTCTAGGCATTCCCTTTTCACGCGCCCTTGTCCTGATACCTCTCCAATTACAATCACAGCAGGTGACTTAAGTCTGAAAGTTTGGGCGACGTTACTCATGTTGGCCAAATCACTTCGACACTCGCGCTGATGGGGTAGAGAGGCGTTTTCAATCATGGCGACCGGGGTGCTGGCAGTCAGCCCGCCGGCAAGCAATTCCCGTTGCACTTCTTCCAGCTTGGCCACACCCATGTAAACCACCAGGGTGGTGCCCGTCTGCGCTAGGGCCTGCCAGTTTAGGCTGCTGTCGTCCTGGGTGTGGGCAGTGACCAAGGTGACGCCTCGCGCCACGCCTCGCAAGGTCAGAGGAATGCCACATTGTGTGGCACCGGCTAAACCTGCAGTGATGCCGTTCACCAGTTCCACTTCAATACCTCGGGCGCCTAGCCATTCGGCCTCTTCGCTGCCACGGCCAAATATGCACGGATCGCCGCCCTTTAGACGCACCACACACTTGCCTTGACGCGCGTAGCGCAGCATCAAACGGTGAATGAAATCCTGCGGGGTAGAGCGGCAACCGCCACGTTTGCCGACGCCAATCACCTTTGCGCTTACACAGTGTTCGAGCACAGCTGGATTAACCAGGTCATCAATCATGACAATGTCGGCACTTTTAAGGGCGCGCACGGCCTTGAGGGTGAGCAATTCAGGGTCACCGGGACCGGCACCCACTAACCAGACTTTTGCGATCACAGGATCTTCCTTATCAGGGCTGTGTATGCGTCGCAGAGAGCTTTCACGCTTGCTGCGCTCTTGTGTTGTTTGAAGTCATGCGTGCAGCAACCAAATCAACAACAGGCCATTGACCAATAGCGAGGTCATTGCCACAACTCGCCACACTTTCAGCGGCTCTCGTTCAAGCAATGGCCGGGATCGAGTGCTAGGTTGGTGTTCGCCATGATGCAGAGCCAATAGCCACTCTTCGGCGGTTTCAAAACGCTTGGCGGGGTCGCTGGTCAAGGCTTTGTCGAGGTTGTGCACCAGCCATTCTGGAAGGTCCGGGCGGTAGCGATTAGCGGCCACAGGACTACCAAAGCGCGGGTGCTGAAACGCCTCTATTTCGCCGTAGGGGTAGTGCCCAGTAAGCAGGTAATACAGCGTAACGCCGGCGCTATAGATGTCTTGCGCAGCACTGGGCTGCGCGCCCGCATAGGCTTCCGGGGCAATAAAACTGGGCGTGCCGGGCAACTCACCCACTGCCTGATTGGAAAGTCCAGGGCAATAGGCCAAACCGAAATCCAGGATTCGCAGCTCGCCATCAGCACTGAGCAGCAGATTCTCCGGCTTGATATCCCGATGGACTATGTTACGTCGATGCAGCATGCCCAGCGCCTTTATAAGGCGCTGGGCGATTTCCAGCCATTGATTAAGGCCGAAGGTGCCGTGCATGTGATAGTGCTCGGCCAGGGTGATGCCGGAGTATTCGCGCATCAGGTAGTAAAGGTGCTGACGCTGGTTGGCGTGGTGCACTTCGGGAAAGTAACGCCCGGCCACCCGCCGCAGAAACCACTCTTCCTGCAATAGGGCATTCCCTGCTGTGCTGTCACTTTCCCTGCTGGCTGGTAGGGTTTTTAACAGCCAGGGTTGTTGCTGTTTGTCATACACCCGGTACAGCACTGACTGCCGGCTTTGCCCCAAGAGGGCTTCCACCTGCCAACCTTCAAATAGCTGCCCGGGTTTTAAAACTGGTGGAACTGGCCATTGCTCCAGCTGCCCCAGAGTGTCGCTCAAGCTGATCTCTCCCAGCTCATCGACCCGCACCAACACAGCACTTGCGTTGTCCTGGCTGCCAGCATGATGGGCAGCGCTAACCAGAGCCTGGGTGGCTGCTTGCAGTTGCTGTTCATCACACAGAATACTGGCAATCGAGGCCTCACTTAGGGTGGCCCAAACGCCATCGCTGACTAGCAGGAAACTCTCGCCAGGGCGTAACTCACCATTCAGGTAATCCACTACTACATGCTGCTCCAAGCCCATGGCTCGCTTGAGCACATGCTGCATACCCGGTTGGCCCCAGACGTGGTCTTCACTGATGCGCTGTAACTGCCCGCAAAACCAGCGGTACACCCGGCAGTCGCCGATATGCGCGAGCGTAAAGTACCTGCCGCACAGCACCAAAGCGCTGAGGGTTGTGAGCAGCGGCTGGCCGCCGCCATTGGCATGTAACCAGCGGTTTTGTGCCAGCAGCAGACGGTCCAGGGCTTGCGCCACGCCCCAGGTTTCGGGGGTTGCGTAATAATCGTGAGCCAGGGCTTGCAAAGTTGAACGTGCAGCCAGGCCGCCGTCTGCGCATTGGCTTACGCCGTCAGCCAAGGCAAATAAAAACCCCTTGCTGCCAGCCAGCGAAGGCGCCGGAGTGACCAAGCGCACCGCGTCCTGGTTTTCCGCGCGCGGTCCGCTGGCGCTGTACTCGGCGTAGCTCAGTCGTAGACCCATGATGGTTTACTCAGACCCTTGCAGCAGTCAAAGCAGCCGAACCCCACGTGGTTCTCCAGCGATTTTTCACGCCGTGCAAACCAAACCAAGCAATTAGACCCAAGCTGGCAAATAACCACAGTCCGATTTGGTAGTCGCCGGTATTCTGTTTGATTGCTCCGAGGCCAGCAGCCAGGAGGAAACCGCCTATACCGCCGGCCATACCGATAAGACCGGTCATCACGCCAATCTCTTTACGAAAGCGCTGTGGCACCAGTTGGAACACGGCACCGTTACCTGCACCCAATCCCAACATGGCGCTAACGAACAAGGCCAATGCCGCCACTGAACTGGAAAGATGGAAGCCCACCGCCGCAATACAAATGGACGCCACTGCATACATACCAAGTAAGGTGCGAATACCGCCGAAGCGGTCAGCGAGGGCTCCGCCCAATGGGCGCATCAAGCTACCACCAAACACGCAGGCCGCAGTGTAGTAACCGGCTGTGACCGGGCTAAGGCCGTATTGGTCGTGGAAATAACCAGGCAGAGCGCTGGCAAGGCCGATAAAGCCGCCAAAGGTGACGCTGTAGAAGAACATAAACCACCAGCTATCACGGTCGCCCAGAGCCTTGAAGTAATCGGCCATGGATTTTGCTTTGCTTCGATTGGGTGCGTTGCGCGCCATCAAGGCGAAGGCTATCAGGGTCAGTAGCAGCGGGATCAGAGCCAGGCCAAACACATTGTTCCAGCCAAAGGCGGTGGCTAACACGGGGGCAGCCAAGGCGGCGATAACAGTTCCAGAGTTACCCGCCCCGGCAATGCCCATAGCTTTGCCTTGGTGCTCTGCAGGGTACCACTGCGAAGCCAGCGGCAAGGCCACGGCAAAAGACGCACCTGCCATGCCGAGGAATACGCCCAGCAGCAACGCTTGTTCATAGCTATGGATGCCCAGTTGCCAAGCTGCCAGCAGTGCACCGATGACCACTACCTGACCGAAGATGCCTGCAGTTTTTGGCGACAACTGATCCGCCAGCATGCCCATAAAAAAACGCAATAGAGCGCCAGCAAGGATCGGCGTAGCCACCATAAATCCGCGTTGCTGAGTGGTTAATTGCAGGTCTGTAGCAATCTGAACTGCCATTGGGCCTAACAGGTACCAAACCATAAAGCTCAAATCGAAATACAAGAAGGCGGCAAACAACGTTGGGGTGTGACCGGCTTTCCAGAAACTGTTGGTATTCATTCCCAGCACCTCATCTGCAAATAGGTAGTTATGTTTGCAGGTGGGTAGCTTGGAAAGCTGCCCACCAAGCCCCGTTTCCAAGGCCATAAACGCAAAAACGCCGCAGTCCCAAGTTCGCTTTAGCGAGGGGAGTGCGACGTCATTGTCGTGATGGGGCAACCGCCGTTGGCTACCTGTAAGAATAGTAAGCAGCTTCTATGCCATTATGTATTGGGGTCTCTAGATCAATGGTTTCGCTTCTGTTTACAGAGCCTTTCAGGCTGAACGCCATCGCTCTTGGTGCAGTGTGCTGTGTTATGGAGCAGGCGCAGCGTTTGGTTTTCTTAGAGGCCTATCGGGCAGTTACTGTTTTTACGGTTAACCCAGCAACTCATTCATCGCGATAATCTGCTCTGCCACCTGAATCAGCTTCTGTTGTTTGCTCATGGCTTGGCGACGCATCAGGGGGTACGCATCCTCTTCGTTGCAGTCTTTCATCTTCATCAACATGCCTTTGGCTAATTCAATCCGTTTGCGTTCAGCCAACTGCTGGTCTCGGGCGTGCAGTTGCGAACGCAGCATCTGGTCGCTTTCAAAGCGCGCCATGGCCACGTCCATGATCGGCTGCAGGCGCTGGGCATGAATGCCTTCGACGATATAGGCGCTCACCCCAGACTTAATCGCCTGGCGCATGACACCGGGATCGTGTTCGTCTGTAAACATCACAATCGGCCGTGGCTGATCGCGGGTCACAAGCACCACCTGTTCCATCACATCGCGGCTTGGTGACTCAGTGTCGATCAAAACCACATCCGGCCGCACGGATTCAACACGGGTGGGCAAGTCGATGGTCAGCCCAGATTCGTCGATCACTTCAAAGCCCGCTTCGCTCAAGGCAGTGCGCAAACGTCCAACTTTTTTGGATGTGTCGTTGATCAGCAAGATACGTAGCATGGCGGCCATCTTCAGTCAGTGGTCATTGAGGGCATGCAGGGTAAAACTGCGGGCATAGCCGGCAGGGTCGGCACCATTCCATACGCTTCCATCAAGCAGGCGGCTGCTGCGTATTGCGGTATCAGGCACAGGAATGTTCAGGGCGGTTGCGGCGGCGCTGTACAGCTCAGTTTGCTGTACCTGGCTAGTGACGGCGAGATAGTCAGGGTCCTCGCGCAGCAAACCCCAACGACGGAATTGAGTGAGAAACCACATCCCGTCCGACAGGTAGGGAAAGTTAGTGGCACCGTTGTTATGAAAGCGCAAGGAGTGAGCATCATGCCATCGATTGCCCAGGCCATCGCAGTACTCGCCTAGCAGGCGCGGTTCGACACTCGATAACGGTGCATCGAGGAACTCACTGCAGCTCAAAAGTTGTGCTGTGCTACGGCGGTTTTCGAGGCTTTTCTCAATAAACCGGCTGGCATCCAATACCGACATCACCAAAGCGCGGGCGGCATTGGGGTTTTGCTCAACAAATTCGCGTGTGCAGGCCAAGACTTTTTCCGGATGGTCCGGCCAGATTGCTTGGCTGGTGGTTAGGGTAAAGCCCTGGCCATGCTCCACGGCATGGGCAGACCAAGGCTCGCCCACGCAAAAGCCATCAATGCGTCCGGCTTCCAAATGCGCGAGCATTTGCGGCGGCGGCACTATCACGCTGTTTACATCCTGCAGCGGGTGAATGCCCTGGCTGGCCAACCAGTAATAAAGCCACATGGCATGGGTGCCGGTTGGGAAAGTCTGGGCGAAGGTAAGTTTTGTGCCTTTTTGGTGCGCGTGCTGTTGCAGTGCACTGGCGCTGGTCACGCCAGCTTCTTTCAGTGGCTGTGACAGATTGATGCTCTGGCCATTCTGGTTCAAACCCATAAGTATGGCCATATCAGTTGCAGCGGCGCCGCTGATACCCAACTGAATGGCATAGATCATACCGTACAGGCTGTGGGCAGCGTCCAGTTCGCCGCTAAGCAGCTTGTCATTTATGCCTGCCCAGGAGGTCTGGCGTCTGAGATTGAGGGTTAAGCCGTAGGGCTGGCCAAACCCCTGTGTGGCTGCCACGACCATGGAGGCGCAGTCCGTCAGCGGCATATAGCCGATATTAAGGGCATTCTTTTCTGGAGCATCGCTGCCCCCAACCCAGGCCAGAGAGTGCATATGCAGGCCATCGCTCATAGGGGTATTCCTGAAAACCTAGACCGCAAAAAGCACAGCAATTGCTGTGCCGTGGTCGTGTTAGGTGGGTTCACTTTTTGATCTGTGTAGGAGCGGTTTCAGTCGCAATCCCAGCAAACACGGGCATCAATACACATCGCGCAAATACCGCCGCTCTTTGCTCATACCGCTTACGTACAGGGCGGCAGCGCCACTGCTCATTTTCCCATGTACATGCACGATCTTTTTTAGGGCGGCGTCGACGTCTTTGGCCATGCGTGCGGCGTCACCGCAGACGCATACCGATGCACCTTGTTGCAGCCAGCTCCACAGCAACGCGCCATGTTCGAGCATGCGTTGTTGCACATAGATTTTTTCTGCCTGGTCCCGGGAGAAGGCAGTGTCTAGACGAGTGAGTAGGCCGCTAAGTTGCCAGTTACGCAGTTCATCGTGATAGTAAAAGTCGCTTTCGGCGCGTTGTTCGCCAAAGAACAACCAGTTTTTGCCAATTCCGCCTTGGGCTTGTCGCTCCTGCAGAAAGGCGCGGAACGGGGCAATTCCGGTTCCTGGGCCAATCATGATCAGCGGCATCTGCGGATCTTGCGGGGGGCGAAAGTGTGCCGAGCGTTGCAGAAATATCCTTGCGCCTTGGCTCTCTGCACGGTCGGCTAGAAAGGTTGAACAAACGCCGCCACGCTCCTTGTTCTGGTGCCGGTAGCGCACGGTAGAAACGGTGATATGCACTTGGTTCGGATGCGCTTTAGGGCTCGATGAAATGGAATATAGGCGCGGCTGCAGAGGTTTGAGAAAGCTCAACAGTTCGTTGTTGTTGAGGTGTATGGGGAACTCCAACAACAGGTCGAGCAATTGACGTCCCCAGAGCCAATCCTTGAGGTCGTTTTGTTCGCCGCTGCGCAGCAGCTCCGCCAAGAGCGGACTGGCCGAGCGCTCGCATAACCATTGCAGTTGCTGAGGGGTGATTCGGGCGATTTCCAAATGCTCCTCAAGGGCTATGCGCAAGGGCATGGGTGGTTGTTCTTTCAGTTCAACGCTGCAATTACCATCAAGCTGCAAGGCCTCCAGAAAGGCGTTGACCTGCTCTGGGCAATTTTTTGGCCATACACCCAGGGCATCCCCGGCTTGGTAGGGGAAATCGTGGTCGCCGAGATCGAAGACGATATGGCGGGTTTCCTTCTGCGCCCCCGGGCTGTTGAGAATGCGGTTTTCTAGCAATCGACTGGTCAGCGGGCTGTGACGGTTATAGCGACTGCTCTCGACGGAGGCTTGCAGCACGTTGTAGTTTTTTTCCATTGTGGCAATGGACCCGCTTGGCATGGTTGTACAGATTTTTTCCAGCCATTGCTCAGCGACTTGTTGAAAGTCTGGTTCGCAATCTTGTCGCGGGTGCAGGCGTTCGCCGCCAAGGGCTGCTAGGCGCTCATCCAGCTTGCGACCAAAACCACAGAATTGGTCGTAATTGGAGTCGCCTAGCGCCAACACGCTGTAACGGATGTTTGCCAAGGCTTGGGCTTCGGCATTTTCTAGGCTGGCCCAAAAACTGATGGCATTGTCCGGTGGCTCGCCATCGCCAAAGGTGCTGGTCACCAAAAGTACGCAGGCAGCGCCTCGCAGGTCCTCCAGCTCGGCGTTATCCATAGCCAACATGCGCGCGCGTTGGCCTTTACTGACTAGGCGTTGTGTGAAGGCTTCGGCCAAGCCTTCGCTATTGCCGGTTTGTGAGGCCCACAGCACCAACCACTGCGGGCTCATCAGGTCAGCTTGTGTTGCGCTAAGCAGTCCTGACGTATCGCTGGTCATAGTCACACCGGCGCTTTGGCGAGAAAACAATCCTGCCAACATGCCGTCCAGCAAGAGGCGTTTGTTTTCCGTTAGCGGTGCACTGGTGGGTAGGGTAGGTACGCCACTTAAACACCCTTCAACGCTACTGAGACCCAACAGATAACCCTGCATATAAAGCTGCTCGGCAGCGTTTAGTTGCAAATTTGCCGGGGGGTCGAGGTTTAGCAGGCGAGCAAAGGCATTGGTCTGCATGGGGTGGGGCTCCTCGGAAACAGTTGTCCCTAGAATGGACAGCGCAGATCTGACGGCTTTTAGATTGACTGCGCAGAACTTGAATGCCGGCTGAAAGGATATGGGGTCTATGTCGTCGCTGGTCACAGCGTTAATGGCCAGCTGTTCACCAAACACATCGTTCCAGTGGAAGGGCGCAAAGCAGTTGCCTGGGCGCACACGGTCGCTGATTAGAGCTGGTAGTACCGCGACGCCATGGCGGGAGCGAATTTCCACGTCGTCGCGTTCATTAATGGCCAGGCGGGTGGCGTCGCTCGGGTGAATTTCTACAAAGGGGCCGGGATGGAGTTTGTTCAGCGTGGGCACTTTGCCGGTCTTGGTTAGGGTGTGCCAATGATGTTGCAAGCGACCTGTATTGAGCACCAGAGGGAATGCCTCGTCGGGCAGTTCTGCAGGCAGCAAATGGGGGCGTGCAAAGAACTGCGCTTTGCCGCTTTCTGTTGCAAACACTAGTGCAGGTTGGCTGCCATCTGCAGCCAGTTTCAAGCATTGACTGACATTGTTATTCAAGTAACGGATTGGATTGCGCGTGACCGCATTGCTATCGGCAATAGGCCATTGAAGCGGTTGCTCGCGTAGGCGTTCATAGCTGGCACCACGAATGTCATAGCCGGTTTGGGGGTTCCAGCAGCGTTTGATTTCTTCAAATACTTCGCTTGCGCTGGTGTAGCTAAACGCCTCGCTGTAGCCCATGGCGCAGGCTACACGGGCGATAATTTCCCAGTCAGGCAAGGTATCGCCTGGCGGCATTACGGCTTCCTGCATTAGCGTAAGGTTGCGCTCGGAGTTGATCATCACCCCCTCGGCTTCCGCCCACAGCGCCCCTGGTAGCAGGATGTCGGCGTAGCGATTGGTTTCGGTATCCAGGTAAGCGTCCTGAGTGATTACCAGTTCTGCCTTTTGCAATGCCTCAATCACGGTTTTGCGATTGGGCACACTGGCCACCGGATTGGTACAAATAATCCAACAGGCTTTAACTTCACCAGCGGCCATGGCCTCGAATAGGGCCACCGTGCCATCGCCACCCTCACTGCGCAAACTGCCGGGCTTGAGGGCCCAAATTCGTTCAATGAACGCACGGTCCTCTGCTATCAAGGCAGAGCGTTGTCCTGGTAGGCCTGGGCCCATATAGCCCATCTCGCGCCCACCCATGGCATTAGGTTGGCCGGTAAGGGAGAACGGCCCGCTGCCTGGACGGCAAATGGCGCCGGTGGCAAGGTGCAAGTTACATAGGGCGTTGGTGTGCCAGGTTCCTTGTATGCTTTGGTTAAGGCCCATGGTCCAGCAGCTCATCCAGTTTTTTGCTTCACCTAGCCATTGCGCAGTCTGGCGAATATCAGCCTCGTTCAGGCCGGTGATGGCGGCGACTTTTTCGGGCGAGTAGTCCTCAAGAAAACTCGGCATTACATCCCAGCCTTCGGTGAATTCAGCTATAAACGCTGGGTCGGTATGGCCGTTTTTCATCAGTAAATGAAGCAAACCATTGAGCAGCGCCAGATCTGTGCCCGGGGCGATTTGTAGGTACAGACTGGCCTTTTCTGCAGTGGCAGTGCGCCTCGGGTCGATGACGATCAGCTTGGCCCCGGTCTTAACTCGGTCGAGCAGGCGCAGAAATAGGATTGGATGGCAGTCGGCCATATTGGAACCGATCACTAAAAACACATCGCTGTGTTCAAAGTCGCTGTACGCGCCGGGTGGGCCATCGGCACCGAGGGATTGTTTGTAGCCGCTGCCGGCGCTGGCCATACACAGCCGAGAGTTGGATTCGATATGGCTGCTGCGAATAAAACCCTTGGTAAGTTTGTTGGCCAGGTACTGCGCCTCCAAGGACATTTGCCCACTGACATACAGGGCCACGGCATCCGGACCATGCGCGTCAATGATGTCGCGCAGGCGCCTGGCGGTAGTATCGATGGCTTCGTCGATGGCCACGCGCATCGGGTCGCAGCTGCGCGCCTGGCGCACAAACGCGTACTCCATACGTCCACTGTTAGCGACGGCTTGGCCGCAGGTAGTGCCCTTGGTGCACAGGCGACCGAAGTTACTTGGGTGCTGTTTATCTCCGGAAACTTTGACGATTAGGTTGTCTTCTACCTGCATAACAATGCCACAGCCCACCCCACAGTAAGGGCATACGCTTCGCACTGTTTTGCTGACCGTCGGTTTTGCTGACATCGTCGTATCCATCTGTGGAAACGACAAAGGCGCCATGCTGCTCCTCGTCTTTTAACGGGAACTGCACGGCGCCTTTGTCGTGTGTATTGCTTGAATGTTTCGACCATCTTCGTTGACGGCCTTTGCGTATACGAAGCAATGGTTGGGCCAAAAGCATCGCAAACTCTTACGCGGCACAGTGTGAGCGGCTTCAGTTGCGAGTTCTTGACTTTAAAAGCATCGAAGCTGAAACCACTTAGACGAGTACTTTGTGATGTCTAAATTGCGTCACATTGGGGCGATAGATCGAAAACTGCACTGTTTTAGTTCTGAATTGGTACGTGAGCTAATTCCCCTGTCTGGCAGGAAGCCCGTAAATGTGGCGTTTGCAGAAGGCTAATAAATTTCTGGCACAGCCACTGCATAGTCTCGATCAGCTCACTGCCATTGCGTAGGTGAGGCACCCCGTCGATCAATGGCGATCGTTGACTGAGAAAAGTCCGGGTGACAAGGACTGCATCAGGCGTATAGGCCGGCAGTACGAACAGGCAAAGGCGCCTGGAACCTCTTGGTTCCAGGCGTTTTTTTTTGCTCAAAACAAACCGTAGCGGCGTGGGCGGATTTACACATGAACAGTACAGATCTTCAGCAATTGGTCATCATTGGCAACGGCATGGTTGGTCATCACTGCTTAGAACAGTTAGTTCAACGCGGTGCGTTGAGCCGCTACCAGATTCATGTGTTCAGCGAAGAGCCGCTGCGCGCCTACGACCGTGTGCACCTGTCCGAATACTTCGGTGGCCGCGATGCAGAATCCCTCGCCCTTGGCGACTCGGCGCTTTATCAAACCCCAGGTGTCACTCTGCACCTGAGTGTGCCGGTGCTGGAAATCGACCGCGACAGCCGCAAGATAATTACCGCAAATGGTTGCGTGCTCTATGACCAGCTTGTACTGGCAACCGGCTCGTTCCCCTTTGTGCCGCCGATTGAAGGTGCCGCCGGTAACTCTCGATTGGTCTACCGTACTCTGGCCGACCTCGATACCATCCAAGCAGCCGCCAAGAACGCCCGCCGTGGCGTAGTGGTGGGGGGCGGTTTACTCGGTCTGGAAGCGGCCAACGCCCTTAAGAGTTTGGGCTTGGAAGCCCATGTGGTGGAGTTCGCTCCACGTTTGATGCCTGTGCAGTTGGATGACCACGGTGGCCATGCCCTGAAGTCGCGTATCGAAGCCCTTGGCGTTAGCGTGCATTTATCTCGCAGTACCCAGTCGATTTCAGCCGGCTGCGAATATCGCTACCGAATGAACTTCGCCAACGATGAGTTCTTGGAAACAGACCTGATCGTTTTCTCCGCAGGCATTCGCCCTCAGGATGCCCTGGCCAAACAATGCGAATTAGAGCTAGGACCACGTGGCGGTATCGCCATCGACAGCCAATGTCGCAGCAGCGACGCTAACATCTACGCTATCGGCGAATGTGCGGCATGGAATGGCAGCATCTTTGGTTTGGTTGCGCCGGGTTACCAAATGGCCCGCAGCGTAGCCGCGCAGCTATGTAACGAAGCAGCTGACCCGTTTATGGGGGCTGATATGTCGACAAAGCTCAAACTACTTGGGGTCGATGTCGGTTCCATTGGCGATGCCCAGGGCACCATTGCCGGATCGCGCAGCTACCGCTTTATTGATGAGGCCAGCGGCAGCTATCGTCGCTTGGTGGTTTCTGCCGACGGCAAGCAAGCCCTGGGAGCGGTTTTGGTAGGAGATAACAGCTACTACGACACCTTGCTGCAATATGTACAAAACGGCATTACTCTTCCTGCCGATCCCTCGTCGTTGATTTTGCCCCTGAGCGAAGCCGCACCTACGCTAGGCGTCGATGCCCTGCCAGCCACTGCCACCGTATGCTCCTGCCATAACGTCAGTAAAGGGGCGATCTGCAGCGCTATCGACGCTGGTTGTGACGACCTTGCCGGCCTCAAAACACAGACCAAAGCCGCCACTGGTTGCGGTGGTTGCGCCAGCTTGCTTAAGCAGGTGTTCGAGCATGAGCTTACTGCTCGTGGCGTTAGCGTTGACAAGAGCTTGTGCGAGCACTTTGCATTCACCCGTCAGGAGCTTTACTCCGTGGTTCGTGTTGAAGGCATCGAAACCTTTGACGAACTGCTGGCCCGCCATGGCAAAGGCCAACTGGGTTGTGATATCTGCAAACCGGTCGTGGGCTCCATTCTGGCGTCGTGCTGGAACCGCCAAATTCAAGAGCCCTGGCTGGTACCACTGCAAGACACCAACGACACCTTTATGGCCAACATGCAGAAGAACGGTACCTACTCAGTGGTGCCGCGGATTCCCGGTGGCGAGATCAGCCCAGATGGTTTGATTGCAATTGGTGCAGTGGCGAAAAAGTACGACCTGTATACCAAGATCACTGGCGGCCAGCGTATCGACCTGTTCGGCGCGCAACTGCACGAACTGCCAGATATCTGGGGGGAGCTGATTGCTGCCGGCTTTGAAACTGGTCACGCCTATGGCAAGTCCACCCGCACTGTGAAAAGTTGCGTGGGCAGTACCTGGTGCCGTTATGGCGTGCAAGATAGTGTCCAAATGGCTTTGAGGATTGAGGACCGCTACAAGGGTCTGCGCTCACCGCACAAGCTTAAATTTGCGGTATCTGGTTGTACCCGCGAATGCGCAGAAGCGCAAAGCAAAGACGTTGGCGTAATCGCTACTGAGAAGGGCTGGAACTTGTACATCAGTGGCAACGGCGGTATGCGCCCGCGCCACGCCGAATTGTTCGCCACCGACCTCGATGACGACACTTTGATCCGCTACATCGACCGCTTCCTGATGTTCTATATCCGCACAGCCGACAAGCTGCAACGCACGTCTGTATGGCGCGAAAGCCTGGAGGGCGGTTTGGACTATCTGAAGGCCGTGATTATCGACGACAGCTTGGGGCTGGCTGCAGAGTTGGAAGGGCAGATGCAGTTAGTGGTTGACCGCTATGAATGCGAATGGGCCAACGCCCTAAAAGACCCAGAAAAGCTCAAACGCTTCCGTACCTTCGTCAACAATAACGGCGCTGACCCAGATATTCAGTTCGTCAAAGAACGCGGCCAACGCCGCCCGATTCGTGCAGAAGAGCTGCACCTAGTAGCCGCAGAGGAGATTGTCTGATGAGCCAAGCTAATACTGCCGCTGTTGCCCAATACACCTACTGGCAAACCTTATGTCGCCGTCAGGACTTGGTCGCTAATTCCGGCGTGGTGGCTTGGTTGAATGGCGTCCAAGTGGCGCTGTTCTATCTGCCCAATGAGCCGGAAGGTAATCGCTTGTTCGCAATTGAAAACCGCGATCCGAAGTCGGGCGCAAATGTGATTGGTCGTGGTTTGGTGGGTAGCTTGGCTGGAGATTTAGTGGTGGCTGCGCCGCTTTATAAACAGCACTTTCGCTTACAAGACGGCACTTGCCTCGAATATCCTGAACAAACGTTAAACGTCTGGCCGGTGCGCTTTAATGGAGACGCCGTTGAGGTGCAGCTCCCCTCAAAGCAAAAAGTCGAGGGTGCAATTTGGGGTTGATTAACCCACAAATTATTATAAAAGCCTGATCTTGCTGACCCCTGCCAGCCATGACTGGCAGAGGTCGGACATTAGCGTTCGTCACATGTTTAAATCGACATGGCCACAAAATTTTGGTTGCCGGCAATCACGACGATGCAATCGAAAAGCACCCCGAGCTGATTCCAAAACTGCTTCCGACCACCCATTACCTTCAG